>ERZ808245.949-NODE-949-length-12678-cov-5.808286_pt1 | contig 12678 bp, 8 predicted proteins | sample MGYA00521243_ERZ808245 | MGnify/ENA primary metagenome ERZ808245 (study PRJEB31516, sample SAMN03275576) | gut metagenome | biome: mammalia-associated habitat; material: feces | host: Papio cynocephalus | place: Kenya | collected 2012-07-07 ... | reverse complement strand
CCGCGCTTCCCCCAAGGTAAACGGTACAATTCTTCGCAACCTTGTGCCCATCCGTGATGAAGTAATAATCCCCCTCGAACCGGATCAGCTGATAGGCTTCCTGACGGACATTGTCGAGATAGAAATAATCCCCATATACGCCGTTGCGAATGACCATCTTGCCGTCTTCGCCGAACTCGTAGTAGCCCGGAGTCAAGCCCGCTTTTTCCGCGCTTCCCCCAAGGTAAACGGTACAATTCTTCGCAACCTTGTGCCCATCCGTAACGAAGTAATAATTCTCTCCAAGCTTCACAAGCTGATAGGCAAGCTGACGGACAGCATCCACATACAAATTATCTTTATATACACCATTATATGGCTTGGCCTTTCCATCGGTGCCGCAATCGTAGCAGCGCAAATGCACAAATTCATTTGAAGCATGGGTAACAACTATTCCGTATGCAAGAGAACCAGCCGAATTGAAAAAGTATTTTTCTCCATCGATTTCAACTTCAAGATGCGTAAGATTGAGCGAAGTGTTATGATAGCGATCCGGTCCATACCAGTAATTCACATACTCGCCATTCCGCACCCAAACGCCACCGTTCACTCTGCCGTTATCAAAGGTGAAAGTCACATCATCCTCAGTTGTGACTTCACCATTGGCAGCAGCCAGTGTCTCCGGCACAAAGTAATACCATACGCCATCAACATCGAACCATCCAGAGGACAGCGCACCGAGTTTGGAGAAATAGTTCACTCCGTCAATATCAACGAGACCGTTATACTTGCCCTTGCTCCTGCCGTCCTCACCGAAGTCATAATAGAATTCATCGGAGTTATCCGGCGCCATGACCTTCTGGATACCAGTAAGCTTTTTGCCATCCTTGTAGTAGGCATTCCCATGCCAACCATCCTCAGTGTTCTCCAGAATGCCGTCCACATACTCCTTGCCATCGGTCCATGTGCCGGTGAAGAGGGCGTCGCAGCCGTCATTGGTGCACTTTAGGATGTCGTCTACAAAGTCATAGTTGTGACCCGTCGCGGAAATTGTAGTGCCCCAGTCAACGACGGAGTTGCAGACCTCGCAGAATGTGCGGTTAATGCAGCCGTCCTCGGTGCAGGTGGCCGCCTTATCTTCAAGGGCCTCGGCGGTGTGGATATGGCCGCCGTTCCAAGCATTATAGTAGGCCTTGCCTTCATCGGTGGAAATCATGTCCTTGGCCATCTTGTACATTTCCGTATCGACCTGTGGACCCTCACCGGAGAAGGTATCCGTTGTACCGTCCACAAAGGTCACGAGCCCTCGGTCGATCTCCATACTGATATCGACAGGCCAGAACTCCTTCATGGACTTGAACTGCGCGTAGGTATAGGCGGGCTTACCTTTTTTCGTACCGCTCTCATACGTATAGCCCATCTTCAGCTCCCATGTACGAATAGGCATGGAAACCAGGACGCCCTCGCCGGTCATCTCATTATCACCGGTGCGAGTCACCGTGACAGTTGCGATGTTCTCATCATCCCGAATGGAATACTCCGCTTCGAAGCCCTCTGCCACCTCCATGTGGTCAAGCTCCCAGCGGCTCATGTTGTTGAGGTCAATGTCAATCTCAACAGTCTGAACCTTTTCCATGTCAGACGCGACGAGGTCGGCATACCAGACGGAGCCGAGCAGAATCTTGTCGAGCGACGGGTCGTGCGCCACGACCTTGACCGTGGGCAGACCGGAACCCGCCTGTACGTTGACGGTACGGATCACAGAAGCATAGTTACCCTGGTTATCGCAGATGGAGAACTTAATGTGGTGCACACCGTCCGCCAGTTCAACATCCGAGACCGACATCACGCCGTCTTTAAAGGCACACGCCACCTCAACGCCATCGATAAAGGCCGCCGCAGTCGCGGTATCCAGCCCCGTGTAATTGCTCTTTTTTGTATTGTCCGCAACTTTCACGCCGAAGCTGACCGTGTTCTCCGAGACAGTCTGCCCATTCAGCGTCACAGCATCCGACATAGAGGAAGTCGCATAGGTCACATCGCCAAACACCGGCGCTTCGCGGTCGTCCACCGCGTCAGAGTAATCGACGGTGATGTCGTCCACATACATGACGTAGCGGCCGTTGTAGGACTTGTGCTGGTTGTAATAGTAGTTGTAGGCCGCACCGTCGCGGTCGGAAATGTAGAATTGAACAATGTAACTGTCCAATAAATCCAAACCATTATACTTGCTCAAGTCAATGGACAGATAATGCCAGCCCGGCTCCTCATATTGGTTCACAAAACCGGTCGTAGAACCGACGCCATCCACCAAGGTATTGGTGATTGAGTCACTTGCCTGGACATATTCTCCCTTGTCATTGAGCACGAGCGGATAGACCGTATATCGGATCCATGTAGAAACATCCTCGTCCGAAATGTAAATCCACATACCAAGCTTGGTGGCATTCTCGAATTTCTTTTCTCCGCCCTTGTACTCCAAAGCGGTCATCATGTAGCCGGATTCGAGCGAGTTGCCGTAGTTGATATTGAGCGCCATGGCGCCGTTGCCGCTGTGCACCTTACCGGTCTCAGCCGTCACAGGATAGACTTTTCCCTCAGGCAGGACGTAGTTGTACGCAACATAGCCAAGGTCAAACATACTGGTATCGCCATCCTCAAAGTCAAAAATGACCTCGGAGCCCTTGCCAAGCGTAATGATAGCCGTATCAGTAACTTCCGTCCCTGTAAATGTCGCCGTGATCGTACTCTTGGTTACGCTGCCGTCGCCGGCAGTAAAATCCAAGCCGCTGATCGTACCGATCGCATCATTCTCAAGGGCAAATGCAATGTCATTCACATTGAATTTCACCTCATTGAGCCCATAGGTAGCCGTTAGCCCAATCGTAACTGTCTTGCCGAAGGGCACTGTCATCTCCGTACTGTTAAAGGTCAGCTTTTCAGGAATGACTGCATGGATCGTAACAGAGCCGACGCTCTTGCCATTGTACATGGCGTTGACGGTGACGTCCCCCGCCTCGTCGGCGGTGAGCAGGCCGTTTTCATAGGTGCCGTTCGTCACCTCATAGGTCACGTCCGCCGGAATTTCAGCAGAGGTGCCCGCCGGGGAAACGCCTGCCACAGTCAAAGCCGTGGCGGTACCGGGGGTAACGTACTCGTCGGCCGCAGTCATGGACACACGGTCAAACACATTGGAGGGCGCTACTGTGGAAGCGATGATCAAGCCGGCGGAAATGGAACGCTCAGAACCGTCGGACGGGCGGTTGAGAACCTCCACCTTGTCAGAGCCTTCAGGACGGGAAGCATAGGTGGTGGAGCCGCCGCCATCCAGGTTGACCGCCGCGACACAGCCCGCCTCCAGCATAATCTGGGCCAACTCGTGCATGCTGCCGCCGCAGGAGAAAGGCTCCTGCCGACCATCCAGAACCATCATGACGACCTTGCCCTCTGCCGTAATACCCACACAAGTGCGGGAGTGGCGCGTCGTTGCATAATCTCCGCCATAGCTGCCGGAAACATCCTCACCACCACGAACCAGCCACTGATTTCCAGCCACAGCTTGCCAGATGGTGCTGTTGCCGTCTTGGTCCACATAATTGTCAATGTTCTTGGCATAGTCGATGACAGCCGTCTTGCCGTCCTTGAGAATGGCGAAGAAGTTGTCATAATTACTTGTGCCAAAGGACACACCGTCAATGTAGGTAATGCCCATGGGCTGACCGGTGGTCATGTTATAGAAGGACGCGTTTACGCCCGCCACAACATTGTAGTATTCGCTGATGTACTGCTCGTCCTCAGGATTGCTATACTTCTGGTTTGCGTAGACGATCTGATTTGTCAGCTTCTCCATACCCATAACGCCGTTTTCATGCTGTCTCAGGTAGGAGGTCTGGACGACCACGTCGTCCCGCGTGATGTCCGCAGTGGCTACATAGTATACCATCTGCTTACCGTCGTCCTTGGCGTAAGCGTAGTTGACATACTGTTCTACGCCGGGCGCCAAGGTCGATTCCGTGTGCTTGAACACATCATGGGTATCTGACTCGAAATCCTTGTTATAATTGTCAACCGCCGCAGATGCCGTGATGGACATCAAGCCGGTCAGCATCGCTACACAAAGGATTCCGGACAGCGCCTTGGATAATAACTTGTGCTTCATCATTTACTCTCCTTCGTCAATTTTTATATCGTCGCCGGATGGCGATAATATACCTTATTATGGCAGAAGTAAATTCGCGCAGTAATACGCCGTTTCTAAAAGTCCTCTTAATTTTGTGTGATTTGCATCTGTAACAGTCCCCGTAACGCCGTCTATCCGAGGGTCAAGCCGCTGGCGAACCATAGCATATATCGTATCTGAAACTCTCATTTCTTGCGGCGCGCTTAACAACAATTCCAGAATCTTTCTATTGTTGTATGGAACTGTAATGTCATAGGCATATCTTTGCTCCGATGTCAAACACAGCCCATCCCTGCTTGGCCAGTGCCACTCCCAGTAGAACTGATCCTGCCACGGAACAGGGCGGCTTATGTCGCTTTCAAAGTACCTCTCTATATACTCCTCAAATACCGAATCAGAGTATCTGACGTTTTCCCGGCTAAACAAAAGGAATTTATAGAATGTAGTACATTTCCTTGGCGTTGGCTTACTTCCGAATGTCCTCTTCCCGTAGTACCTCTTTGTATATCTTGCTCTCCCAATCTCGGATACCCAGGACTTTACTTCGACATCAAAGTCGTCAACATGGTCAAAATAGAGCCGCTTCCTCACATCATTGGGGTTGTTTTCACGGATATCTCCCCCATTCCAAAGCAGTATCTTTCTGCACCCTTCGATCTCTTCATTAGGAAATGCGTCGTCCTCATAGGGGATCCTATACAGCTTAAACGGCAGCTGCATGGCTCTTGCTATTTTTGATGCCGCAAGAGCGTCGGGGGCCTCATTTTTTTGCGAATCATAGCTGAAATAGGCATATCGCAAGGCGTCCTCTTTTGTACAAGCCAGTGTTGTCTTGCTGTCAACGCCCCCTGTCAGAGATATTGCCGGTCTTTCCCATTTGCGCGGAATGATGTGCATGGTATTCTGCATCAAGTCAATGAATCTGCCGCATATTGTCTCTACATCGGTGTCTATGTAATGCGGGTAGTAAAACCGCACCTGTGATATATCCCCTTTGAATATGGCATAGTGGTTCGGAACCACTCTCTGCACTTCGGCAAACTGTGTAATATTTCCAGGAAGTTGATTCCCAAAATATTTAAATGTCGCGCAGTTTTTCAGTTTTGTTACCCGATCGTCCTCTGCTAAGCTCAGCAAGTCCCCAATCAGATTTGCGTGGGATGAAAAATAGCATTTGTCTCTATTTTTACAGTAAAAAATCGATTGCAGCCCGGTAGCATCCGACAAAACGGAAATCTCGTGATCTTTTATCACGAACATAGCAAATACGCCTGTCAGCTGATTTACGACCCCAAAAAAGGACGACGGATCAGCACAATAACTATCCGCAAGCCTGTTTAATATGACAGGCTCACTTGTCTCGCCAATAACAGGGTCGTAGGCATGACCTATTAATCCCAATGACAGCGTATTCCTATGGGTAATGTAGCACTGCTCGAGGGGATGGACCACTATCGAGTAGTCCCTTATCTTCGTGACCCCCCATAACGCATAAAATGGATATTCGTCCATATTTATTGCGCCGTCGTTTGTAATCAAAAAACCTCTGCAAAACAGTTTTTGTTTTAAGCGGTCGTTTGTCCGTACCACTTCAATTATTTCTTTCTTTGTCATAATGCAGCGATCTACTTAACCTTCCTATCGTACTCTGAGCAGCCGTCTTATGTCTGTGCCCACATCGGGATATATGGATATATCTGTAAAATATCCTCTCCGGTATATGCCTTGACAAAATACATACCTGTGAAGAAAACAGTCATTACAACGACTGAGGCGATCGCAATTTTTCTATTCCGCAGATCGCACCGCATTGCTATTTTAGGCACAAGCAAGGGAATAAAAAGCAGAAAGTAATAGTTCAGCCGCATCGCCAATGTGTTGACACTCGCAAACACCTGAATCAATATGCACACGAAAAGGATATTTCTTAATCCTATCATTTCAGCATCTATCGCCCTGTTATCCACCATAAAAAAGCTGTAGATGGCCAGAATGATCAATAGCAGCAAGATCGATATTGCTCCCGTTTCCGTAACAGCAATCGTTCTGCTGAATGCTTTTGTCAAAAAGCGAAAGATCGAGTTTCGGAAAAAAAATACTGCCGCTGTTATCAGAATAACCGCCCCGAGGCTCGAACGTTTTCGGAAATTCAAATGGTACATCGGATACATCGCCATCAAGATCAAAGCCGATTTGTGAAATAAACTTGCGATTAGAACAGTTGCCAAAAACCCGGCCCAGTTCTTCTGCCTTGTACAGTAGTACGCATAAGGAGAAAACGCGATTGCAATTATCTGCCGCATGGCAGAAAAGAATATTCCAAATAGCCCAATAGCCAAAAAGATAACTATGCTGAGAAACGGCAGTTCCACGCTTTCCTTCCGGTACAGCCTCCATATAGGCCAGAGACTAATCAAGGCAACGAGGATCAGAACGCCGCGGAAGTTTATCCCTAAGATGCCGCATATCTTATAGAAAATCAAAAATCCAAGCTCCTGCTTTAAGCTGATCGCCAGGTTCATAACTTCTTTAATCGGCAACTGTTTGATCGAATTATACCAGGACTCGTATGTATAGATATCTGTCCCCACAGAGGTGCTTCTCAAGCACAGCAGCAGCAGCCATACAAGAAAGAACGCATCAATAACATAACGGTTGGTCCGTTGCGTTTTTCCCCCCTGTTCTCCGTAGATGGCAATTGCCGCAGGCAATCCGACCAGCATAAAGTACGGCCACATAAACTAAGTCCCCCTCCTATCGAAATGCCGCTATTTATACGGTTTTAATCCCTCTAAACAGCCTGTAATAGATCTTCCGAATTTGTGGCCGCACTATACCGTACAGTACATACATTCTTATCAATATCTTATCTCTCAATGTAAGCTGCTGCCGGCGCTCTCCCTCCTCTACACAGCTTTGAGCCACAGACCGATTTCCATTCTTTGCATTGTAAAGAGCGTAAGACAGTAAATACTTCTTTCCATTATCGTGTTCGGATAATTGAGGGATTACAATCTCCCCCATTCGTATGCTTTCTGCATGAAATAGTTCCCGCCCGCTTTGCGTCAGCTGCTTATCATGAATCCTGTTGTACACGCCCACGTCGTTGTCGCAGATCAAACCATAGTGTGCAAAAAAAATCTTCATCCACATAAGGAAATCCTGCAAATACCGCATGGATTCATCGAAGAGTCCACAACGCTCAAATGCTGACTTAGGAATCATAAGATTGCAGCCGCCAAATGAGCCATCCCTTATCAGCCAGTCAAGTGCCGTATCCCACGAAACCTTTGTTATCGTCTTGCACCGATGCTTCTTTTTTGTCCATATTCTCTCTGCGTTTTGATTTATCATCTGTAGGCTGCACATTGCAATACAGTTTTGCGCGCCCATCTTTGATAAAACTGCCACCTGCCTTTCTATCTTCTTAGGGGTATACATATCATCATGGGACAGCCACGAGAAGTAATCTCCACGCATATTTCGAATCCCCATGTTCAGCGCGGAAGACACGCCTCCGTTTTCTTTTTCAAAGTACCGTATGTGGTCGCCATAGGACAATGCTATGTTCCGAGTTGCACCGCTGTCATTTGAACCATCGTTCACAACAATGACTTCAATATTCTTGTATGTCTGGGCAAGAGCGCTGTCGATAGCCTCCCGCATATAGTTGCTTCCGTTATAGACTGGAACTACAATGGAAACCATCGGCTCCTTTTTTTCTGTTTGCTTTGGATTACAGTCCATAGATGCTTCGAAGCTCCTCTTTCACCCTTTTCTTTGAATAGCGCTTAGCAAAAGCAAGGGCGTTATTTGAAAATTCTGTATATTCCACTGCATCATCAAAAAGTTTGCATATATACTCCGCCATGCTCTTACAGTCGCCAAGCGGAACCATAAAACCATTACGTCCGTGGTCGATCAATTCTCTGTGTCCTCTGTTCCCAGTCAAAACGACCGGCTTGCCGCACATCATCGCTTCAACTACGTTGAGACCAAGTCCTTCCCGGATGCTGCACGAAACCAGCAGGTCAGAAATCTGATCGTAATCCGGGATATTGGTTTTATAGCCCAGCCATTCAATATGTGCATGCAGCCCCAAGGAATCCGCCAATTCTTCCAGCTTTTCTCTCTCGGGGCCATTCCCTGCAATCAGCAGCTTCGCATTTGGATAATTTTTAAGCACTTCCGGCATAGCCATAATCGCCATCTTCTGATTTTTATTGGGCAGCAGTTCTCCGACACAGAGGATCAGCTTTTCAGTGACCGCATACCCCATCTGCATCCGCTTATTATCCATCTCGCATTGGTCAAGTGGAAAAAAACGGTTATCATCAACGCCAACGCCATGAATACGGAAAACCGGACAGTGAAAACGTTTTAATGCTATAGCGTAATCCTCTTCCACAATGGTAATGAGCTTGTCCGTTATCCGAGAGAACAGCTTCTCTACAGTGTAGTACAGCAACCAGTTTTTCAGTGGCGCGCCTTTGTAAAAGTGAAAGCCATGCGCGGTATAGAACACCTTGAGTCCATTTTTCCTATGGCTGGCAGCAGCTGCTCTTGCAAGGATCCCGCCTACCGGCGTGTTGCAATGAACAACATCATATTGGCCATCGCAAATTATTTTTTTTAGCTGGCGATAGGCTTTCGCATTGTCTATGCTAAACGGTGATCTGGAAAAGGGAACATTAAACACACGATCTGCAAAATCCAGCTTCAGCCCGTTCTTCTCCGCAAGATTATCCCTCGCTGCAACATCAATCTCCCAGCCATGCTCATGAAGCATTTCGGCAAGAGGACGATGAAATTGACAAATATGGCTTTGAACCGTTGCAACCAGCAGCACTTTCATATTATTCATTGTCCTTTATATGATTTTCGATGTCATGGCTGCTTCAGTTCTTCGCTGCAAAAGCATTCTTCGCAGCCCATTCCCTTTAAAATCTGCATCTCCATGCGGTCATTATTCCTCTCACTCACAAACGCATTGTGGGGGGTAAGTATCACATTTCTCATTTTCCAAAGCGGACTGCTCTGCGGCAGCGGTTCTTTATCAAACACATCCAAAACCGCGCTTCCTCCCTCGCGCAACCAGTCCGTCAGCGCAGCTTCATCCACAACAGCGCCTCGCGCGACATTGACAAACACGCCATCCGTCCTTAGTGCGGAAAAAATATTGCGGTCAATAATCCTCTCCGTCTGTGCTGTATGGGCAATGCAGCAACATAAAATATCGCATTTTTCAACTGCCAAACGCAGTTCATGCAGCGACAGGACCACATCAAAGTACCGGCTCTCTCTTACCGTCCGATTAACGCCGATAATTTGACAATCAAACGCTTTCAGCCTTTTTGCAAGCTCATGTCCAACATTCCCGCAGCCCAAAATGCACACACTTCTTCCTGACAGTTCCATTATGCTGCGTTGCTTCTCCCAAAGGCCCTGCACTTGATTCTCCAAAAAAAACCTGCTCTTTTTATAAAGCTGCAGAATGCCGCCGAGGGCAAACTCTGCCACTGGAATACTATACACCTTATCAGCATTGTGTAGCGTAATGCCGTGCGTACGAATATACTCCATTGGTACACGGTCCAGTCCGGCACTGGTGGTCTGAATGATACGAAGCTTCTGAAATGCCCGAATCGGCGTATAGAGAAAAAGCCCATTACAGATAACCGCCTCATACACCTCCGGCTTCTCTACTGGAGTCCGCTCATCCGGGTGAATGTAAAGCTCATGCCCCTTACTTTTCAATGCCGCACACGCGCCATCGCTCAGCTGAATGTTGCCGGACAGTAATATCTTCATTGTGTTATCCTCTTCATGATCTGATCCACACAGGTACGAACCTTAGCGTGATTCGCTTCATGCTGCTCCCTTGTCCACGCGCTGCATTCCCGCTCAACCCTGCGAATATCAGCAACACCTTCCGAAAAGGTACGCCGAATCGCTTCCATATCCGACACTTTTTTTACGTCGCAAAAGCTCCGGGAGAGGATCACATACTGCGATCCAAGCCTGTAATGTTCCCCAATGATGTTCTCTGCCGGGAGCAATCCGGAGCCGGGACGCCCTACGCCTCCAAAGCCACAGGGTATCCCTGCTTCCCGAATTTGTCCGAACAACCGGTCTATCGTTCCGTCCGCAAGAAGCTGAAACATAAATTTCATATGGTAGCAAAGGTGCAGATCATTGAGACCAATGTGCATTTCATCTATGCCTGAAACCTTTACCGCTTCTTTCAGATTATCAGCCGCTGTATCCGTCTCCAGCAAGGGCATAACTTTTGCCCGGCCATCGACCATTTCAACAAGGCGACGCAAATCGTCCGCCGTTCGCCACATGGGCAGCATAATAACGTCCGCACCATTCCGAACAGACACATCGATTTCACTCTGAGAGTTTCTGTTCAATGGGTTAATGCGAGCCACGATCTCTGCATTCGAACCAACAGCATCACGAACTCTGACAATGTCTTTCGGTACATGGCAGGACTGCACTGTATCCATACCGCCCTGCCGTTCAGTCTTACCAAGCACCTCCATGTCAATGAAAATGCGGTCAACTCCCGCAGCCACAGCAATGTTCGCAACTGCCGGATTATTCGTAATATACATAAGCTTCAGCATACTTCACCCTCAAACCGTTGCGCCGGTGTTAAGGTTGTCCTCATTGCGCAGCACCTTAGAAACCGTCATAAAAAGGATTTTAATATCCAGCGCAAGAGAAACATTCTGCGTATACCACACGTTCATCTTGATGCGCTCGTTCCACTCGACGCACTTGCGGCCATGCACCTGTGCCCAACCGGTAATTCCAGGCCGCACATCAAACATATGGAACTGATCCTCCGTGTATTGCTCGACAGTCCATGGATGGTAAGTCAATGGGGGGCGGGGACCTACGATCGCCATGTCCCCCGCGATGATGTTGAACAGCTGTGGAAGTTCGTCAATGCTGGTAGCTCTAAGGATCTTTCCGACCTTTGTCACTCGTGGATCCCCTTTTTCGCTGTAAACACCGCTTCCTGTATGCTCTGCCCCTTCTGACATGGAACGGAATTTATAAATGATAAACGGTTCCCCATAAAGGCCCAGGCGTTTCTGCTTGAACAGCACCGGCCCAGGAGAAGACCACTTCACCGCAAACGCGGTGATCAGCATCATAGGGGATAAAAGGAGCAAAGCAATCGTTGCAACGAGTGTATCAATCCATCTTTTGCAAAATTTTTTGTATGTAGTGTTTCCGTTAAATGTAATCACGACATGACCAGTCTTTCTTTTATAGGCGTTTCGGTTTTCCCTGCTGCCCAACAGTCTTGTTTTTTCTGAATCATATAGATGCTGACAGATTTTGAAGGTCTGATTGCACAACCGGGTGCAACATTTGCCGTCTGAACCTTCAAATAACGCAGCACATACTGTGCTTCGCAGCGTTCTCACTGCAGTATGGCGCTGGAATTTGATTCCTGCCGGCAAAAACTTACTGTCGACAGAATGTAAAGGAGGATACAATGCAGAATATCTATGCAAAGCCCGGCGCATTGATTGCACTGGGGCAAATGGGCGAAAAGGAAGCTCGCCGGATCGTCTTCGACATCGCCTCATACCGAAAGTACTACGGAGACGGCACCGCACAGCTAATCCATCAGCGCAACGGAGACAGCGCTCCCTATCCTTGCGATCTGACCGTGGAGGGCGATCTGGCGATCTGGCTTGTCCATGCCGCCGATGTGAGCAAAGCCGGTCAAGGACGTGCTCAGCTGAGCTGGCATACGGACACCACCATCGCCAAGTCCGAAGTCTGGCACACCTTTACGGCGGACGCTTTGGGCAGCATTGACGAAACGCCCCCGAAGGCGCAGCAGGCCTGGGTGGATGCGGTGCTTCATGCCGGCGCAATGGCTGAAGCAGCCACAAGCAAGCCCGCGTACATTGGCGAGAACGGAAACTGGTACACATATGACACCGCAGCACTGGCGTATACTGACAGCGGGATTGCTGCACAGGGGCCAAGCGGCCCTGCCGGTTCGACAGGTATGCAAGGAAGCCGTGGCGAAAAAGGCGACACCGGCGCGACCGGTCCGCGAGGTCCAAAGGGGGACACCGGCGATACCGGTCCGCAAGGCCCAAAAGGAGACACCGGCGCGACCGGTCCGCAAGGCCTCTCCGGGCTGGATTACGTTCTGACCGAGGCGGACAAGGCTGAAATCGCCGCGCTGATACTGGCTCAGATTCCGAACGGAGACGAGGTGGCATATGGCTAAAGTTGTTATAACAAAATCCAAGTTGGACACGCTCGCCCAACACATCAACGCAAAGGTCGAGACGACCGACACAAAGACCATCGCGCAGATGCAGGCGGCAGTGGATAGAATTACAACGGGCATCACGCCGAGCGGCACGAAATCCATCACCGCCAACGGCACCTACGACGTGACGCAGTTCGCCAGCGCGGAGGTGGCGGTGCCGGAGCCAACGCCCAAAAATCAGCACGCCATATCGTGGAACTTCGCG
>ERZ808245.945-NODE-945-length-12742-cov-8.454166_pt1 | contig 12742 bp, 2 predicted proteins | sample MGYA00521243_ERZ808245 | MGnify/ENA primary metagenome ERZ808245 (study PRJEB31516, sample SAMN03275576) | gut metagenome | biome: mammalia-associated habitat; material: feces | host: Papio cynocephalus | place: Kenya | collected 2012-07-07 ... | reverse complement strand
CGCCTTGGTATCTCTGAGTAGCAAGGGTAGCTATGCGGACGAACATCAGCTTGCTAGCATCATTGCCACTAGCCTCCCAGTCATCGTAAGTCCACTGCTTGTTCTCGTCATCAATAAGCCAGATGCCACTCTCGTAGTTGCGGAAGATGAAGCTCTGCCTATAACTCTCGGCAATGGCAGTCCTAGTGCGAGAATAGCTGTCGTATTGCTCATACATACCGTCTATCTTGTCAACAGCCACGGTGTAGGATGTGCCGTTCTTCACCTCTATGATTACCTTTCCCTCGCTGTCCGTGGTGTAGTCGGTCTTGACACCTCCCACGGTCACATGGACAGTGATGCCTTCCCATGCCGTAGTCTGGCTGGTGGCATCCTCAGCCTTGCTCACCTTGATGGTGACACGTTCCACCTTCTCGGTCTCAGCCACATAAGCTGCATCAATGATTCTGTTTCCCACGCTTGCAACGTGCTGCACAGGGTTGAGGATATTGCAGCCTTCGAGATAAGGGAACACCACCTTGTAGGTAGCACCCTTGGTAACGGTGAACTCCACCTGTCCGTTGCTGTCAGAGATGTATTGCAATGGGTCTGTGCCGCCGTTGATATAGACGTTGACAATCAAGCCTTCCACGCTAGCACCCTCCACGGTGGTGGAGAAATTGACGGTGACATGCTCATCGGAATCCGTGAGGTTGACGGATTTCTTCTCTCCCTTGCGGTTGATAACTGTCAGGACGTTGCCCTCCAATGCTGCATCCACAGTCTCCGCCCCAGCAGCAGCCTGCTCAGCCTTACCCTGTGCGAGTGTAGCGTCCGATGTGGCTTGGTTCGCCTTCTTCGCAGCAGCCTCACAGTCCGACTTGACCTGTGCGAGGGTGGCGTTACGCTGTTCCTCGTTAGTCTTCAAGGTAGCCTCACGTTGCTTCTCCGCCTCGGCTCTCGCTTGCTCTGCCTTGGTGCGTTCCGCCTCCGAGGTGTCAATGGCGTTTTGATGTTCTATCAGCTCGGATATGGCGGCATCTACTTTCGCTCGAGCATCGGAAACAGCGTCAGCCGTATCGGTATTCACCTTTTCGATAGCCGCCGAAGCATCGCTCTCTCGTTTCTTCTCAGCCTGCGCACGACCTTCTTCCGCCTTGATACGTTCCGATTCAGCGGACACCCTGCCTTTCTCTGCCTCCACCCTCGAAGCCTCGTTGTCGGTCAGGGTCTTGTCGGTCGCCTTGGCGGTCTCCAGTGCTGCGTTGGTGTCGGATATGAGCCCCGAGAGTTCCACGGTAGGAGGCAGTATCACAAGAGCCGTGTCCATCTCCACGCTGTTGTCGCCCTCGTCGGTCGCCCCGAACTCGTAGTCGGCATCGGCGTTGTTATTCACTATCTGAAACTGGGGGTACTCGTTGCTTCGCCAGTCATTGCCAAAGATTTTACCCTTCACCTCCACGGCGTACGTTCCGAGGGACAGTTGGTCGCCCTCTACCTTAGCCAAGATAACGTTGTCCTCGGCTACGTCGATGGAATACTCCAAGTCCGTGCGCTTGAAGCTGTTGGTTACTCGCACCACGATGTCGGTGCAGGAAGGAAGAGGGAAGGGAACTTTCTCTCCCTCCACCATCTTCATCACGGGTATTCGCAACGTAAAGTCGTTGCCCTTCACTATTTTCTTCATAAGCTTATGATATTTTTTATCTAATTTACAACGAGGTATTACTGATAGTCCTAAGGATGTTTCCGTAAATAATCCTATCAAAATAAACATCTGTCACCGACGATACACTCACGGATTTCCCGTTGCTGAAGTTCTGTACATTCACACAATAGGCAGGAAATTTATATTCCTCCGAAGAGTTCATCGGGTAAGGAGCGTATTGTACTGTCGTATCTTTTCTGAAATAAACACCATTTGCGAGATTCGTCAACTTACCATCGCTAGCCAAGGTCAGAGAAGACGTAAAGAACTTCCCGTCCGCATCTTTTGCTAAACTAGGTGTTGTTAATCCTCTACTAGAGTCCGCCACTATCTGCCCATTTATTCTTCCTGCGGTGTATTGATAAAGAATGTTTGCCGATGACGATGCGAACGGCTTAAATCCCTGATGCGTATTCTTTTCGATTTCATCGTCATCAAGTGCATACACCCTGTTGCCAAATAGTTTACTCTCGTACTTACTCAGTACTTGCAGAATCTTCCTCCCAGCATACGTTGCAGGTTCGTAGAACTGCTCCGTGCCAAAGAACCATTTGGCAGAGACATATTGAGCCTCGCTTATTTTTGCACTCTCCAGCAACCCTGCGTCGATTCCTCCTGGTCCGAGGTCGTACAACTTTAAGCCGTTGTTGTCGTAATAAGACAGTACCGCCATTCCATCATCATTGACACCAAACTTGATGTTACATACGCCCATTGTGCCAAACACAGACATAATGCCTTTTTCTATTACCACAGAGGAACCGTCATTTGAGTAAGTTTTCAGAACCTTCGCCTCTATGAGGTCCGCATTCACCTTTCCGTCCGTAAACAGAGCGGTGGGCGTTCCACCCTTGGTACTACTTACTTTGACTTGGTCGCCGTATAGTTCCACGGCGGAAGACGTGATGTTGATGCCAGCGGCTTTCAGTGATGCCTTGTCGATGAGGTCGGTCTTGCGCTCTGTCCACTCTGTCATGGTCGCACCCTCCTCTAATTTTGGCTGGGTGACGTAGCAGTATGACGAAGAGTTGTCGTTGTTGCGATATTGGCGGATGACGAACTTATTAGTCGTACCGCTAATAGGTCTTACGTGCATCCAAAAACGTTTCCATTCTCCAAGCAAGGCTTGTCTTCTCTCTCCGTAGGTAGATGTCGGGATTACCTCTCCGTCGGAATGTTCCGAAAACACTTTTTGGCTGACACCAGCTACGTAAGCACCAATATCTCCCGTACCCTTCGCATACCACGACACAATATAGTCTTTTCCGTTCTCGAAGGAGAAATCGCCTTTTACAATGTCGTTTTGCAGACTCTCGCCGCTGTCTCTCACCCAACCGCTGCTCGTATATTCATAGATATACCAAGTGTCGGTGACGGCGTATCTATCGCCAATGGTTGCGCTCGACGGCAGAGAATCATACGATGAAACCGTGCCTTTCAGGGCACTCATCGTCTTATATAGGGTTACGGATTCTCCACCATATCCTTGTTGGGCAATCTCGCCATCGGCAATCGCAAGATTCCCCCCGACGGTCAGTGTCCTCGCATTGTCCAGCAGGTTTCCGCCCACATAGTCGTAGTCCTGCTCGCTCAGCGTCCATCCGTTATAGGTGTCGTCTTCCTCCAGCATCGGCTTGCAGAAATACACAGTCGTTTCCGAATTACTTTTCACCCAGAAATTGCACTCCATGTAGTCATAGTCACCACCAGTCGAGAACACAGCCGCGAAGAGTTGCCATTCCCCAGCCTTCAACGTAGGATAGCTCGTAACCTTGTTTACCTGTCCGTGTCTTTCTGCTTCGCTTGTGCCTGCGTGGTAGATACCTTCGATTTGTACATCACAATTCGTGTTGGAGCACTTCACCCACACGGACGCTACGTATTTCGTGTTGCGCTTGATTTTAACGTTCTGTGCTTGACTTGCTCTCCAAAAAAGACCGCAGTATTGGGTTGAGCTTTTCGATGTTACCTTTACGCAGTTCACGTCATTAACACCTTCGTTAATCACGATGCCTTCTCCGTTCGACATATTGCCGTACAGTACAATCTCCACGCCCTCGCCTTGCTTTCTGAGCGCACTGCCCACAAGGAGGTTTCTCCTGCCCACAGTCTTCTCACTCACCTCCAGCGAGATTTGCCTTGCGGTCTGCAAAATCTCAGACTCCTTCTTCGTTAGTTCAGCGTTTGTCGCATAGTTACCCAGTTCGCTCTTATCCGCCTTATTGGCAAGGTTGTTACTGACCTCCGTGAACTTGGATGAAAACTGTTTGTTGGTTGCGACGAGGCTACCGTTGAACTTGGCGACGTTTACAGCAAAATCCACTTGTACAGAGTAATTGGTCCTTCCGTCATACACACCAACAATCGCATATCCACTTGTATTGCTTACGGTCTGTCCATCGACTATCTGCGAGGTGATTTTGGAGATAGTTACGATATTCGACGATATTGATGCCGTACAATTAACGCCGCTTCCGTTAAGTCCGAAAGAGCATGATGATGTAATATCCCTTCCGTCCCTCTTGCAAATTATGGTCGCTTGCTTGGAGACCGAGGATGAGACCAGTCCATTGTTGTCTGTATCGAACACAAGTGTCTCGGGAGTGACAATTATCTCGATGGCTGATGCTCCGTCCGCTCCAGGGTTTCCATCCTTGCCAGGGTTTCCATCCTTGCCAGGGTCGCCTTTTTCGCCTTTCTGCGGAAGGAGAAACGAAGAACTTGCACGCATCGTGTCATACGGACTGTACCATTCCACCGTTATGTAAGACTTGTCTTTAATCTCGCTAGCGAAAGCGTTGTATATATCCAAGTAATCGCGTCCTGCATTCAAGCTATCCATCATCGGCTCGTTTAGTACGCCATCCACATATACCTTGCAAGTGTTGTCGCTATCGGGTCTTACCGTCACGAAATCGTTACCGCTGGACATTGACAAAATCACCTTTAGGACATCAACTTCCACGCTCGAAATCCACTTCTTCCCTAATGAAAGAGAAATGGAGAAAGCATAAGCGTCTGCCCCGTCGGAGCCTCCGCTTAAAACCTTCTTCCAATCAGTTGAAGAGTTGGAAGGTTCTTCCGTCACGTCCACGCCCGAGTTAGCCACGCACACCCATACGGCGTTATCATGGTTCACTTGGTCGTTCTTACGGTAGGCATTTCCGCTCACCCAGTCCCCACGGTAGTTGATGATATTGATAGTGGAGCCATCGTCCGAAATCCACTCGAAGTTGGAGGAGTTGATTTTCGTTCCACCCTTCGGCGAAGTCTCGAACACCGACAAAGAGACTTCATTGTTCTCGCCATTCACCTTCTTGGTGATAGTATGCTTGTACTCTGTTATGTTGGCGAAGCAAGCGATGCGGGGAGCATCGTCCCCAGTGGTCTCCAATACGATGGCATTCTGCCTATCCTGCTTGTCATACTCGCCGTTGTCGTTTCGATGTCTGTTGCCGTCTAGGACAATGGTGTCGCCCTCGGCAGGAATATCTCTCGTCTCCGTAGGCGCATTTTCCTCCGTATATCCGTCAAGAGACATGGAATGCTTGCCAACGACAATCCAAGCGAACGACTGACCGCCGTAGAGTTCCGTCACCCCATCATTGGCGTATATTTTCTCGTTCACGGTCGATACACCGCCATCGGGGATGGTTCGCCAATAGCTCTTGTTGCTCACGTCGGAGTAAGCACCGCCCGAGGTAATCTCGCCCATGGTCTTACAGCGCACTTGGTCGCCCTCCTGCCAGTAGTTCATCGTGGCAGTCGTGCCGTCATCAGCCAATAGGTAGCACTTCCATCCATCGCACTCGCCATTCGTAGCCACCACGTCCCAAGAGGATGCCGAAGAGTTCCACTTGACAGGTACGACCTTGACAAACTTGCTTCCAGCTCCCGAGAGGTAGATGTCGCCCCCAGCGTAGGATAGCTTGCGAATTTCCAACTCGTGGAATATCGCCTTGCCCCATACCGTGAGGTTGGTAATGAATTGATGGTACTTGCCGTTCTTCTCCTTATCGATGGAGAAGCCTTGCTCGGCAGCGTTGCTATAGTCGAGGGAGCGCAATGTATCGAGTACGGCGTTGCCAAGACTATCGATGCTTGCGCCGTTGTTGCCAAAGGTTGCACCCTTCAATAACTGAGCAACATCGTTGGACTTCAAACCTTTCGTGAAGGTAATCAAACCTTTCGCAACGTCGTCTGATAGCTTGGAGAGGAAATGCTTGCTTCCCTCAGCGGCAACCTGGCTCTTGACTTGCGAGGCAGTCATACCAGTTCCACTACCGCCGTTTCCGCTTTCAAGAGACGAGATTTGTTGTTGGATCTTCTGCATAGTTCCAACTTCCTTATCCTCTCGGAGCGTAATCTCGTAGGTTGGTATCTTGCCATCTTCCTCCTTGATCGTGAGCTGATCGATGGTTATCTGTCCGTCAATGTGGAGATCCGTATCCTCGAAGTCCATCAGGTCGCCCGCCTTCAATGTTTGGTACAGGCTCTTGATGGTTCCTGTCTTGTCGGCAATCGCTTGGTCATTCTGTCTGGCCATGAAAATCTCATCGACCTTTGGCTGATAGACGTAGCGGGTATAGTCGTTCTTGTCAAGCAAAGCAATGGCATACTTCAACAATTTCAGCGACGCAGCCTTCACGTAGGAGTCGGGTAGAGTAATGCCTGTGAGTACGAAATGGTCGCCCTTCTTGATAGGATAGTCCTTGTATGGGAAATATAAGTCCAGAGCATCGTCCTTAACACGTTCTATCGTAAGTCTCCACCTTCCGTCAACCTTCGTTGATGACGCTACATTGAATGTACGCCCACCGCAATAACCATCCTTCATTGAGATTACGAAATCGCTATCCTTCAAGTCGTTGATGTCGAAATCTATTGATGGGGAAAGATAAATATCAACGTTCGGAACTGTCTGTCCGTCATTGAATCTTCCATCATCATCCGGCGCAACACCCTCGTTGATTTCGTCGATGCGAACATCATTGATTACCATCTCCTCGATTGTAGGATATATCTCGACGATTCCGTTCGTCTTGTCATCGGTGTCAAAAAACTGAGACTCCGAGCGCAGACCGATTTTGTCAATGTTGAGAGAGTCGATATACGGTCTGTGAGGATCCGTTGAGAACTTATGCCCACGACCGGACGGATTCACGTACTTCTTCTCGGTCTCGGACAATGAGTCATAGTACTCCTGTAATGACAGATGAGGAAATCCTGGCAACATAAGCCTGTTGATGGACATGTTGTTCGGAAGTTTCTTTGCATATTCCTTGTTCGCCGACGGGATAGTCTTGCTGTTAATGCCAGAAGACATATATAACAAGGTGTTTCCTTCCTTCGTTTGTGAGATAAAAGAATCGAGTTTTTCCTGCGACTCCTCGTCTCCATCGTCAGTCTGACTACCTCTTAGCTCGGAATAGAACCTACATTTCCCGGCGTTATAGTCTTTCGATACATATCCTGTTATGATAGTCTTGAAATCAAACGTAACTTGCAGGACAAAGCCATTGGTCTGTTCGTTCGTTTCTCCATTGACAACAAATTTCCTTGGTGTCTTGAAGTAGGTTTCGATATAGTCAAGATCCAACAGCAAGTCAACATTGTGGTATTTCTCGCTCTCTGCCGCATTGACTTTGGTTATGTTAGCAAAGTACTTAACACCCAAGTCCGCATAGTAATGCGAAGGTAGGTTCTTCTCGGAGCCATAAGCCCTGAGCCTTGTGATGATTTCCTGGTCCGAGTCGGCGTTCTGCTCAATCTCATAGAGACCTTCTCCAAGGCCATACTTAAATATGTGGCTTGCTAAAACACCTGCCGTTCCTACATAGATGTTCCTGCCACGCACGATGAAGTTGACATCCCACTCGCTGTTCACCAACGCAAGCGCATCCCAACATTTCTTGGAGTCGATGGCAATGGACTTCGAGTCTATGACGTTATTAGCAGTGCCCTGTCCGTAAACAGCGTTCCATTCTTCCTTGGTAACACCACGCTGAGTAGAGCGTTCCATGCTGCGAGAGAATATCTTCCACTTTCCCTCACCAATTTGCTCGTTGAGGTTCGCCTGTATCCTGTCGAGCAAGTCATCCAACGTCTCGACGTAAAAGCTGAACTTTGGCAATGCTGTGTAATGAAGCTCGTTGTCGTGTAGCACCACATCAAGAAACTCCGCTCTTGAAAGCTCGTCCTGCATGGCGTTGAACTTAACGCTGTCATAAACGAACCCTTCTCCGTAGGTGTCCTTCCTTGCCTGCTTGTCCTTTCCAGGCTCGTAGTTTAGCTCGAAACGCTCGCCACGATAGACAAGATAGTCGCCAATCCGGAAGTCTATCGGGGCGTTGTTCTTGAAGTTGATGGTTACATAGCATTCGCCCATCCACGAATCGGAATACTCCAATCCGTGAACGATTATCTGCTCGCCGTTGACGTCCGTCAGCTTAGAGCCATCCTTATGATATATGTTCCAAGTGCTCATATCTGCTTATCCTAAAATTGTTGGTTTACCGTTTGAGTCCTTCATTAAAGGCTTGATGTCTGTCGTTGGGTCATTGAACTTGAACGTTACGGACAGGGCGAGTATGTCATCGCTGTCCGGGTCTCTGTACAAATCCGGGTCGATGCTTTTCAACCTTACGTGCTGCCTTCCAATCTGGTTGAACTCACAGTACATTTTCAACATGCCGCCCATGAGGTAGTCGATGAAAGCCTTGCACTTCTCGTTCGCACCGAAAGCGTCACCCTTGAATAGAAATTTAACCTTGTTCTCGTAGGATGCCATATAAAGCCCGTCTGGTCCGATGTACTCGTCGTCTCCGTGCTCGTCGTTCCAAGACCTCTTCGTTGGTTCCTTCACGTCTGCGCAAGGCTTGAATGGAATCTCGCTCACATACATACCGAAGGAGGCGATGGTGTCGATTACCTCGGCATCATCAACCTCCCTTTGCATGTAAATCCTGAAATACTTGTCTTGCATACCTTAATCAAACTATTTATGCTGCAAATATACAACTTTCTGTATAAATATGCAAATAATAAGCGTATAAATATACTTAAATTACGAAACCCTTATTCTTTTCACTCCATTTATGACAGAGTTTAGCATCGACTCTATGCGCTCTGCCGAATCTGCGTTTCTCAATGTGTTTTGAGCTATCACATTCAATTGAGTAAGTTGTGATTGGGCAATAACACTTAGCTCAGGTAACTTCGCTTGGATGAAATCGGACAACGTTTTCAGTTCATCTCTGTTTACCGACAGATCGAGACGCATGGCGTTCAAATACGATACAATGATGTCTGCGGTCTCTTCTGTTATTCCCTTGACGGAATTGGTCGATGAGGAAGAGCTGTTGTCGGACCACCCATAAGTCTTTTTCAAAAAATCGCGTGTAGCCTCTATCTGTTTCGCTAAGTCTTCTGTGGATTCTTTAACGTCGGAATATTCCGTACCCGTGTATTCGGAAATCGTCTTACCGTTACTGTCTGTAATCTTGTCGTCATTCTCGGCATATTTCTTGGTTTTTGAAATTAAAGCCTTAATTTTGTCTCCATAAATGTTTTCTATCATGGAGTTCAAGATGGTCTTTTTCAAATTATCCTCGAAGTGGTCAACCAGGTTGTCCGAAGAGTTTGCCATCGAAGACATTGCATCGCCCCAGGAAGACACCAAGTCCGAGAACTTGTTTCCGGTCAGCTTCTCAGTTAGACTCTCCTCCATCTCGTCAACTTGATCGCCGTATTCAATCAACTTGTCGAGGTAATCACGGAAGTCACTATCCATATTGGCCCAAAGACCTGAAAAATCAGTCTTTATTCCTTCAAGCACCTTTGGCGCCATATTGAGCATATCTTCCATTCCGTTGAACTGCACACCATACTTTGACGAGATTTCTCCCGCTACGTCTCTCCAATTTGTACCATTGTAGTCGTAAGAGCCCTTCCACATTCGGTAGCCGACAGAGTGAGAACCAATGGAAGCCCCAGATCCAAGCCTGTTCTTAGCGATTACCTTGGCTTGTTCAATCTCTGACTTTAACAAAGCCATAGCTTCTTTTGAAGCATTCTGGGCTTCCGTTCCCCAATGTTCTGACAGATATGTCTTCTTCTTGGATATAAGGGTGTCCCAAATGTTTACGAGATTTTCGTACTCAGCTTTTGCCTTATTATAGTCGGAGTAGTCAGCCCCATTTATCCCAAGGTTTAAACCGAACAAATCCTTAAAGATGGAGTTCGTTGCACCGCCAATATCCTCGAAGGCATCTGACAAGAATCCACCGAAGCCCTTTTCATTGATAGCTTCTGTCAATCCTGCAAACATACCAACAATGCTTCCTATTTTTGAGGAGTTCTTTTGCGCCTTGTCGCCTCCGAACATATTCATGAGAGATTCCGTCCATCCGCCCGCGTTGGAAAGAAATGTAGAACCGCTTCCGTTGCTCATGCCAAGAGTTTTGAACATATCCGCAACAGTCAGGATATTGTTCAGCCTTGTTTCCTTTTTTGTGCGAACGCTTCCTGTAGTCCTGCGCTTTCTATCCTCAGCCTCCTGCATTTTCTTGCGAGCCGCCTCAGCCTGCCATGAGTTATTTCCATACTTGGCTACAGCCTCGTTGTATTCCTTCGTAGCCTCATCGTATTTCTGCGAGGCATCGACCATTTCCCTAATCAAGTCAGACAAGCCACTGAACCCCTGTCCGTCGATGGCTTGGTTTAGCTTTTCCATTCCATCGTAGAACGATTTCAAGTCCGTGGTTGACATACCATCAATAATGCCTCCAGCAACAAGGTCGCGAATCTGCTTGCGTATCTTACGAAGCTCCTTCTTTGTGTAGTTGCCGAGGTTTCCGAAAACACCATCCCAGTTAATCTCGCTCTTCAACTGGTCGAATAGAACTCCAGACTTCTCCTGTTTTTCGAGATAGTTGTACCTATCAATCAGTCCTTGATCATCACCAGCATTCTTGCGTTTCTCGTTGTACTTGTTAGTGATAACATCCAACTTCTGCGCAATAGCCATTGTTTGCGATATTGCTTCCGCTCCATCCTGCAATGACTTGACGTAATTCCCGCGAAGGAGATCAACAATTTTCTTCCACTCGTTGTACTGGTCCGCTTTTTTGAACCTTTCCTTTGCCTGTCCATCAGTAAGTTTAAGAGAATCCTCCAGATTGAAAACCTCTCCATAATGGGCATACCACTCGTCCATCAAGGATTTCGTCTTCTCGTCCATCTGGAAAGCATCAATCCATGAAGACTCGGCGAAGTTCTTATTCCCTGTTTTTTCGAGCAGAGTTTTGTACAAATCCCACCTTTCGGAAAGTTTGTTCATCTCTTCGTTGAAGGTTGCAGCCTTCTCGTCGAACGCTTTCTTGTCTTTCTCGGAGAAAATCCACTCTGCGACCTCACGATATATGGAAGTCTGGAATTTCTTTCGCTCCGATGTGTTTATCTTGAAGCCTTTGAGTAATTCTCTAACCGCCTTTTGGTAGTCGTTGAGATTCAATCCAGTTACTTCCGGGAACAACTTTAGAGTCTTCTCCTTTGCCTCGTCATCAGACATGATGGTCTGATACTTTTGATACATCTGCCTTGCCGACTTCAAGCTATTCAGACGCTCCTGGAGGTTTTTCAGCTCGGTGTCCTCCTTGCGACCACCCGAGTTCTTTTTACCAGGTTTGTTGGATTTCTTTCCTTCGCCTTTATAGTAGTTGTAAAGCAATGTCCTGGCAATCGTCATCTCGTCCAAGTAATTTTGATAGATTTCTTTAACGTTTGGCGCATGTCTTTTAACAGCGGATTGCCATTCGTTTTTTGCATCATCTATCCTTTGATTCGAGAGATTGCTCCCTTTGTACCAACTATTATCCTTTCCATACTCTTCCGCACGTTTTCTGTATTTTGCCCCTAAAGAGGAGTTCGGATCAATCATAGAAGGAATGCGCCCAACGAGAGTGCTCTGTACATCGTTCAGCTTGTCTCCAGTATCGAATACGAGTTTAATTACAGCCTCAAAGTTAGACTCAGCAAGCATTCGCTTTAAGGTCTGCTCCAATTCCGGGTATTGGTTTATGAGTCCATTTTTCGCATCTTTCATCAATTCCTTGACCTTAGCTTGTTCGGCCTCGGTCAACGGCAGGCTGGCCTTAATCTTCTCACCAATCATAGGGAATGACTTATCAATCAATCCTATCATACTGCTGGATACCTCTGACTGCAACCATGTACTCTTTTCACCACAGCCAAACGCCTGCAATACAGACGAACGAATTATCTCAGCCTTATCTTCAGGAACGCCCATCTCCGAGAATATTGCGTTCATTGACTGCATGGCAGCCTCTCGTATCTTCTCGTCCTTACCAATATCTCCAAACTTCTTTTCCAACGTATCCTTTAACTTTTCGATAAAGTCTCCGTATGCTTTTTCGTTAGCATACAAATCCTTGTCCCCCTGTGATGCGTTAGGAGCCATAGCGTCAGTTCGCATTTGAAGTCTGTTCTCCAATTTTTCATAAGCATCCTTCGTGACATCCTCTAAGTCAGAGTAAAATCCACGATTGCTCATCTTGGAGTTAGCAACGTCGTTTGCTTCTCTCAAAAGTTTTACTTCTTGTTCGAGATATTTAAGCCGCTCTACATGACTTTTCTTTTCGTCAGCCGTCATCAACATATTCTTGTAGCTGTAAGGCGCAAGCTCTTTTAGCTTATCCTTGTAGCTGTCAATCATGTTGTCGATTTCTTTCGTGTCTCCGCCGGCAATCGTAACAGCCACATTGTTATCTTGCAGAAACTTGCTTATCTGATTGTTCTTGTCTGCAATCTCGTCCTGAGTCTGTTTTATTTTCTGACTGAGCTCCTGATACGAGCTAATGGCACTCGTTATTCCTAAAGTCAATGCGGTTACAATCAAGCCAGGAAGCCCACCTATGGCAGTCCATACGGTAGAAGCCATAGATTTGATTCCTGTTCCGATAATGCGGAACGATGCTAAGGCGGAGGTTGCAAAACTTGGCCATACACTCTTCAATGATGCTAAAGCGGAGGTTG
>ERZ808245.944-NODE-944-length-12746-cov-3.770388_pt1 | contig 12746 bp, 4 predicted proteins | sample MGYA00521243_ERZ808245 | MGnify/ENA primary metagenome ERZ808245 (study PRJEB31516, sample SAMN03275576) | gut metagenome | biome: mammalia-associated habitat; material: feces | host: Papio cynocephalus | place: Kenya | collected 2012-07-07 ... | reverse complement strand
AAGAGTACCATCGACCCCGTATTGAATATCTTCGTCAAGGAGTTCAACCGCAAGATGGGCTACGACGACAAGAAGCCTGAGATAGCCGAGATTGAGCGATACTTCGACAACAAGGGCAAGTACGAATACTTCAAGCAGGAATATGAGAGGCGATTTGGCGAGACTTGGGAGAACGGGCGCAAGAGCATTCTCCTAAAACAGCAGCGACTCGCTGAAATGATGGCTGACATCGATGGCATCGACCAACAGACTGCAGCCAACAACATCAAGACGCAAATCGACAACTACAAGATAGATACCGATAGCTTCGTATCCTTGGTCAAGGCACACCTCGACAAGCAGCAGCCGGGCAGCCGCTTCATCTTCTTCGTGGATGAGGTGGGACAGTTCATTGGTAAGGACGTACATCGCATGCTCAGTCTCCAAACCATCGCCGAGGGCTTGTCTGACAAGACCGATGGGAGAAGCATCATCATCGTTACCTCGCAGATGGACATCGATGCCACCTTGGGCGACCTCAACAAGCAACAGCAGTATGACTTCTCTCGCATCCAAGGACGATTCGAGACTCGCATCAGTCTGACCAGTGCCAATGCCGACGAGGTAATCCAGCGCCGATTGTTGGAGAAGAAGCCTGAGTCTCAAAAACAGCTCTGCGAGGTCTATGAGAAGGAGAACCATATCATCAAGTCGCTCTTCAACTTTGGCGACAACAGCCAGTTCAAGAGCCAGTATAAGAACGACCAGCAGTTTGCCATCGACTTCCCATTCATCGACTACCAGTTCTACTTGGTGCAGAGCTGCATCATCGAACTCTCGAAGAACCAAGCCTTCAGTGGCAAGCAGCAGAGTGTGGGTGAGCGAAGTCTGCTGACCATTACCCAGGAGGTGGCGAAGGCTTACGCCGACAAAGACCTCAACCATATCGTACAGTTCAGCGACATGTACGAGGGACTGCGTGGCATCCTGCAAACCAAGATACAGAGCGACATCCAACAGGCGGAGCGTACCCTCGGCGACGACTTGGCACTGAAGGTGCTGAAGACGCTCTTCCTCATCAAGTACGTCAAGGGATTCCCATCCACGGCAGACAACATCACCAAGTTGCTCCTCCCTACCCTCGACACCGACTTCCAGGCATTCCGCAGCGACATCCACGAGGCACTCAACAAGCTCGTACACCTCAGCTACATTGAGAAGGCAGCCAACGAGGAGTACCACTTCCAGACCAACGAAGAGAAAGACATCGAAACGGAAATCAAGAACGAGAGTCTCACGCCTGACGCCATCAACGAGGAACTGAAGAAGATTTTCCGTGACGAGATTTATTACGAAAACAAGGTAAAGCTCTCGCCTAACAAGATCTTCTCTTATGGCAAGATGGTGGATGGGCGACAAGACGGCAGGGATGCCGACATCTACATCCACTTCATCACGCCGCTCTACGAGGGTGCCACCGATGAGCAAAGTATGTTGATGTATTCTTCTGCTCACCAGAACCAGCTCTGCGTGGTATTGGGCGAGGACAAGTATATGACCGAAGACCTCGTGATGTTCAAGAAGGCTGACAAGTGTCTGAACCGCCTGATGGCGAACGGTTCCGATGATTATCGCCAGCAAATCGTGAGCGACAAGCGCATCGTGAACCGCAAGCGTAGGGAGAACATCGTGGCTCGCCTCATCGAACTCACCAAGAAGGCTCGGCTCTATCTGGGTGGTTATGAGTTGGACGACATCCGAAGCACCGACATCAAGACTCGCCTTACCGAGGCGATGACCCGACTGGTGAACATGGAATACAAGAACCTCGCCATGCTCACGATAGAGTATGACGACACCCTGCTCAAGCGTATCATTGCCAGCACCCCCGAAGACCGCATGGGCTACGAGATGGATGCCTGCTGCCTGGAGATGATGAACAAGCTCAATTCCGACAAGACTCGTGCCGTGCGCACAAAAGTAAAAGACTTGATAGACCACTTCCGTGGCAACCGCTATGGTTGGTATGAGACCGCCGTGCTCTGCATCCTCGCCAAGCTCTACGTAATGGACAAGGTTTCCTTCCGTTGCAACGGCAATGTGGTTGCCGACCGCGACCTCTACTTCCACCTGACCAATGGCACCCAACAGGCTCTGACCCTCGTTGACATCGAGGAGACCATCAGCAATAGTCAGGTAAGCAAGCTGAAGAATGCCTACAAGGATCTCTTCGAGGGAGCACATTGCCCAGGCATCAGCGCCAAGGATGTTCACAGTGCCTTCATCGCCAAACTGAACGAGGAAGGCGCTGCACTCCTCAAGATTACACTGGAGCATCACTTTGCCTTCACCGCCCCACTCAAGCCTTTCATCGACCAGATGAAGAAGTGGGCAGGCTTCGCCTATCCGAGTCTTTACAAGAAGACCGAAGAGATAGAGGACTTCATCGACGAGCATATCGACGAGTTGGAAGACATCAAGACCTTTGTCAATGGCAAGCAATTCGACATCTTCAAGAGTATCGATAGGATGGAACGAGGCAACCAGGCGAACATGAGCTATGTGTCTGCCGAGCTTCGCCAGACGCTCAACGAGATATACAATTCCACCACCCCTTGGAAGCGAATGACGGAAGGCAAGACCACCATCGATGCCATCCATGCGGAGATAGCCAGCAAGTTGGAGGAGGCGCACCAAGAAATCAAGACGCTCATCGCCAGCAAACTGGGCACGCTGACCAGCATGCCATCCTATGCCTCGCTTTCCGACAGCCAAAAGACACAGGTGGAAACCATGTTCTCCTTGCTCGACCAGAAAGAGCAGGAAGAGCGCTTCGTAGGTAACCTCATCAGTATGAAAGATGATGTGGAGAAGGCTTTCGACAAATGTCTCGACAGCATCAACCACTGGATTGAGGAAGCTGAGGAAAAGGAAGAAGAAAAGCAACATGAAGAGACTGACGACAAGGGACAAGAGAAGCCTGAGCAGCCAGAGAAGCCGAAGAAAAAGCCGAAGCAGTCGGTGAAGAAGGAGAAAGCCCTCAATATCACTTGGGACAAACAGATACTCGACACCCAAGAGGATGTGGAGGCATACGCTGAGGCTTTGCGCCAGCAACTTCTCGACATCATCAAACAGAATAAAGTTATCATATTGAACTAACAGAACAAACATGAATACAAATGCACTGAAACTGTTTGCCCAGCAAACTCGCAACAAGTTGGTGTCCTCCATCAAGACCAAGATGCAATGGGTCTTGACGGAAGACTCCGCCGAGTTGCGTGGCAAGCAAAACGAGATAAGCCAGCTCCGTAAGGAGATAGCAGAGAAAAGCCAGAACAACGAGAATGGCGAGGAGAAAGTAATAGAAGAGGTTGCCTACACATGGTTCAACCGTGTGATGGCGCTCCGCTTCATGGATGCCAACGGTTACAACATCCCGATGGTCATCACGCCGGGCGAGGGACAGATTCGTCCAGAGATATTGCAGGAGGCGATGGGTGGCAACGTGGACGAAGCGTTGCAGCTTACCGCCGACGACTTGCTGCTCGACGAGGAGCATCTCTACAAGAAACTGCTCTTGGCTATCTGCAACCACTACAACCAGTCGATGCCATTCCTCTTCGAGTCTATCAGCGACTACACCGAACTGCTCTTGCCCGACGACCTGTTGTCAGACCAGAGTTTCGTTTCCGACATTCGCAAGGGCATGACCAACGAGGACTGTCAGAACGTAGAGATTATGGGCTGGCTCTACCAGTTCTATATCACCGACCGCAAGGCGGATGCCGAGACCAAGAAGAGCAAAAAGGGCGGATTGAAGAGCGACGAGCAAGCAGCCGCCACTCAGCTCTTTACCCCTCACTGGATTGTGCGCTACATGGTGGAGAATACCTTGGGGCGCATTTGGACTACTTTGCATCCCGACACGGCATTGAAGGCAGAGATGCCTTACTACATCGAACCAGCCGATGGCGAAGCAGACCCGATACCAGAGGATATAAAGAGCGTGAAAGACATCCGCTTCATCGACCCTTGCATGGGAAGTGGTCACGTCTTGGTCTATGCCTTCGACTTGCTCTGCAAAATGTACGAGGAGGAAGGTTATCGCACCAAGGAGATTCCTGCCCTTATTTTCGAGAACAACCTTTATGGTATGGACATCGACAAGCGTTGTTATCAGCTTGCCAGCTTTGCCCTGACCATGAAAGCGACTGGGTATTACAGCCGCTATCTGCGCCGTGAGCCAACAGCCCCAAAGGTTATCTATCTCCAAAACATAGACCATGATACGATTGCGGCAAGCGGAGACTGGGATGAAAAGAGCTTGGTTTGGCAATTTGAGCATATCGACACCATTGGTTCGCTGCTGAAGGTTACGCCTGAGGAATATGAGAAGATAAAGGTTGATGGTGGACTTTTTGGAGAACAGCAGAGATTGATGAAGAGCGAGGCAGAATATTTGTCTCGTGGGTATCATTGTGTCGTAACGAATCCGCCGTATCTGGGGAAAGGTATGGGAGATATTCTCAAAGAATACGTAGGAAAAGAGTATCCAAATTCTAAAGGTGACACTATGGCAACGTTCATGGAACGCTGTATGGAGTACTGTACCCCTAAGGGTAAAATGGCTATGATTAATATGCAGAGTTGGATGTTCCTGTCTTCTTTTGAGAAGTTAAGAAAGGACATTATTGAGCATTATCAGATTGAAAGTTTGCTGCATTTGGGAGCACATACGTTCGATGAAATCAGTGGAGAGATAGTTCAAAATAGTTCTTTTGTCCTATCAAAATCAGCCCCATTGAATAAAAGTATTTTTTACAATATTGTCAATGGCAAGTCTTGTGCAGAAAAAGAGAGTTTCTTCAATACACATAAAAATGAGTATTATCTTGTCTCACAAGATTTATTTATAAATATCCCAGGAATTCCTTTATCATATTGGATAAATAACAAAGAAATAATTGTGTTTAATAAACACGATAGTCTCAAAAAAGAACTACATTGCATTCAAGGAATCATTACAGGAAATACTTCTAAATATTTACGTCATTGGTACGAAGTACCTAAAAATCATTTCGCTCAACATTCTAAAATATTTGATGGAAACAAATATTGGATAACATATACGAAGGGGGGAGGCATTAGAAAATGGTATGGTAATAATGAATATGTGATATTTTGGAAGGACAACGGCAATTATTTAGTAAGAAATCGTAATACTAATTCTAATTTCTACCTCAAAGAATGTATAACATGGTCGCTTATTGGCAATAATACTTTCACTGCTAGATTTTGCGAAGAAGGTTTTTTATGGGATGTATCAGGTTCTATTGGATTTAAAAAGAATATCAGCTTAAAGTATATACTTGCTTTAATGTCATCAAAGATTTCACAAAAATTATTGAAGATTCTTAATCCAACACTAAATACAAACATAGAAGACATAGAAGCATTACCATTCATTTACAAACAAGAACAAGAAGAATTTATCCAAAAGATCACAAACTCTAATATTTCCATCAGCAAATCTGATTGGGATACCCACGAGACCTCATGGGATTTCACCCAAAACGAGCTGTTGAGCATCAATGCCGACACCTACATGTCGATTATGAACGACTATGCAGACTTCCATCAACTCAGCATCGATTTGGCACTTTCAGAGCCATCCAGTCTCTCTTGGCGAGTGGATGTCTATAAGACGAAATGGGAAACCATGTTCTACCGCCTCCACGCCAACGAGGAAGAGCTGAACCGAATGTTCATCGACATCTACGGTTTACAAGACGAGCTTACCCCTGATGTCTCTCTCAACGAGGTAACCATCTTGCAACAAGGCGAGATAAGCATTGAGAAGAGTGATGAGAACAAGGACGGAACGACAGAGACCAAGGACGGAACGGCAGAGAGCGAGAAGCTCGTTTGGCACGATGATGTCATTATCAAGCAGTTCATCAGCTACTTGGTAGGTTGCTTCATGGGCCGCTTCTCTCCCGACAAGCCAGGCCTCATCATTGCCAACCAGCACCAAGACCTCACTGCCCTTGGCTTGCAGGTGGATGGCATCGAGAGCAGCCCTCGCTCCACCCTCAGCATCGACGACGATGGCATCGTGCCAATCATTCAGGAGCCAGACTTCTTCGCCGACGACATGACCGAGCGCATCCAGCTCGCCATCAAGCAGCTCTTCGGAGAGGCAACCTATTACGAGAACATGAAGTACATCGAGCAGACCATAGGAAAGAGCCTCCGCGACTACCTCTTCAAGGACTATTACGCCGACCATCAGCAGATGTACAGCGTGAAGGGAGCCAAACGCCCTATCTACTGGCTCTTCTCCTCTCGCATGGGCGACAAGCACAAGAAGGGTTACTTCAAGGCGCTGGTCTATATGCACCGCATGGAAGCCGACACACTCTCGAAGCTCCACGCCGACTATGTTCACCCATATATTAATAAGGTGGAACAGCAGTTGCGAGAGGCAGAGGACGATAGTCTTCGTGACGACCTGACCCAGGCACAGCGCAACCGTGCCTTGAAACTGGTGAACGAACTGAAGGACAAAGTGAAGGAAGTAAAGGAATTCGAGCAGCAGTTGGTGGAAATGGCGAGCCATCGCCTCACCATCGACCTCGATGACGGAGTGAAAGCCAACTATCCGAAGTTCTATCCACTGGTAGAACCTATCAAGGGATTGGAATGTGAGAAAAAATAAGAAGAGAAGAATACTAAAAAAGAGAGCGACCACAATCAGTCGCTCTCTATATTCCAAAGTTCTTCATTCTCCCACCCCTCAGGAAATCCCATAGGAACAGGATCTACCAAAGGAAATGCAGCCAACAAGTTACGCAGCTTCAGGCTCATATCATTATTAGGTGATATAGTATCCAAGAAATACTTGATGATGCAGAGGTCGTAGTAAATACGCAAAGGATTAGCGGGAATAGTAATCCAAGCATGAGTAACTCTTCGTGGGTTCATCGGCATGAGCGTATTTCGTTTGTTCCAAACTCTGGCGTGATGACAACAAGCATTCCTTGTAAGGGTAAGAATTGTCAGCCAAGAATCAAAAACTCGAAGCTGCAAGCCAAAGCGTAATGCGACTCGTTTTTTAACTTGAGTATCTTTAAGGTTGTAGAACACATTGACAATTACTCCCAATGGAAGAAGTTCCACCAGTATCCAAGCCGGTGGATAAGGGTTAGAATAAGTCTGCTTAAAGTGAACAATAAACTCTTCGTGAGATTTGCCAATCTCGTTGCGAATTAAGTTCAAAGTCTTTTGAAACTTGCTGGAATCTATAAAATGCGAAGCATTCGTAATCCAAAAGTTATCATTAAAAGCAGAGACGCATTCATCGACTATTGCAGTACGGAGAGCAACTTCAATCTTCTCTATTTCATTAAAAATGAATAGACGAAGTTTCTTGTCAAAACGATACATCATCATCACCTGCGTAAAGTTAGAACCTGGCTTAAACATATTAGCTGACTTTGGAACTTGGAGTAATGGATGCATATAGGCTGAAAGACGATAATAACTAATCGTCTTCAAATATTGTTCTGCTTTAACGGGATTATCAATAATTAGACCTCTTGATAAGAGTAATCGAACAAGAGCATCGGCATGTTGGTATTCCTTAAGAAATGGAATTAAATGGCTCATTAAGGAATGAATAAGATTGTTAATGTATAAAAATAAAACGACCCGCACATTTGAGCATCGTTGAGAGGCTTGGCGGGTACTGGTGCTGCAAAAATACAAAGTTTATTTGAAACAACCAAACTTTTGCAGCTATTTTTTAACGAATTAAGGTAGAAAGTATAAAACATTTACAAAAAGTATAAAGACATTACAATAATGACCGACGAATTAGACATAAAGCTCAACGAGCACTACGCTGGCAAGGTGGTGAGAAAGGACTTGACCAAGCTCATCAAGGAGGGAGCCAACGTGCCCAACTATGTGCTGGAGTACCTGCTCGGCATGTACTGCGCCACCGACGACGAGGACGACATTGAGAGCGGAATGGCGATGGTGAAGCAAATCATTGCCGAAAACTATGTGCGACCCGACGAAGCCGAGAAAATCAAGTCGAAGATAAGAGAACGAGGACAATTCAAAATCATCGACAAGGTATCGGCACGCCTCAACGAGCACAACGACACCTACGAGGGACAAATCTTCAACCTCAACATCGCCCGCATTCGCATCGCCGACGATTACATCAAGATGTACGACAAGCTCTTGGGCGGCGGCATCTGGTGCATCATCAACCTCGCCTACGAATTCGACGAGAACTCGAAGGAGAGCCCCTTCAAGATTCTCTCCCTGAAGCCCGTGCAGATGCCAGCCACCGACATCAACGAGTACATCGAGGCTCGCCGATATTTCTCTAAGGAGGAATGGATGCAAGTATTGCTACGCAGCATGGGCATGGAACCCACAAACCTCTCTGAAAAAGCCCAGCAACACCTGATAGCGAGAATGATTCCGCTGGTGGAAAACAACTTCAACATGGTGGAACTGGGACCTCGTGGCACAGGCAAGAGTTATCTCTTCGAGCAAATATCGCCCTACTCCATTCTGGTATCGGGCGGACAAACGACGGTAGCCAACCTATTCTATAATATGGGCAGACACCAAGTGGGCCTGGTGGGCACCTGGGACGTGGTAGCCTTCGACGAGGTGGCAGGCATGAAGATGAAAGACAAAGACGGCGTGCAAATCATGAAAGACTATATGGCGAACGGATCGTTCAGCCGAGGCAAGGACAGCATCGCCGCCGATGCCTCGATGGTTTTCCTCGGCAACATCGACGGAAGCATCGAGAACTTGGTGAAAGTCTCCCATCTGCTCTCCCCATTCCCTAAGGAGATGATAGACACCGCTTTCTTCGACCGATTCCATCTCTACCTGCCTGGTTGGGAAGTACCGAAGATGCGACCAGAGTTCTTCACCGACCAATATGGTTTCATCACCGACTACTTCTCAGAGTGTCTTCGGGAGATGCGCAAGCGAACCTTCGCCGATGCCATCCAGAAGTATTTCCGACTGGGCAAGGACTTGAACCAGCGAGACGTCATCGCCGTGAAGCATACCGTGAGCGGACTCCTCAAACTACTCTATCCCGACGGCAAGTACGGCAAGGAAGAAGTAAGGGAATGCCTGGAGTATGCCCTCGTAGGCAGACGACGCATCAAGGAGCAACTCAAGAAGATAGGCGGTCTGGAGTTCTTCGACGTCCATTTCTCCTATATCGACTTGGAGGACAACGAGGAACATTTCGTCTCCACCCCCGAATGCAAGTCATCGGGACTCATTCCCGAGGGCGAACTACAAGCTGGCAGCCTCTTCTGCATCGCCAACCAAACGGAAGGCGGCAACAAGGGACTCGTGCGCCTCGACCTACAGAAGATGCCAGGCAATGGCAAGTTTGAGCATACAGGCTTCGGCGGTGGCACTGCCATCAAGGACGAGCTGAAGGAAGCCGTCAACTACCTGCGCAGCAACCTGAGCCGCATATCAGGCGACGTGAAGTTTAGCGACTACGAGCTGCACCTGAAAGCCACCGACATCCATGGCATCGGCAGTCTGCAGGGCATGGAGCTAGCCGTCTTCATCTCCTTGGTATCGGGCTTGTGCAATCGTCCCGTACAGCCTCAGCTCTGCGTACTGGGCAGCATGAGTATCGGCGGCACCATCATCGGGAGCACCGACCTGCCGGGAGCCTTGGAGATAGCCAACGACGCAGGAGCCAAACGCATCCTCATACCAGCCATCGACATGATGCAATACGGCAACGTGCCAGCCGACCTGATGACCAAGTTCAGCTTGGAAGTATATACCGACCCGGTGGATGCCGCATTCAAAGCCATAGGAGTAAAATAAAGAAGAAAGGCATACGTCTTAACTTCTTAACTCCTTTAACTCCTTAACTTCATAAAAAATGACCGAAAACGATAAGATCAAGCAAGTGCTCACCTCGATGGTGGAGCAAAACAGATATGTATTCTGGTACGACGAAGGTGGACAGATGAAAGACATCGCCACCAGCCTCGACGTGCCAGGCATCAACGTATTGGAAATGGAAGGCAATGCCTTCAGCATCAAGTATCAGATGCAGAAAGGCGAACAGCCAGAGACAGGATATGTCATCTACATCACTGAGCCGATGCCTAAGGATGAGCAGAACTGGCTCCTGGACTACCAAGAGGAAGGAGCGCTCTTCTCTGCTGACATGAGTTCGCTCTATGCGGCAGAGTGCGGGATAGCCATGGAACTGAAAGAGAAAGTAGTCGATAAGCACCTCGCCTTCTTCAAGAAGGCAGACAATCGCAACAAGTTGGCAGCCAAGCTATCGCCAGGCATGGATAGCGCCGAGATAGAAAAACAGATGCTCGCCGTGGTCTGCAAGAGCAACGCCACCTGCGAAGCCTTTACTTACGCCCTCATCACCGAGGCTAACAATGAGGAGACAACCATGCAAGCCGACCTGAAGGCTTACCATCTGGAAGACTTCTACTGGCAGCAAGCAGAAACCTACTTCGGCTATCATGCCGGCAGAAACATCAAGGATCTAATTATCGTACTCTTCAAGAACGACATGCAGAGCCATCTCACAGGAAAGGCTGCGGATAAAACAGGCAACGAGCAAGCACTCACCAACGAGGCGCTCATCTTCATACGAGACTGGCGAGACAGTCGCACCTACGGCGACCTCTACACAGAATGGGCTAACCGACTGGAGGATGAACTCGGCATCAAGGACGAAGTATGCGAATACAGTATGCAGCAACTGCTCGGCGTGGAGACCTTCCCTTGCATCGACAAGGTCATCGCCGGCTACCTGCTGACGGAAGTCATCAACGCCACCATCACCACCGAACAGATGGAAGCCATCATCGAGGAACGTGAGAACAAGCTCTTCTTCGATGTGGCCCGTCACACCCTACGTGCCCTATTGCAAGCACGCTATCTCTTCACCGACATCGAACAGAAGATGAACGAGCTCTCTTTTGACACCGCCAAGGAAGGATTTTCGCTTTACGAGCAAAGCCTCTACACGATAGACTTGCATTATCGCCACTACATCGCCGAGGCAAACCTCGCAGAGAGCAAACAACTCCTAGCGCAAGTAACTGAAAGAGTGGAACGCACGTACACCAACCATTATCTGCTGGCTCTCGCCAAGAAGTGGCAACCACTGATAGACGGAATGGACACATGGAAGATGGAAGGCATCTTCTCGCAATCAGTCTTCTACACTACGTATGTCTATCCCTTCATCACCAACAAGAAGAAAATCTTCGTCATCATCAGCGATGCCCTCCGCTATGAGACCATGGTGGAACTGAGCGAACGCATCGCCCAAATGCCTCGCATGGAAACAGACATGAAGCCAGCCATGCTCTCCACCCTGCCCTCCTACACCCAACTGGGCATGGCGGCACTGCTACCCCACAAGCAACTCTCCTACGAGAAGGATGCCGACGAGGTGTTTGCCGATGGAATGAGTACCAAGGGTACGGAGGCAAGAAGCAAGGTGCTGCAAAAGGCTGTGGCAAGAAGCAAGGCCATCACTGCCGAGGATTTTCTAAAGACGACCAATGCCAAGACCGCCTTCAAGGACTTCGACCTCATCTACATCTATAGCAATATGATAGACAAGACTGGCGACGACAAGGCATCAGAGGGCATGGTATTCAAGGCTACGGAAGACGAGATGGCGCACATCTTGCAGATGATAGACCTCATCCGGAATGGCAACGGCTGCAACATTCTCATCACTTCCGACCATGGTTATCTCTATCAGAACGAGACATTGGACGAGACCGACTTTTCCGACTTCAAGGTGATGGGCGATACCATCATCCAGGACTCTCGTCGCTTCGTCATTGGCAGAGGGTTGGAAGAAGGAGACGCAGTGAAGACTTGGAGTGCGGAAGAGGTAGGACTAACAGATAGCCCCGCCGAAAACGGCACAGGCATTTCATCGCTACAAGTGCAGACAGCCAAGGGATTGAACCGCATTCGCAAGCAAGGTGCCGGCAGCAGGTTTGTGCATGGTGGAAGCATGCCTCAGGAGGTAGTGATGCCTGTGCTGCATGTCAACATCAAGAAGAAACAAGGTGTGAGCGAGGTTTCGGTGGATATCCTCAACAAGAAGAGCAAGATTACGACCAACACCCAGACCATCAGTTTCTATCAGAACCAACCGGTAAGCGAAAAGGTGAAAGAAGTTACCTTGCGATTCGGATTCTACGACCAAGCGGGCAATCTCCTCTCCGACTCCATCACACTCACATTCGGCAGCACGAGCGAGGACAGTACGCAAAGGGAGCAGAAGCATCGCTTCATGTTCAAGCGCCAGCTTTCCGAGTTGAATGGTCAGGAGATTTACTTGCGCAAAGAGCAGCAAGTGGCTGGCAGTTCGCAATTTAAGAAACTGGAAGACATCGCCTACAAGGTAAGCGTGCTCTTCATGGCGGAATTCTAAAATATGATTATCAAGGCATAATAAAAGGGCGATTACACTTCCCATTTATCAGGAAGGCAATCGCCCTTTTTGATATCATATCGCAAGAAGAAGAGCTATTGAATTCTTAACTATTGGAATTCATTACTATTGAATCCTTCACTCTTCGTTCTTCACTATTCACTTAATTCTTACTTCCAAGGATTCTCTGTTGGATAAGGCAAGCTAGCTGGCTGGTTGTAAGCGATGTCCTTGATGCCAAGATACTTGAACACCTCGAACA
>ERZ808245.942-NODE-942-length-12774-cov-9.464581_pt1 | contig 12774 bp, 9 predicted proteins | sample MGYA00521243_ERZ808245 | MGnify/ENA primary metagenome ERZ808245 (study PRJEB31516, sample SAMN03275576) | gut metagenome | biome: mammalia-associated habitat; material: feces | host: Papio cynocephalus | place: Kenya | collected 2012-07-07 ... | reverse complement strand
TTCTCCGGCTGCACGAGCCTGACGAGTATTGACTTGAAAGGAGCAACATCTTTGGGCGAATACGCATTCCAAAATTGCACCGGGCTGAAGTCCGTAAACCTCGGCAATGTCACGACAATCAACAGGTCGGCGTTTGAGGGCTGCAAAAGCCTCGCAACCATAGATTTCGGCAAGGTGACGTCGATAAGTAATGGGGCATTCTATCACTGTGCTAATTTGACAGATATCAACCTAAAGAATGTTATCACACTGGGAGGTTCGACATTCAGCGGCTGTAGCAGGTTAAAGAGCGTAGTACTCGGCAATGTGACCTCTTTGGGTAGCTATGCTTTTTCCGGTTGCACGAGCCTGACAAGCGTTGACTTGGGCAATACAGAATCAATCGGCGATTACACGTTTAGCGGCTGCACAAGTCTGAAATATATCGACTTGAAAAAAGTGACTACAGTCGGTGAATACGCATTTGACGGCTGCACCGGCTTGGTTAATATTGACTTTGGTAGCGTAAAAACATTAGGTCGACAGGCATTCTCTAATTGCACAGGTCTGACAAATATCGACCTCAAGAACGTCGATGAAATTGGCCGTGCCGCCTTCTATGGTTGCACCGGACTGACGAACATCAACCTCAATAAGGTGACGACATTGGGGTGCTTCGCTTTCTCCAGCTGTTCTGGATTGAAGAGTGTTAAATTGGGCAAGGTGGACACCTGGAACACTACATACGAATCGGCTTACAGCGACTACGTCAACTCGGCGTTCATAAACTGCACGTGTCTTGAGACCGTTGATTTAGGCGAGACATCGACCTTGGGTAATTACCTATTCAGCGGCTGTACCGCGCTGAAAGATATCGACCTCAAGAACGTGACCGAATTGGGCAATGGCGCATTCAAAGGTTGCACGGGGCTTACGGAGCTTGACTTGAACAAGTTTGCGCAACTTGGAACAAACACTTTCAAGAACTGTAGCGGCCTGAAGTCGCTGGGTATCCTGAAGGCAAGCAAGCTGGATGCAAGCACGTTTGAAGGCTGCAATGCTATCGAGACACTTGTGCTGCCGTATGAATGGGGCTCGGACTTCAAGATGGCGCTGAGCGGCACGACGCAGCTCAGAACGCTGTATGTCGGCGAAAACACAGCATCGATTCCCAACAAGACTTTCGTCAACAATAAGAACCTCTTCGAAGTATATAGCAATGCCGCAACACCGCCGAGCATCGGTACTGCCACCTTCGGCAGCGAAACATATACGTATGCCACGCTGTATGTTCCGCAGGGCAGCGTGAGCGCCTATAAGGCCGCTACCGGATGGAGCAAATTCGAGGACATCCAAGAGCTTCCGTTCCAAATTGTCGTCAAGGACAAGAAGGTCTCGGTAGACCGTACCAAGTCCATCCTTGTATCGGCTTCCGTCACCCCGGCGTCTGCCACCACGTCGCTTGTCAAGTGGTATAGCCTCGATGACGAGATTGCCACCGTAACCACCGATGGCGTAGTGACCGGTATGGCCGAAGGCGGCGTGACCGTCCTGGCATACTGTGACGGCATCACCGCTCCGATGAAAGTCATTGTCAAGAAATTCGACGGCGTGGAAGACGTCATGGCCGATGACCCGACAGAGTTGTCAGAATTTGACGTCTACAACCTGCAAGGCATCCGTGTACGTGCCAATTGCACGAAGGCGGAACTGTCCGAGCTGTCTCACGGCATCTACATCCTCGTATCGCCGCAAGGCCGTAAGAAAGTGAAAATCTGATATACCTAAAACCTATCTAAGTATATCATCCCGTCCCCTGCACGCCACGCCCACGCACGTGCAGGGGACACTTTTTTTGCACGGCCGAGGTCGTGAACGGGCAGTTTCGGGAGGCGTCGTACAATTTAGAGCGGAATTTCGCGTTATTTAAGGGTAATAGTATATCTAACCCCACAGGACAACAATGCGTAATACGCACATCCATAGAGCCATTTGGCTTATACTTGCAATCGTACTCGGCTGCGGAGTCTCGATGGCGCAAGTCAAAATACACGGAAAAATCACCGACGAGAAAAACGAGGCTCTCGAATTTGTCAGCGTGCACGTCCGCGGCACAGCCATAGGAGCAACCTCGGGACTTGACGGAACATACTCGCTGACAGCCCCGGCAGCGGACACCATACGCGTAGTATTCTCCTGCATCGGATACCACGAAGTGACACGACGCATCATCGGCGCCAAAGGCGAGACCACGCTCAATGTCAAGATGGAGCCCGTAACCATCACACTGGAAGGCATCACCGTCACCGATTACCAAAAACAAACCGGCACAGTCCAAAGCATCAATACAGACAGCTACCGTCTGGCGCCGGATGTCAACGGCGGCAGCGTCGAGAGCCTTATATCCACTATGGCCGGCGTCACACAAAGCAACGAGATGTCCTCGCAATACAGTGTTCGCGGCGGCACCTTTGACGAGAACTTGGTGTATATCAACGGCGTCGAAGTCTATCGTCCGCAACTCATATCCTCCGGCCAGCAGGAAGGCCTGTCCATCATCAACCCCGATATGGTGGGCGCCATCGGCTTCTCCACCGGCGGATTTGCCGCCCAATACGGCGACCGCATGTCATCAGTGCTCGACATTACCTATCGTCAGCCCGAAGCCTTCGAAGGCTCGCTCAACCTCAGCCTCCAAGGCGGCGGACTCACAATAGGCACCTCAAGCAAACGTTTCAGCCAGTTGCACGGCGTGCGATACAAGAGCAATTCTTCGTTGCTCAGTTCTATGGACGAGAAAGGCGAGTATGACCCGCGCTTCTTCGACTATCAGACATATATGACGCTGAAAATTAGCCCCAAATGGACCGCCTCGGTACTGGGTAATATCAGCATCAACAACTACAAATTCATACCTCACGACCGCAGCACCAATTTCGGTACTTCCACCGATGCCAAGCAATTCAAGGTCTATTTTGACGGACAGGAGAAAGACCGCTTCGAGACCTTCTTCGGCGCCGGCAACATCACCTTTAAGCCGTCCAAGAAGGCCGAATACACACTGCTGGCCTCCGGATACCTCACCAACGAACTTGTATCCTACGACATCTCCGGCGAATACTGGCTCGACCAAGCCGGCACCGGCGGATCGGGCAACGATGGCGGCATAGGTGGCGAATTGGGCATAGGACGCTACTTTGAGCACTCGCGCAACCGCCTCAAGGCCTCGGTGTTCTCGCTGTCGCTGCGCGGCGCCAACGGCATCGCCGGGCACAATATAGCCTACGGCCTCACCTACAACCACGAAAAAATCCACGACCGCACACGCGAATGGGAACGACGCGACTCGGCCGGATATTCCTTACCCTTCGACCCCGATGCACTCCGCGTAGTCTACAATCTACAGTCAGCCGAGGACATCGCAAGCAACCGCCTGTCGGCCTACGTCCAAGACACGTGGCGCATCAATTCGTCCATAGGCTACTTCAACGTCAACGGCGGCATACGTCTCAGCTACTGGGACTTCAATAAGGAGACACTCGTAAGTCCGCGCTTCAATGTCGGATTTGTCCCAACACGTGCACCGCGTTGGACCTTCCGTTTTGCCACCGGCCTATACTATCAGACACCTTTCTATAAAGAATTCCGTCAGCCAGTAGTCGATGACAAAGGCAACTACACCATACATTTGAACAGCGACATCAAGTCGCAACGCAGTTTCCAGTTTATTCTCGGCAGCGACTACACCTTCCGCGCCTTTGACCGTCCGTTCAAGCTCTCCGCCGAAGCTTACTACAAAATCCTCGGCAACCTGATACCATACGAGATTGACAACCTCAAGATAACATATTCGGGCGTCAACTCGACATCCGGCTCGACAGCGGGAGTGGATATGAAACTCTTCGGCCAATTCGTCCCCGGAAGCGACTCTTGGATCAGCTTCTCGCTGATGAATACGCGCGAAAACCTCAACGGCGTCACCGTACCCCGCCCTACCGATCGCCGCTATAGTTTTGCGTTATATTTCACCGATTACTTTCCCAAGCTGCCTAAGCTAAAATTCAGCCTCCGCGGCATCTTCAGCGATGGCCTGCCCACCACAGCTCCGCGCTCGTCGCGTGACAAGGGATACTTCCGAGCGCCGGCCTATAAACGCGTAGACGTCGGCCTGAGCTATGCTCTGCTGTCGCCTTTGGCTGACGGACAGCAACGCTCAGGCTTCTTGAGACACATCAAGAGCGTATGGCTCGGCCTTGACTGCTTCAACCTCTTGGATATCAGCAATGTCAGCTCGTATTACTGGGTAACTGACGTCAACAATCTGCAATACGCCGTGCCCAACTACCTGACACGACGTCAAATCAATGTACGTCTCTCGGTAGACTTCTGAGGCGCGAGGAAACAGCTTCCTCATTCCTTGTACGATAAGCCGAGTAGGGCAAAATACACCACGACGGACTCAGGCATCGCGTCAGACAGCACAACCGCGGTTATGCTGTCTGACGCTTTTTGCGTAACTTTGCGGACACAAACCGAGTACACCACGCCCAAAAATGGATAATTCGACCGAGACACATACACCCGCGTCCGCTCACCTACTTTGGCAGATGTTCGTGACGTTCTTCAAGATAGGAGCCTTCACCTTTGGCGGCGGATGGGCTATGATTTCGATTATAGAGCGCGAAATCGTCACCAATCACCGCTGGATAGACCGCGAAGAATTCCTTGACTTGCTGGCCGTAGCCCAGTCGCTTCCGGGCATCTTGGCCGTGAATATTGCCGTAGCCGTAGGCGATCGCGTAGCCCTGCGCCGAGGCAGCATCGTCGCCGCCTTGGGTACTATAATGCCGTCTTTTTTGATTATCCTGGCCATCGCGATATTCCTCACACCCGAACTTATCAACAACAATCCCACGCTCGTCAAAATCTTCAAAGGCATACGTCCGGCCGTAGTCGCACTGATAGTCGCGCCCGTAATATCGGCGGCACGCGCAGCACATATCAATTGGCGCACGGCCGTCATTCCCATAGGTGTAGCACTGTTGATATGGTCCAAATTACCAGTGGTATCCAATCCCATACTATGGATTGTACTCGGCGCCATTGGTGGAATTCTTGTGTTTCGGCACAGTATGCACAATGTCTCCAAGTCCGAGGAGGGACACGCCCGATGATATACCTGCATCTGATTTGGAGCTACCTAAAAATAGGTCTCTTCGGCTTTGGCGGCGGATATGCCATGCTTGCCTTGATACAAAGCGAAGTGGTCAAGCCGGGATGGATTTCGGACAAGACCTTCACGGACATCGTAGCCATATCGCAGATGACTCCCGGTCCTATCGGTATCAACTCGGCCACATATATCGGCTACACGGCTCCGGGAGTCGCAGGATTCGACGGCTGGTGGTGGGGCGTACTGGGCTCACTGCTATGTACCTTGGTCGTGATGATTCCGTCATTTGTGCTCGTGTCGCGTCTCAACCATTATATCATACGCCATCGCGACAGCGAGTACATCAAAGGCATTTTTCTCGGCCTACGCCCCGTAGTGGTGGGGCTGATAGCCTCAGCGGCATTGCTGCTTATGAATAGCGACAACTTCGGAACCGAGACCTATGACGTCGTGGCAAGTATCGCAATCTGTATCGCGTCCTTCTGCGTGGTATTTTTCACAAAAATACACCCCATATGGGCCATCGTGGCCGCCGGCATCGCAGGTCTATTAATATTTTGACATCTATGGACTATAACGAGACGCTACAATACATATACGCACGACTTAAGACATTCCACCATATCGGACAGAATGCTTACAATCCGGGACTTGAAAACATACGTGCCCTTTCGGCCGCCTTCGGCAATCCGCACCAAGGCCTTAAATGCGTGCACATCGGCGGCACCAACGGCAAAGGCAGCACAGCACATACCGTCGCCGCCGTACTTCAGGCCGCCGGATACCGCACCGGACTATACACATCCCCCCATCTTATGGACTTTGACGAACGCATCCGAGTCAACGGCACGCCTATCGATCATAATTACGTAGTCGACTTTGTGCAACGTTATATGTCCATGGACATCCACGAATGCGACCCGTCTTTCTTCGAACTGGCCACAGTGATGGCTTTCGAGTACTTCAAGGAACAGAAGGTAGACATCGCCGTCATCGAAGTCGGCCTCGGCGGACGTCTCGATTCGACCAATATCATCAACCCGGAAGTGGCGGCCGTCACCAATATCTCGCTGGAGCACACTGCCATCTTGGGTGATACACGTGTAGCCATAGCAGCCGAAAAAGCCGGGATATTCAAGCCCGATGCCGATGCCGTTTTGGGCGAACCGGATGACGAGATACTGCCCGAATTCCGCAAAGCCGCAGCATCTGCCGGCGTCTCGCTCACCATTGCAGCACCATTTTGGACGCACATAGACACCGATAACAACGGGACGTACATCTACCGCGGCACACGTTGGGGAGATATCAGGGGACAGCTCACCGGCGAATGTCAGAAAGCAAATGCCGCCACGGCTATGGCCGTCATCGAAGCCCTCATAAGACGCGGATGGCATATCGACGAGGCGGCCATCCGCCACGGCTTTGCTCACGTGACAGACACCGGACTTGTAGGCCGCTGGAGTATACTGCAACGCCATCCCACCATAATATGCGATACCGGACACAATCCCGGATGCTGGCAGTATATCACACCTCGGCTTGCTGCTATAGATCCGCACAAATTGTTCATTGTCATGGGATTTGCATCAGACAAGGATTATGCAGACATCCTGAAAACAGTACCGCACGACGCTCATTATTTCTTTGTAGCGCCAGACACGCCACGCGCAGCACGCGCCGCCGATGTAGCTGCCGCCGCCGCACGTGCAGGCATACCCGGCGAAGTTTGCACTTCGGTCTCCGACGGCTATTACAAAGCACTTGCCGCCGCCACAAAGAATTGTAACGACGGCAAGAATGATGCTGTTGTTTTTGTGGGCGGAAGCAATTTCGTCGTTGCCGAAATGCTTGCCTCACGCAGGAAAGACGCCGCAATTTAGACGCTATCCTGCTCGCGGGTCTAAGGTTTAGCGTAGCGCAATGACTTCCACCTCCACAAGCACGTTCTTGGGCAGAGTCTTCACAGCCACAGCCGAACGAGCGGGATACGGAGCGGTGAACACCGAAGCATACACCTCGTTCATTGCGACAAAATCGCCCATATCCGCAAGGAATACCGTGGTTTTGACCACATTGTCCACCGTCAAACCGGCTTCTTTGAGTATAGCGCATACGTTGGCAAGGGACTGCTTGGTCTGTGCCTTGATGCCTTCGGGAATTTCGCCGGTAGCCGGATTGATGGGAATTTGACCGGATGCGTATACGAATGTTCCGGTGTCAATGGCTTGGCTGTAAGGGCCGATTGCGCCGGGAGCGGCGGATGTTGCAATTACTTTCTTCATTATTCTATTTTATTTGATGGATGATTAGGATAACCTTTCGTCTATTGGTTTGGGTAATCTGTATTCTCTATAAGTGAAGCTACGGGGTTCGTATCTGCCGTTTTAGCGGCCTTACTTACGCGGTCAAGAGCCGTGCCAAGCTTGCAGAAAGCCGTGTCAAAGCCCTCAACAAAATCATTGTGTCCATATTGATGAAGCACATCTACAATATGTCCGACCGTCAATTCCGATGTAGGCCGCGCCGGCTGATACCCGACAATCATATCCTTTGAATCGATTATGACGCAGTTGATAACTCCGGCATGCGTCAACTCGTCAACAATTGTTGTCACAAGTCGCGGCGGAATATTGTATACTCGAGATAAGTCGTTGTCTGTCGGAGGAGTGATGCCCTTGTCAAAACGATAAGCGACCACAGCACTCACTGCCACAGCAATCTTTTGGTAGTAGTTCCACGAAATATGCTTTATGTCCTCGTTGTACGAAAAATGGTAGATGCTTTGCGATGTGTAGCATATCAAGGCACCGCTCAGCGTGACCACCCACGTCAATTGAAGCCATATAAGAAGTAGCGGCAGAAATGCAAAGCTACCGTAAATGGCATTGTAATGCGTCACATACACCTGCCCCGTCACGAATAGCCATTGCAGCAAGCGGAAGCCCGTACCGGCGAAGACTCCGGCAAGCAAGGCATTGGATATACGCACTTTGGTATTGGGTATCAAAATATATGCCGCAGCGAAAAACAACCACGTCAACAACCAGGACGCACATTCCAGCAACACCGAAATCATCGGGGTAGCGATTTCATAATCAAACAGATGTTGCAACGTATTAGAAACAAACAAAGCCAAGCCTCCCGAGCATATCAGCAATATGGGTAATATAAGCAGCGTGGCGGTATAATCCATCATCTTGCGCCAGAAACTGCGTCCTTGACGTATGCCCCAAATTCGATTGAAAGCACCCTCAACATTACTCAGCAGCGAAATCAGCGTCCATAGCAGCAATACAACGCCCACCCCTACAAATACACCTTTGCCCGTATATCCGAGATACGAATCTATGACCTCCATAGCATGGCCCACGACCTCGGTCTGTCCCGGGAACATTTCATACAATTGGTTTTGCAAAAACGTCTGTATGCCAAACCCTCGTCCCACGGCAAAAAGCATAGCCAAAGCCGGGACTATAGCCAGCAACGTACGATATGTCATGGCACACGCCTGCGACTGCAAATTGGTATTCATAAAGGATTTGACCGAGAGGTTGAGTGTCTTGATCACTTTAACTCCCGGCGTATCGCGCGTGTCGCTCCACACCCCACCGGCACAGTACTGCCACTGCCTTTTCAATAGTGTCTTAACTGTATTCATGCTATCGGTCAAACACCTTTTCATCTTATGTCGTTTTGCATCGTCTGTGTCATTCATACAACTCTATCGTTCTGAACCATAAAATAACACCTGTAAGGCTTATCCCGTAAACGCCGCTGTCGATAACGTTATGAAGTCCCAACTCCGGCATTTATGCCTGCCAAGCAAGAGCAAAAGTACACATTAATCCCGAGATTTTTTGTAATTTTGCAGAAAATATGCGATCGACAATGCATAGAGTACTTATCACCGGTGCCAACGGGCAACTCGGTAGGGCTTTTGTGTCATCATTAGGCAATGATGACACCTTTGACGTGTATGCCTGCGGACATTCCGACCTCGACATTTGCAACGAAACAGCCGTCAGCCGGATTCTCGCCGATTTCAGAATTGATATCCTGGTGAACTGCGCCGCATACACAGCCGTAGATGCCGCCGAGGACTATCCGCAAGAAGCCGATGCAGTCAACCGGCAGGCCGTAGCCGCTATGGCTTGCGTATGTCAACGCCGGGACGTGAAACTGATCCATTTCTCCACCGACTATGTTTTTGACGGTCAAAGCCGACGACCTTATCTCGAAACAGATGCACCGGCACCGCTTAATGCCTACGGCCGCTCCAAGTTGGCCGGCGAGACTGCAGCACTATCAATATGTCCGAACGCCCTGGTTATACGCACCGCAGGCGTATACGCCGCTTGGGGGCACAATTTTGTCCGCACTATCTATGGTAAACTTAAAGACCATAAGCCGCTACGCATCGTTGCCGATCAGTTGATGTCACCCACCGAAGCCACCACATTGGCCGGTGCCGTACGCGACATTATTATCTCCGGCAAAAAAGCCGCAGGCATCTTCAATTATGCCAACCGTGGCGAAATATCTTGGTACGATCTTGCCACAGCTATCGCTCGCATAGGCGGATTTGATGAATCATCCATTACCCCTATCACTACAGCCGAGTATCCGGCCAAAGCCGTACGCCCGGCCTACAGTGTACTGGATACTTCGCTGATACGCCGCACATTCGGCATCAAAATACCGGACTGGCAATCCGCCTTATGCCGGGTTGTACAACAACTACAATAACATCTCTCCACAACCACTGACGATACAGACCATACACCAACAATAACTTATGTCCGATCTCGACACCGAAATACAACGCCGCCGAACATTCGCCATCATCTCGCACCCGGATGCCGGCAAAACAACCCTCACGGAGAAATTACTGCTCTTTGGTGGAGCAATACACATCGCCGGAGCCGTAAAATCCAATAAAATCAAGAAAACCGCGACATCCGACTGGATGGACATCGAGAAACAACGCGGCATTTCTGTCGCAACATCGGTCATGGGCTTTGAATACGATGGATACAAAATCAATATTCTCGACACCCCGGGCCACCAAGATTTTGCCGAAGATACATACCGCACACTCACAGCCGTCGATTCGGTCATAATAGTCGTTGATGTCGCCAAAGGCGTTGAGGCCCAGACACGCAGGCTGATGGAAGTCTGCCGCATGCGACGCACCCCGGTCATAATATTTGTCAATAAACTGGATCGCGAAGGCCGCGACCCCTTTGAAATATTGGACGAACTCGAAGCCGAACTCAAAATCGGAGTACGACCTCTCAGTTGGCCCATAAATATAGGTGCACACTTCAAGGGCGTGTACAACATTTACGAAAACACGCTTGACCTATTTACGCCCAACAAGCAGAAAGTCAGCGAACGCGTCGAAATTACAGACGTCCACGACCCGGCTATAGATACTGCCGTAGGTCCGGTGGATGCAGCCAAACTACGCGAAGACCTTGATCTGATACAAGGCGTATACCCGGACTTCGACCGCGAACAATACTTAGCCGGACAGATGGCGCCGGTATTCTTCGGTTCGGCGCTCAACACTTTCGGCGTCAAAGAACTGCTTGATTGTTTCGTCAAAATAGCCCCATCGCCTCGTCCCGTAGTTACTGCCGAGGACATCATCGTAAGACCTGAAGATCCTGATTTCAGCGGATTTGTATTCAAGATACACGCCAATATGGATCCCAACCATCGCAGCTGCATAGCCTTTGTCAAGGTCTGCTCAGGCGTATTCCATCGCAACCACAACTACAAGCAAATGCGCACAGGCAAGATAATGAAATTCGCCGCCCCAACCGCATTTATGGCTCAGAAAAAAAGCATCGTAGACGAGGCGTACCCCGGTGACATCGTCGGCATACCCGACACCGGCAACTTCAAGATCGGCGATACACTCGTTGAGGGCTCGCGCGAGCTTCACTTCAAAGGCTTGCCAAGTTTCTCGCCCGAAATGTTCAAGTATATCGAAAACACCGACCCGATGAAATCCAAACAACTTGAAAAAGGTATACATCAACTAATGGACGAAGGTGTGGCGCAGCTCTTCATTAACCAATTCAACGGACGCAAAATCATCGGCACAGTCGGGCAACTGCAATTCGAAGTCATTCAATATCGACTATTACACGAATATGGGGCTCAATGCCGCTGGGAACCCATATCGCTCTACAAAGCGTGCTGGATTGAATCGGACAACGAAGCATCGCTGGAGGCCTTCAAGAAGCGCAAATACCAGTATATAGCCACCGACACACAAGGTCGAGACGTCTTCCTTGCCGATTCAAACTACGTCCTGCAGATGGCTCAGCACGACTTTCCCGACATTAAGTTCCATTTTTCAAGCGAATTTTAGCCCGAGATGGATAGCCCCGGAGTTCACACACACGCAGCATAGAAACGTGCCACAATGCACAGCATGTCAGCGAAAAGCATCTGGGGCGTTTCTTATTTTTATTCGGCTTTTGCGCGTGCGTATGCCGAATAAATGGACATCAAAGCAATGCAGTGGACAATTGATTCACGCAAGCGCGAAGTCGAGCCGCGTCCAATATCACAAGGCACAAAAGCAGTAATGTTTCTAAAGCTCTGCTCGGTCTTTATTATCGCATTGCATGAAGGAATAATACGACATAACCCGACAATCGGTGTCGAACGCTTCAAAGAACCTGAGTCTGAACGAGAATTTCTGACGATTGATGAAGTCAAACAACTTCGCAAAACTCCGCCGCCAAACAAAGACTTGGCTCAAGCGTTCTTCTTCTAATGTCGGGCTCGGCCTTGGCCAAAGCTCGCATATGCGCCTCAAATTCTCCGTTCTTACGGTCTATCTCCTCGGGGCTATCCTTGATGTCGATATGCGGCGTCACAGGCCTCCATTCGTCCGCAACTTCATCGTGCTGCAGCCATAGGCGGTTGACGCTTACCAAGTCGCTGGGATGCGACAAAGCATAATTCAGGAAGCACTGCTTTACCTTGTTCTTCTCGGCCTGCATTATCGCACTCTCGGCCATGCCGGCTATCGCTACAAGGGGATCGTCGGCCTTGCTGGCTCGCCCCTCGGCTTTCTTCATCACGTTGCCGCTGCCGCCACGCTGCCGCAAGTAGGCATATACCTCGTCTGAGGTCGTCTCGTCCCAGCCGCGCAACGGTATGTAGTACTCGTACATATCGCGCACCTGCTCGTAGGTGTCACGACTGATTATGCCGCCGTCATACAAGGTCTTCAGCGTCTTCTTGGTGGCCGCATTCACCGCCTTCCACAACGCCTCAACCTGCTCGGCGCTCTCCGCACTCTCGAAGTCATCGACCATCACGCGTGCCGCTCCTTCGGCTGCCTGCCAATCATCAAGCCCCGTCAACGCCGTCAGTCCGGCAAAGTCGCGCTCTGTCTCCTCGCCGTTCTCCGCGGCCTGCTTGCGCATATACTCGTTGCGCTCCAGCCCGTGCTTGGCCATCATATAATCTATCACGCGCTGCTTGCCGCGCATTCCTCCGGCCAACTTGGCCACAGCATCCGTCAGCGGCTTCATATACCTGTCGGCATATATCCGCTGCGATTCCATCACCACACTGCTCATGCGGTTCTCGGC
>ERZ808245.933-NODE-933-length-12817-cov-4.718774_pt1 | contig 12817 bp, 4 predicted proteins | sample MGYA00521243_ERZ808245 | MGnify/ENA primary metagenome ERZ808245 (study PRJEB31516, sample SAMN03275576) | gut metagenome | biome: mammalia-associated habitat; material: feces | host: Papio cynocephalus | place: Kenya | collected 2012-07-07 ... | reverse complement strand
TTTTGTGAAACATGCAAATGATCTTTTCGATTTTGCTCAAAAACACGTTGAAATACGTTGTTTTGCGTCATAATATAATTTTTATAGTATGGCTTTATTTTTATAAAAACGTTGTTGCGTAAAAACGTAATATCATAGGCAGGTGTTTGTCGTAAATTGTAAAAACAATTTGCTTTTTGCAGAAAATAGTTGAATTTTGCAATAATTTTTGAGGATTTTCACACATTTTCGGCATATATCGACACATTGTGTGAGATATGTGCACATTTGGACACTTTTGTCTATTATCTGTGCTTTTTCGGCAATACGCTTTGTCGAATATTGTCTAAACAGTGGGTTAATAAACAGTGCGTTAGATGTCGCAATTAAGGTTGACATAATACAATTTGTGGAGTAGAATGTCACATAGTCTGCACGTGAACAACATGCACACTTACACACATACGCGCATAAGAAACGGGGAGCTATGGAAAGATTTTATACGACTGCGCCATCCTTGCAAATCGAACACCTGTCAAAACAATATCCGTCGGCGAAAAACTTCGCGCTCGACGATTTTTCTATGTCTTGCTATCCGGGCGAGATTGTCGGTCTTTTGGGACACAACGGCGCCGGGAAATCCACGACGCTCAAATGCGTGACGGGCATTCTTCCCTACTCGAAAGGCTCTATCACGATTAACGGATACGACATCTCAAAAGAGCCTGTCAAGGCAAAGAATACTTTCGGATTTGTAAGCGACAAGCACGACGTGTTTGTGAAACTTACGGGAATTCAATATATCGACTTTATGGCAAACGCATACGGCGTGAGCGTGGATGATAGAAAAAGACGTCTTGCAAAATTGGACGAGGTGTTCTGTCTCGGCAACAGAATTTTCGATACTATCAACGACTACTCCCACGGTATGCGCCAAAAAATTTGCATGATGGGATCGCTTATTCATAATCCCAAACTTTGGATTCTTGACGAGCCGATGATCGGTCTCGATCCCGTTACCAACGCAAACGTATGCGCGTTTATGAAAGAGTATGCCGGTAACGGAAACTGCATTCTCTTCTCCTCTCACAATATCAATTCCGTGCAAAAACTTTGCGACCGTGCGGTAATTATCCAAAACGGCGTAAAGACGGACGACTTCTATTTTGCAGATTTCAGACTTGAAAATCCCGACGTCGATCTCGAAGAATACTTCCTCGCGCGCACCACAAAGGAAAACTGATTATGAACAGATTTTCGCTGCTACTCAAAAAGCAGGTGCTTGACGCACTGCCGACGCGCTCGCGCAAGAAATCGCTCTCGGATTGGACGGGGACGATAGTTATGCTTGCGCTTGTTGCGGTTATGATTGCCGTATTCGTGATGGTTTTCTCTCGTTTTGCAGAGACTTATACGGCGATTAAAATCAACCGCGTTCCCGACGTTGCGGCAAGACAATACGAGATTATGTCCATCGGATATTTTGCGCTTATCGTGCTGTTTGCGATATTCGGCGTGAGCGCGCTTTGCCATACCCTCTTTGAAAACAGCGATATAAATATCCTAATTACGATGCCGTTTTCTTCGACGGAAATATTCCTCTCGAAACTCTCGGCGGTGTATTTTAAGCAGGCGATTCTGTCGTTTGTGTGCGTGCCTGTGTTCAACTTTACGTTCTTCTGCACGACGGATACGCTGTCGGCATACGGCGGCGTTATGACTTTCGTCGTTGCGCTCGCTCTTCCGATTATTCCGCTTGCGATTGCGTCTATGATAGTTCTTCCTTTCTATTATCTAAAACGCATCGTAAGTTCCAACTACATTCTTACTTTCATAGTAATCACGGCTCTTGCGGCTTTGTTCTGCTGGGGCTATTCTTATATTTTCCGAGTTGCGCAAAGCCTTTTGACAAGCGGAAAAATCACTACGCTTTTCAACGAAAAGGTTATGACGGGGATATTGCATTTTACCAAATACAACTACCCTGCAAACTTGTTTGCATCCATTATGCTCGAACGGGAAATCGGCAAAAACACAGGCATACTTATTGCTATCATGGTCGTGGCTCTTGCGCTTTGTCTGGTGATAGTGCGCGCTATATTCATTCAGGTTACGCACTCCAACATCAACTTCGGCATTCCGCACGTAAAGAGAGAGCAACTGCATTTTGTCAAGAGAAGTAGATTTGCATCGTTGCTCGCAAAAGAGTTTATGATAGTAACTCGCACGGCGGACTATGCGTATATGTATCTTACAACCGCCGCCGTTATGCCTGTCATGGCGTTCTATTCGGCAAAGACGGCGTCGAGTATGGTCGCGGGACTTTTCGGCAGCGACATAGATCTCACGTTTGAGATATGCACTTTCATCGTGATACTCTACTCTACGCTCACCAATACGTTCTGCTCCACGAATATCAGCCGCGACGGATATATGTCTATGACTCAAAAAACTTTGCCATATTCGCCATCGTCTATACTCGGTTCAAAAATAGTATTTTGCGCCATAGTGGCAGAGGCGAGTCTTGCGATTGCGTGCATAGTGCTTTGCGCGACGGGCATCGAGAGCGTTGTTGACGGAATAATCACGTTTATCGCCGCGTCGGCTTTTGCCTTTGCTCAAATCGTCGGCGCAACCAAAAAAGATTTGGCAAATCCGCACTTCTCCAGGGCGGAGGACGGGCAGATAAGAGAGTCAAACTCCACCGTATCGACGGTGCTTGCGGTCGGTTTGTGTATGAGTTTTCTTATCGGCTTTGCACTGTTGTTCTCGTCGTTTGCGCCCCTTTTCAAGGGCGGTCAACCCGAGGTGAACAAAGCCGCAAGTTACGCAATTGCGATATGCTTGCCCATAGCGATGTTGGGCGCGGCAATCGGATATTTCTTTGCGAATCTCAAAAAGACGTACGCAAATCTGGACACGGAGGACTGATATTATGAAAAAAATAGTTACAGCACTTATGATAGTTCTTCCCTTGGTGTTCCTCATCGCGTTTTTTGCCGTTACGAACGTGGCGAGCGTGTCGGCGGATATCTCGGCAAGTTCTATCCGTATAGGAAACAAGGGCGACAACGGCATATTTTCCTTTGACCTTGCAAACTACGAGCATCCCATGTATGAAAGCGACCTTGCGGTAGAAGTGCTGCCCTACAAGGCGAAAAACCGCGCCTACTCCCTTACCGTCACCGACGCACACACGGGCGAGGCAAGCGATATCGTAAGCCTCAACAGCGACGGCTCGTTCAGCCTCAACGACGTGGGTATTGCAAAACTCACTTATACAAGCAAGGACGGCGGATATTCCGACAGCGTAGTGTTCAATATCGGCTCGAGCGGAATATTGGAATACACGCCCACCCTCTCTGACGTACATGGAAACGTCGTGTCTCTCGACAGAAACGGCGACGATTACACCGCCGCGGTGAATACCGGCACGTTTATACTCGGCGGCGACTATTATCCGCAAACGGCGACAAACGTGCAAGTCAAATACGAAAGCGAAAACGCGTCCGCGCTTACCGTCAACGAAGTGAGCGGAAGAGTGTATGCGTACTTCGATACGGACACGACGGTGAAAATGCACGTCGTGAACGCATTCGGGCAAACCGTGACTAAACGCATAGCGTTTAAGGTGCGCAAAGACGGCGACGTATCCGTAAACGGCGAGATTGCGCCTGCAAATTCTACCGCCAACATGCCTACCATTATCGCGCCGCTCAACACAAAGCAATTTACCCTTTACGTCGATTACGCCGGCGTAACGGACGGAAACATACAAGTATCGGGCATTCCCGGCGCAACGTACTCCGTGCGCAAGTTGGACGACGTGAACGACCACTCGTATGCGATTGACGTGACGCTTGCAAACCCCGTGACTTCTGCGACTTCAAATATAAGATGTTCGATTAAGACGGGCGACGATACGGCAAGCGTGCGCCACTTCAGATTGTCTTTTGCGGACATCGATTTCTCCGTGAACTCGTTCGGAAATTCCGACGGAAAGGACGGTCTCGTACTGCTCGATGGCGAAAACACCAAATTTACGGTGTCCGTGGAGCCGTATGCGGCGTTGCAATATAAGTGGTTTATCGAAAACGAGAACGTTGCCAGAATATCCGCTCAAAACAACGAATATTGCTATATCCAAGCGGTGGGTGACGGCTCGACGACGTTGAGAATAGAATGGGAACGTGTGGAAAACGGCTCGGTGACGGCAAGCGGAACTATACAAAGAGAACTCGTTACGACAAAGGCTTATACGTCGCTGATGTTCAACGAATCCGTGACAAAATACGGGCTCGGCTCGCTTGCAATCGCAAATCAATACTACGAGGGTAATACGTCGGTAAAAACGGATTATATCACCACCCTCTTCAACACCGTGATAGGCGGCGACAAGGCGCAAGCGGAAGTGACGGATTTTGAAAACATAATTTTCAAATCAAGCAACGAATCCGTGGCGAGCATAGAAACGATTGACGGAAAAGTGCATTTCGTCATAAAAGATACGGGCGACGTTACGATAAGCGCAAGTTGGAAATACGGCGAGAGATTTAACGCGTCGCCGGCATCCATAACGTTCAAAGCCGTAAACGGCGTGTATGTATCCTCATATGACGAACTGACGCTTGCAGGCTCGCAAAATAAGCAAATCGTGCTTGAAAAGGATATTTATCTCGGCGAAAATCTGTTTGACGAAAACGGAAAAGCCAAGTATGACGAAACGACGATGGGTGAAAAACTCATGTCGTACACCAAAGAGATTTACTCCACGGCGGATTGCAGATATTACGAGAATAAAGGCAAAGGCAAGCAAACGGTGCGCTATTGCTACGAGTTTACGAACAATATATACGGCAACGGATATATGCTCAACACGGAGTATATCACCAACGTTATGGACAGCACGGGCGTGTTGCACGATTATGCGGTGTTCAAAGGTCCGCTCGATTTCGTTGCGGCGTATATGAACGGAACGAAGATTGCGTCCGTCAAGGGACAGGACAATATATCCTTCCTCGTAAGAAAGGACGGCATTACTCTCGATAACGTGGTTTTGGCAGGCTGCGACGACGAATCGCTGTACGACGGCGATACGATGGAACTTAACTTGCTCAATTATATCGGCACTACGCTCGAAATTATGAGCGACGCTACCATCAAAAATTGCCGCGTGAAGAACGGGCGCACTTGCGTGCGCATATTCGGGCGCGATAACGTGACGAGCGAAACGCCGAATATTGCGCAAGAAAAGATAAACGTGACTATTGACGGATGCAGATTGCAAACGGCAAGAGAGTTTATCCTCAAAATCGGCACGAATAGGTTCTTGCAAGGCAATTCGAGCAATCTGTCCCCTGCGTTTAAGGATTCAACGGGAGCGGATTATAAGCAAAACAACAAGCCCGAATGCGACGATCTTGCAAACGACAACTTCTTTATGTCCAACTACGTGCTTACCGACGTCGTGCTTAAAGACAGCGTGCTGACAAAGAGCGGATTGTTTACGGTTGGGCTTGAGAGCCACTTTGCAGGCGGTTTCCTCGACAGCGGCGAGACGACTATGAGCGGAAGTCTTGCAGGCTGGAACGGGCTTGCGGCGACGAGCTACCCTGCCATTTTGCATCTCGTTGGCGACGTGGTGCTGGAAGATTGGAAAGACCTCGAGCAAGTGGATAGTTCCACACTTATCGAAACATCGCTCAACAGCGATACGCAACGATTTGCGTTCCTGTCTCTCAATATAAAAGAGATGCTGTTGGAAGTGAGACGCCAAAAAAGCGAATGTCAAAACATCATCAAGACAGTCGGCGATAAGAACTATGTGCACGGCGGAATCGCTTTCTACGGAGGCGGAAAGAATTATCATATTCTCGACATGAGCCAATACACGTACGAGGCGATGCGTCAATATAACGTCAATATCGGCGTGCTTGCAAAATCTACGGACGAAAAACTCAAAACGCAAGGCGAAATGCTGCCCTACGCCGCCGGTACGGAAGATTTCCGTTTCGTGATGTTTGACGCTACGAGCAACTACTCGCCAAAATAAGAAACAAACGCATTTTTGCGATTGTATAAATATAAAACCTAATCACACCATCTCATTTCCATGCGAAAAATATCAAGGGAGAGGGAGAAATTACATTGGGGTTTAATATGAACAAGACAAGAAACAAAAGCAAACTGCTTGCATTGACAATTGCGATGGCACTTATTCTCATTGTGTCTGCCGTGCTTGTCGCGTGCAACAAAACGGGCGGTCAAGACGCAATGAAAGTCATTACGTTTGACTTCAACGACGGCACGGGAAACACGTTTGAGAAAGTCCTCAATATCGAAGAGTCCATATCCTATACTCCGCCTACGCGCGAGGGATACGACTTTGTCGGTTGGACGTTTGACAAGGGAGGCGAAAACGCATTTGACGCAAGCAAGGCGGAAACTGCGTCGTTTACGCTGTACGCACAATGGAAGATAAAGACGTACACAGTCTATTTCTTCCTGTACGAAGGCGAGGATCCGATATCCACTCAAACCGTCAACTGGGGCGAGAGCGCACTTGCACCAAGCGAGGAAACGATTGCTCAAAACCTCAAAGTCGGCGATATCTTTGTCAAATGGACGGAGAGTTTTGACAACGTCAAGAGCGACGCTTACGTGTATGCGGAAGTGTCAAAAATCGAATGCACCGTCAAATTTACAGACGGCGAGAACGTCATCAAAACCGCAACCGGAACATTCGGCGACAAGATAACATTGCCGAGCGACAACGAGAACCCGACTAAGAACGGATATAAGTTTGCAGGTTGGTACGACGAGAAATGCAATCAAGCGACTGCCGAAACGACGTTTAGCGGCGACAAGACATACTATGCAAAGTGGACTATTGACGCTCCGCAACAGCCGACCGTAAATAAAGACTTTGAAATCACATACGGCGAGAAGGCAAACCTCACCGCCTCGATATCCGAGAAAATCGAGGGTATCGCTTATACTTACGAGTGGTTTGAAAACGGCGTGAGCATCGCAAAAGGCGAAAGTGCGAATATCGATAAACTCGGCGCGGGCGAGCATGTTATCAGATGCTCCGTAACCGCATCCGACGGCACTCAAACGAGCAACGCAAAGAGCTCGTTTGTGACCGTAACCGTGAAAAAAGCCACTTTAAGTGCGACAATTGCACAGATAAACATCACTTACGGTGATAATTTGCCTGTTTTGAGCGTTCAATATACGGGATTTAAGTATGACGACGACCAAAGCGCAATCGACACTGCGAACTTGCAATGGGATACCGCTTATACGCAGGCATCGGGCGTTGGTGAATATACTATAAGCGCAAGCGGTTTTGAATCGGACAAATACGACGTGAGCTTTGTGCAAAGCAAGATTGTCGTTGGCAAGAAAGACGTGACGGCAAAGAGCGCGCTTGCATTTGGCAAAAAATACGACGGCTCGACGCTATCAAAAACGTACTCTAACGAAAGTTTTGACGGCGTGCTTAACGGACACGTATTGAAACTTGTCCTCAAAACGTCGGCGAGCGGCGTGGGCGAATACAGTCTTGCGGATAACATGATTACAAGCACGCTCACAATCGTGGACGAAGAGGGAAAGAACGTTGCGGCAAATTATAACGTAACCTTCACCGCCACCGCATCAATCTCGCTTGCGACGATAAATAGCGATGATTACACCGTTCCTACACGCGAAGAGAATACGTTTACGTTTGACAATCAAAGCCACGGCGAGGCAGTCAAGAGTTACAACTTTGACGTTACGTACTCGCTCGAGCAAGACGGCGAATACACCGCCGCGCAACCGCACTTCACCGACGCAGGCGAATATACCGTTTACTACACGGTGTCACGCAAAAATTATAAGAGCGTAAGCGGCAGTTACGTCGTTACAATCAACAAGGTAAAGCTCGACATCACGATTAAGAATCAAGAAACCGTGTATGGCGAGGCATTCAGCTTTGACAAGACTTTGTATAGCGTAAGCGGCAACGACTATAATTTATTGTCGTACACGCTCGCGTGCGCGTACGAGGTCGGTAACCCTGTCGGCTCGTACCCGATCGTACTCACAATCGGCGCGAAGAGCGAGACGCGCAGCGACGCAACGCAAAACTTCGATATCACAATGAACAGCGCAACGCTCACCGTCAATAAAGTTGCATTGAGCGTTACGGTTAAGCCCGTATCCGTCACGTACGGCGAGACTCTTGCACTCGACATTAACGACCTCGTAACGGTAAGCGGGCTTTATAGCGCAGACGATATTGCAGACATCATCGCACTCACGACAGACTATGCGGCGGACAACAGGCACGTGGTAGGCGGCGAATATTACGTCAATTGCGCACTCAAGAACAACGACGGGAACTACACTCTCGCAGACGACAGCACGGTTAAGGCGCAAGTCACGGTGACAATGCGTGAAATTTCCGTCAAAATGAACAATATAACCGTGATTTACGGCGAAAAGCTCGGCAAATGCACGTTCACTATCACGGGTGGCTCTATCGTTGAAGGCGACGACGTAAACGAAGTTGTGATATGTCAAAGCGACTACTCTGCCGAAAACGGTAATTACACGCTCGTCGGACAGACGGAGATATCCGCAACAAGCGGCAACGGCAACTACACCGTAACGGCGGAAAGCGGAATAATCGAAATCACGAAGAGACCGACTATATTGAAATTGGATTCTGCAGGACAAACCCGTTTGCTCTATGGTAAAGATACAAGCAACTATTTTACCAAAAACAATATGATTTTGAGCATCGACGATAAAAACGGTTTGGACGCTCCTATTGAGAAACGGCTCACCGTATCGGATAAGGACAACTACTCGTTCTCGCTTGTGCGCGGCAGATTCGGCACGGATCCCGAAGAGGTATACACTCCCGGCATGATCGGAAGTTTCGAACTTCGTGCAGTTCCGACAACAGACTACTTGAAGGAAAACTATGAATTTACCGTGACGTCGGCAGAAATCAAGGTTACCGCACGTCCGTTCACCCTTTCGATGACAAATAAATTTGCATATAAAGTGGGTGAAGTGGCAACGTTCGACATCGCAAGCGCAGCGACACCGCTCTACAACGGCGACGTTATCGAAGGCACGATTAGCACCATTACGGACAAAGTGGGCGTTTATACGTTTGAAGATAACGACAAGCAAGAAGATTTTGAGGCATTGTTCGTCATGAACGGCTTTAAGGTCACAAACAAAAACGGCGATGACGTAACGGAATACTACACGATATCCTACTCCTACTTCACCATCAATATAGAGATTGCCGAGATATCCATCGATCATAACGTGAACTCGCTTACGACGTTCTCGTATGACGGCACGGCTCATTGCGTGCAAGTGAAAAACATAGAAGAAGGCGCAAGCATCACGTATAGCGTTGACAATCAAAACTGGGGCGTGGTTGCACCCTCCTTCTCAAACGCAGGCACATATACGGTGTACTACAAACTCAGCAAAACGATTGAGGGTATTGTCAATCCCATAACGTACGAGGACAGTTACACCGTAAAAATCGACAAAGCAAACGCATATATCAACCTCCGAAATCAAACGATGACGTTTGGCGACGCTCTTAATATCGACCAAACGGCATACACGGCGCAAGGTTTCTTCAACGGCGATGAAAAGCTCGTGACGGTTGAAATCTACGTAAGCAACTACGACGCAGAACACGTTGGCAGTTACAACGTCTGTGCAAACCTTACGTACAACGGCGGCAACTACAATTGCCATTGGAACGGCGCAGACTTGATTGTAAGCGCAAGGCAAGTCAAACTCGTGCAGAACGAAAACAGCAAATACACCGTCGTATACGGCAAGGAAGTCGGTGCGTTTGACAGTTATAAGATAGTTGACGACAACGGCAACGAATACGAGAGCGCAAGACAGTATATCGTTTTCTCGCACGTGTATAGCGTGGGTTGCGGCGTCGGAAGTTACGCTGTAAACGCAAGCGCAAAGGATAATAATTTCGCCTTGTGCAACTATGAAGTGGTGGATTGCGACATCAGCGTTGTAGTATTGCCTCGACCGATTGCAGTCAAGACAAAAAACGTGACGTCCATATACGGGCAAGAAATCAACCTCGCGTACGAGATTGTAAGCGGAACGCTTTACGACAACGATACGCTCGCAGCATCTTTTGATTTTGACCAAAAGAACGTCGGAAATTACACCGTAACGCCGACATTCGACAGCCTTGACGAAACAAACAGAAATTACGACATAACAGCACAAAGCGGTGTTGTGACTATCACAAAAGCCACTTTAACCGTCAGTTTGAGCAGAACGCAGACCATTACGTACGGCGAGGCTATGCCGAGTTACGAATTTGCTTACTCGGGATTTGCATACAGCGAAACGGCTGCAGACTTTGAATTCCCGAACGCATATGCATGCGATTATAACAGCGCAAAACGTGCAGGTACGTTTGACGTGACGATAGTAAAATTCGTCTTGGATAACTATGACATCGCATACGTCAATTCAAAACTTATCGTCAACAAAGCAACTCTCAACCTTAATGCGGTTGCGCACGACGCAATCACGTACGGAGACGACGTTCCTACGGACTTTGCATACGAAGTATACGGATTTGTGAACGGCGACGACAAGAGTTTGCTCGATGGCAAAGCGACATTCACAACCAACTACACGAAGGGTGCGGACGCAAACGTCACCAAATACACCTTCAACGTGGTGTGCGAAGAACTTGACAACTACAGCGTAAATTACGGCAATGCGCAAACGCTTGTCGTGAACAAGGCAAACTACACCAAGGAACAAGTGGATGCGGCGCTTGCAAACGTCAATCTCACAGGCACGTACGAATTCGGCAAAACGCTTGCCGCATATTCCCTCATGGGTACGGGCTTTGAGTGGGTGGATGCAAACAAACTTGTGACATGCGACAAGAACGACGCGGGTTATTCCGCAAGGTACTGCAAAGACAAGACCAACTACAACGTTTATACGGGTGTGGTAATCAAAATAACGCTTGCAAAAGTCAACGCTCAATTCCATTTTGACGGCGAATTTGGCGCAAGATGGACAGGCTCTGCAATCGACTATGCAGGTATAATCGCGGGTACGGCAAGCCCCGAGGGTGTGAGCGTGGCAAGCCTTGTGCGTGGCGTGCAAGGTTGGGATCCGACGTTCTCTTATTCCCTCATTGCTCCGACGGGCAAAACGCAAATGATTGACGGCGGCATCTACACCGTGCGTGTGAGCGCAAGCGAAACGACCAACTACAATGCGGCATATATCGATATTCCCTTCAGCGTATATGCAGCGCAACTCAATAGTGAATATTACACAGTTGAAGGCGCACTTGCAAAAGCAACGTCAGGAAAAACCGTATATCTCGTCGGCAATGCGTTTATATCCAAATCTGTTACAGTCCCGAGTGGTGTAACTCTAATTGTCGGTCTTAAAACTGCAAATTACTCAAAGACGGCAGGTTCTGTATCTGTTGATAACGATTACGTAGTAAGCGGCGAATCACCAATGACAACAGCAAGTTATGCTTGGAACTCGGTTGGAGCAGATTACACACTTACAATAAACAACGGTATTACTATTACGATTGGTGGCGGCAATATTATCGTTGCGGGACGTCTCGGTAGCACGACACTACCATTTGAGGGACACACTTCGGGTGCTTATAGCAAGATTGTAAACAATGGCAACATTGTATTGAACAGCGGCAAATTTGATGTTCGCGGTCTTGTAAACGGCAGCGGTCAGGCAACGTTTAATGGCGGCAACGTGTATAGCCCGTTTGTGGTGCGCGACTTCAAGGGCGGATCTTACACCGTCTATAAAGCATGGGATGCGGCTATGTTGATTGATAGTTGGACAAATCGTGTTGCTCCTTTTAGTGAATACGAAATGCCAAATATCCAATGCAACAGCCGATACTATTCTGGCTCAAAGCTCACGGGATATGCAGATTTGTGGGCAAGTGATAAACACAATACCACAACAATTGACGCAATCTCATCAAGCGGTATATTACAAATAACAAACGGAGGGTATATTGATAAATCGTATAATGCGTCAACTGAGGTAACAACTCTCACTTTCGTTGGAACGGCTACGATGGGATCTCTTGATATGGAAGTACAGGGTATAACTGCAAGTATGAGTAAGACATACTTCCCTATCCCTTGGACTTATAATATAAGTATAGGCAATGGAACTACGGCTACTACACTCAATGCAGGCTATAAATACAAAATAATGCCAGGCGCAATTATAACTGTAAGAACAAACGGCAAACTTTCTTCCACGGGTAACTTGATTGTATATAGTAATTTTACAGACACAAATAGTATTAGAGTATATCCCGTATCAAAAGGCAAGGCTGCAACACTTATAATTGACGGCGGAACGTTTGAGGCAACGGCATTCGGCGGTATTGTACAAGGCACAGGAAAAGGCGGAACTGCAAAAGTGACTAGCACACTTTCTGTAACTGCATACGAACACAATAATTCCAATAGATACAAAGTCACAGAGGCGGCTCGTCTTGCAGATGGTACGAGCATGACAAAAGGCACGACTTATACGCTGTAATAACGCAGATTGTGCGAGATATGAAAAACGGCTTTCAAGTGAAAGTCGTTTTTCTTTTTGGTTTATTTGATAATTCACGTTTGTTTTGCAATATGATTTGCAGGAACACGAATACAAAATACCTAAGTTATTGAAACTCTCGGCTATTTTTTATATTGGGCATAAAAAAGGAATCGCACCGACCGATACGATTCCAAACGGAAGTGGCGTCGGA
>ERZ808245.931-NODE-931-length-12829-cov-5.413418_pt1 | contig 12829 bp, 8 predicted proteins | sample MGYA00521243_ERZ808245 | MGnify/ENA primary metagenome ERZ808245 (study PRJEB31516, sample SAMN03275576) | gut metagenome | biome: mammalia-associated habitat; material: feces | host: Papio cynocephalus | place: Kenya | collected 2012-07-07 ... | reverse complement strand
TTTGGGGCTTTCGTCGCTGCATTTCATTTTTCCTCGAACCCTAAATGCAGAAAAGGAAGTCATCAGACGCCCGATAGCGAATCGGGTCCATGGGAATCTCACCCCTGCCGGGTTCTCCGCCAGCTCCGTAGAGAAGTATCATTATCCCTGCTGCGTTTTATGGCCGTATCCGTAGCTGTCGGATATTTCTGAATGGCTCGGAAACGCTCGTCTCCTTGCTTTCCGTTATCACCCGGATGGACAGGAGGGTCATGGCGCACCTTCATTCGGCTGAGGTTTTCGCCTCCGCGCAGGAATGTATCTGATGAATGTGTATTCGGTTTTCAAGGTTCACGGAAGGCTCATCGCCTTCTCACTTTCTCTTTGCCGAATTTTTTTGCGAGATTCCCACACTTTTTCAAAAAAATTTTTTGTGCCGGTTCCAGAAAACAAAAAAGCGCCCACTGCACCTGTTTAGTAGGCGTAGTGAGCGCAAAAAATAAGACCCGGTGATTTCTCACCGAGTCTCATATCTGAATATATAGTTTTCAAAAAAACAGCCCCGCAGAATCACTTCTGCGAGGCTGAAATTCAATCGCACATTTTTCTCGGCATCCGTGGTGCACCCTTGGTGTAAATTGGTGTACGGATTGGTGTACGAGAGGCTTTTTTAACCCGATCAGGGGGCAATCAATAGAGCTTTGCGCCTGCCGGAATGTGAGGATCAACCATCAGCAAATGCAACTTTTCTTCGCCGTTCTCGTGATGCACGGCAGAGATGAGCATACCGCAGGAATCGATGCCCATCATTGGGCGGGGCGGCAGGTTCGTAATGGCGATGCAGGTCTTTCCAACCAGCTCTTCCGGCTCATAATACTCGTGAATTCCGCTCAAAATGACCCTATCTACGCCGGTTCCGTCGTCCAAAACGAACTTTAAGAGCTTTTTGGACTTCTTCACGGCTTCGCATTCCTTAACCTTCACGGCACGGAAATCGCTCTTGGAGAAGGTGTCAAAATCGACCTGATCCGCAAACAAAGGCTCGATCTGAACATTGGAAAAATCGATTTTTTCCTCCACGACCGGAGCCGCCTGAGCAGCCTCCGCAGGAGCCGAAACTTCCTTGGAAACCTTCTTGTCGGAGTCCAAAGGTTTCATTGTGGGGAACAGGATCACATCGCGGATGGAATCCGTGCCGCAGAGCATCATCGCGCAGCGGTCGATGCCGAAGCCCAGACCGCCCGTCGGGGGCAGACCGTATTCGAGCGCCATGACGTAGTCCTCATCCATCATCTCGGCCTCGTCGTCGCCGTTGGCGCGCTTTTCGACCTGTGCCTTGAAGCGCTCATACTGATCCATCGGGTCGTTGAGCTCGGTGAAGGCGTTGCCCATCTCGCAGCCGCACACGAACATCTCGTAGCGCTCGGTCAGGTGCGGGTCGGACGGGCTGCGCTTGGCGAGCGGGCTGACCTCGACGGGGTACATGGTGATGAACGTCGGCTGGATGAGCGTCTCTTCGACCTTCTGGTCGAACGTCTCATACAGGGCGTTGCCCCAGGTCTTGTCCACGCCGTCCATATCGACGCCGACGCTTTTAGCGAGCGCGACGGCGGCGTCGTTGTCGCCCTCAATGGCCATGAAGTCCGCACCGGTCACTTCCTTGACGGCGTCGGCCATCGTGACGCGCTTCCACGACGGGGTGAGGTCGATGTCGTGGCCGAGCCACTGGAGCTGATAGGTGCCGAGGATTTCCTTCGCGGCGCCCGCAAGGATGCCCTCTAAAATGTCCATCATGCCGTCGAGGTTGGTGAACGCCTGATAGAGCTCGCAGGTGGTGAACTCGGGGTTGTGCTTGGTGTCCATGCCCTCGTTGCGGAAAATACGGCCGACCTCGTACACGCGCTCCAGACCGCCGACGATCAGGCGCTTGAGGTGTAGCTCGGTGGCGATGCGCATATACATATCAATGTCGAGCGTATTGTGATGCGTGATGAACGGCCGCGCGTTCGCGCCGCCCGCGATGGGGCTGAGCACGGGCGTTTCGACCTCCATGAAGCCGAGGCCGTCAAGATAGCGGCGCAGGAACGCCACGAACTTCGAGCGGATCTCAAAATTCCGCTTGCTCTCGGGATTGACGATGAGATCGACGTAGCGCTGACGGTAGCGCAGCTCCTTGTCTTGAAGGCCGTGGAACTTTTCCGGCAGCGGACGCAGGGACTTCGAGAGCAGCGTGATCTCCTTGGCGCGCACGCTCATCTCACCGCGCTGGGTGCGGAACACCTCGCCGCGCACACCGACGATATCGCCGATGTCGTACTTCTTGAAGCGGTTGTATTCCTCCTCGTCCATCTCGTCCTTGCGGGCGTAGATCTGGATGCGGCCGGACTTGTCCTGCAGGTCGCAGAAGCTGACCTTGCCCATGCCGCGCTTGCTCATTAGGCGGCCACCGACGGTGACCTCGGTGCCCTCGAGCTCGTCAAAATGATCCTTGATGTCCTGCGCGTGGTGGCTGACGTCAAAGCGCGTCTGCTGGAACGGATCGCGCCCCTCGGCGCGCAGCGCCGCCAGCTTTTCGCGGCGGACCTTGAGGATCTCGGAAAGGTCCTGCTCCTGCGCGGGAGCGTTTGCTTGATTGTTCTCTGCCATATCGATTTCTCCTTATGATCGTCCTCGAGCCTTATCGCTCGATCTTTTCCACACGGTAATGAATGGTGCCGACGGGGGCCTCGACGCTGATCTCGTCGCCCTCCTTCGCACCCATGAGGGCCTTGCCGAAGGGGGACTCCTCGCTGATGGCGCGGTGCATGGGATCGGCCTCCTGGCTGCCCACGACCTTGTAGGGCGGCATCTCGCGGCCGGTCTTGAGGTCCACAACGGTGACGGTGCAGCCGATGCTCACGGCGTTGGACGCGCCCTCACTCTCGTCGATGATGACGACATGAAGCAGAATATCCTCCAGCTCCGCGATGCGGGAGTAGAGCTTGCCCTGCTCGTTCTTCGCCTCGTCGTACTCGCTGTTTTCACTCAGGTCGCCGAAGCCGCGGGCCTCTTTGATCAGCTCCGCCACTTCCTTTTCGCGCACGGTCTTGAGGTAGGTCAGCTCGTCCTGCAGCTCCTGCTGACGGGCAGTGCTCATTTTGTACTCTTTTTTCATGTCGTTTCCTTTCTATGCGCCGCCCTTCGGCGTTCTTCTGGATCGACGGCAGCGCATACCAACACATTATAAGTGAAAATATTATAGACGCTGCCCCACCGCTTGTCAAGGCTCGGCTTTACAAATCCCGCGCCGCGGTATACTATATAAAGGCAGCACAATAATGACAGCACAGCAGCAGGAGGGAACCATGATGACCACCGCAGAAAAGCTCACGGCGCTGCGCCGCGCGATGGCGCGGCGCGGCCTTGCCGCCTACCTTGTCCTAACCGATGATTTTCACGCCTCGGAGTACGTCGGCGACTACTTCAAAGCGCGCGAATACCTCTCCGGCTTCACCGGCAGCGCGGGGACGCTGCTCGTTCTGCCGAGCCGCGCGCTCCTCTGGACGGACGGACGCTACTTTTTGCAGGCGGAGAGCCAACTGGCCGGCAGCGGCATCGAGCTGATGCGCTCCGGCGAGCCGGACGTCCCGACGCTCGAGCGCTTCCTGCTCGCGGAGTTGGAGGACGGGAGCTTGCTCGGCTTCGATGCCCGCACGGTCAACACCGCGCTTGCGCGGCGGCTCGGGAATAAGCTGCGCGCAAAGCATATCCGCTTTGCGGGGGGCGAAGACCTCGTCGACGCGCTCTGGCCCGACCGCCCGCCGCTCTCCGCCGCGCCGGTGTGGGAGCTGGGGATCGAATACGCGGGCGAAGCGCGCGCGGATAAGCTCGCGCGCGTGCGCGCGGCGATGGCAGAGGAGGGCACGGACGCCTTTGTCGTCACGGCGCTCGACGAGCTTGCGTGGCTGCTGAACCTGCGCGGGAACGACGTGGCCTGCACGCCGGTGTTTCTCGGCTTTCTGCTGCTGACGAAGGAGGATGCCGTGCTCTGCGCCCGTGCGGGGGCGGTCAGCGAGGAAGTGAAAGCGGCGCTCGCCGCCGACGGCGTGCGCCTCGCGGACTATGAAAGCATCTACGGCCTTGTCCGTGCCCTGCCGCGCGGCACGCGCGTGCTGCTCGACGGCGCGACGGCCAACTACCGCTTGACGCAGAGTGTGCCGGACGGCGCGGAGACGCTCGACCGCCCCAGTCCCATTGTGCCCATGAAGGCGGTCAAGAATGCCGTGGAGCGGGAGAATCTCCGCCGCGCCCATCTTTCCGACGGCATCGCGCTCACGCGCTTTCTCCGCTGGCTCAAGTGTGACGCCGTGCGGGAGGGAGCCACCGAGCGCTCCGCTGCCGCGAAATTGGAGGAATACCGCCGCGAAAGCGCGGACTATCTTGAGCCGAGCTTCGACCCCATTCTCGCCTACGGCCCCCACGGCGCCATCGTCCACTACGAGGCGACGGCGGAGACCGACGTGCCGCTCGAAGCGCACGGCCTGCTCCTCGCCGACACCGGCGGTCACTACCGCACCGGCACGACCGACGTAACGCGCACCGTCGCACTTGGCCCGGTCGCCGAGGAGAAGAAGCGCGCCTGCACGCTCGTCCTGCGCGGACACCTTGCCCTCGCCGCCGCGCGCTTCCGCGCGGGCGTGACGGGGGAGAACCTTGACATTCTCGCCCGCGGCCCGCTCTGGGACGAGGGACTGGACTACAACCACGGCACCGGCCACGGTGTCGGCTATCTGCTCAGCGTCCACGAGGGTCCGCAGCGCATCCACTGGAGCATCGCCTCCAACGCGCGGCACACCGCGCTCGAGCCGGGCATGATCTTCTCGGACGAGCCGGGGCTGTACCTTGCGGGGAAATTCGGTGTGCGGCTGGAAAATCTCCTGCTCGTGCGCGAGGCGGAGACCAACGCCTACGGACGCTTCCTCGCCCTCGAGCCGCTGACGCTCGCGCCCTTTGACCGCGATACCATCGACCCGTCGCTCCTAAGCGACCGCGAGCTCGCGCAGCTCAACGCCTACCATGCGCGGGTTTACGAAGCACTTGCGCCGCACCTCGACGCGGAGACCCGCGTATGGTTGCGCGGCGTGACCGCGCCGATGATAAAGTGAGCTTGCAATCTCCGCCGCGTCTGCTATAATGGCACAGACTACCATTACCGAAAAGGAGAAAAACGGTATGGACATTTTTGATATTTTAGGCCCCGTGATGGTCGGGCCGTCCAGCTCGCACACGGCAGGCGCTGCCCGCATCGGCGCGATGGCGCGCACGCTGCTCGGCGAGGAGGTCGCGGACGCGAAGCTCCACCTTTACGGCTCGTTTGCCGAAACGGGAAAGGGCCACGGCACTGACCGCGCGCTCGTCGCGGGATTGCTCGGCATGAAGCCTGACGATCTGCGCATCCCAAACGCCTTTGAGGAGGCGGAGAAGGCGGGGCTGCGCTATACCATCGACGAGATCGACCTGCGCGACGCGCACCCGAACACCGCCGTGCTGGAGCTGACGGGAAAAGGCGGCCGTGCGCTGACCGTACAGGCAAGCTCACTCGGCGGCGGGCGCATCATGGTCAACAAGCTCGACGGCATCGAGGTCAACTTCACCGGCGAGAGCAACACCCTCGTCGTGCGCAATCAGGACGAGTTCGGCTCCGTCGCCGCGGTGACGAGCATTTTGAACCAGCTGCGCGTGAACGGGGCGAATATGAGCGTCCACCGCCACAGGCGCGGCGGCGACGCGCTCATGGTCATCGAGACCGACCAGCACATCAAGCCCAAGCAGGTGGAGTTCATCTCCGAGCTGCCCGGTATTCTGGGCGTGACATACTACGATAAGGAGGACGACGAGGATGGCTCTGGCTTCGATGAGCGAAATCTTTGAGCGCATGGCGCGGAACGGGCAGGAGTTCTGGGAGGTCGTCCTTGCCGACGATATGGACGAGCGGCAGGTCAGCCGCGAGGCGAGCATGGCAAAGATGCTCACGACCTGGCAGGCCATGCAGGACGCGGCGGACAGCTACACGGGCCGCAAGCGCTCGGTGAGCGGACTCGTCGGCGGCGACGGCATGAAGATGCGCCAGTACACCTTCCGCGGCTGCGCCATGACCGGCGGCTACGTCAGCGAGGTCATCGCCGAGGCGCTTTCCATGGCGGAGTCCAATGCCTGTATGCGCCGCATCGTCGCGGCTCCCACGGCGGGCGCCTGCGGCGTACTGCCGGCGGTGCTGCTGCCGCTGTGCAAGTACGAGGAGCTGACGCAGCACCAGCTCCTCGAGGCGCTCTACGTCGCCGCGGGCATCGGCTCGGTCATCGCCTACAAGGCGAGCATCGCGGGCGCGTCCGGCGGCTGTCAGGCCGAGATCGGCACGGCGTCCGCCATGGCGGCGGGGGCGCTCGTCGCCCTGCGCGGCGGTGAGGGCGAGCAGATCGGTCACGCGGTGGCGATGGCGCTCAAAAACCTCATGGGTCTTGTCTGCGACCCTGTCGCGGGACTGGTCGAGGTGCCCTGCGTCAAGCGCAACGTCATCGGTGCGGTCAACGCCGTGAGCGCGGCGGATATGGCGCTCGCGGGCATCGAGAGCCGCATCCCCGTCGATGAGGTCATCGACGCGATGGGCGAGGTCGGACGGCGTATGCCGGTCGAGTTCCGCGAGACGGCGCTCGGCGGCCTTGCCGCCACGCCGACCGGCGAGCGGCTCAAGCGCGAGCTGACGGCCAAACGCGAAAAGCAATGAACCGCGGAAAGGAGAACGCTGCCATGCAATATCTGCTCGTCGGCTTTACGGTCTGGGTCATCACATTTTTTATCATTCGCCATACGCACAGGAAATAATCGGAAAAGAGAGCAACGGACGGCGGGCGCAAAGCATACGCATAGGGACTTCCTGCCCCGACATAGGGTGAGGGCGAGGAGTTGATGTATATGCTTTCCGCCGCCGTTTGGCTTTTGTGCAACAGCCTGTTTTTCTCCCTGCGCCTTGCCGGCAATCCGGGCTCGTTCCCGCGTCCGCTCTCCGCCGCCGAGGAAAAGGCATATTTGGAGCGCTTCGCCGCAGGCGATCTTGAGGCGCGCAACGTGCTCATCGAGCACAACCTGCGTCTTGTGGCGCACATCGTGAAGAAATACTACACCCAGTCCGAGGAGCAGGACGATCTCATCTCCATCGGCACCATCGGACTCATCAAGGGCATTTCGACTTTCAAGCCCGAGAGGGGCGCGCGCCTTGCGACCTACGCCGCCCGCTGCGTAGAAAATGCTACCCTATCATAAGAGCGGCAAACGGCTCGGAAGTTGGAAAATGCGCATCTTTTGGCCCTAAATGGGACTTCCTTTGCAATTTGGGGAACGGTGTGTGCCTAATGGCAAAGCATATATCATCAGAAACAACCTTTGCTCCACTGTGCTTTTATAACTTCTCCTTATGCCTTCCACGCCAAATTTATGAGGCACAGCGGTTCAATCTGCAGTATTCTGACCAGTCGAAACTCTCGAGCACGGCGGACAAGCTGAGATGGCACCGCTATCATAAGGGATTGCTGCAGCGTGAGGTGGCTGAGCGGATTGGGATTGAGCGTACTACCTACATTCGCTACGAGGAAAAGGAACATGATTATTATCCGTTGAAACACATGAAAATGCTGGCAGAGCTGTTTGAGGTACCTCTAGAGGATTTGTTGGACGACTATAATCTCTTCCTTCTTCGAGGCCAGGGTACGCAGATTAAAGGGCTTCGTTTGCGGCAGGGAATGACCCAAAAGGAGTATGCGCAGAAATTGGGGGTATCTCTTCAGAAGTTGAAGGAATGGGAACAGGACAGAGTGCGAATCTATAAATCTACATGGGAGAAGCATTTTGCACAAGGAGGATAGCCTGAAAAGGAAGTTCCCCAAACACCGACCCTATTATACCCTTGATTTCATGGGGTATAATAGGGTATAATTCTGCGTAGAATAATATCTCACAGGAGGTGCGCTATGGACTTATCCGAAATGCAGGCACAGGCGGTGGAACTGGAGCAGCAGATTTCTGCTTTACCTGCGGGTTCCATTACGAAGAAAACCGTCAACGGCAAGGAATACTTCTACCACCGTTGGACGGAGAATAAGAAGCGGCGGGAGAAGTATATTTCTGCGGATGAACTGGAGACTTTCCGTGCGCAGATCGAGCAGCGGAAGGAGCTGGAGCAGGAACTGAAAGTGTTGAAAAAGCAGCTGCCCAAAACAAAAGCCGTAGACACTTCTACCTTTATTACCAACATCCGCACTGGCGAGGCGCTGCAGTCCTTTGCGGCACCCGTCCGCGGCTATCGCAAGCGCGAGTGCTTTCAGCAACTGCACGATTTTGTCTACGGTACACCGCAGGACAAGGTGTTCATTCTCTACGGGCTGCGCCGGACGGGAAAAACTACCATGATCCGCCAGATTTTTGCGGAGATGAGCGACGCAGAATTGTCCAAGGCGGCGTTCATTCAGATCACCGCAAAGGATACGCTGGCAGATGTGAACCGTGACCTCAAGGCATTGGAGGCACAGGGCTTCCGCTATGTGTTCCTTGATGAAGTGACGCTGATGGAGGATTTCATCGAGGGTGCGGCGCTGTTCTCAGATGTGTTCGCGGCCTGTGGTATGAAGATCGTGCTCTCCGGCACGGACTCGCTGGGGTTCCTCTTCACCGAGGATGAACAGCTTTACGACCGCTGCATCCTGCTGCACACGACCTTCATACCTTACCGGGAGTTTGAATCCGTACTTGGCATTCACGGTATTGATGCGTATATCCGCTACGGCGGCACTATGAGTCTTGGCGGCGTCCACTACAACGAAACCTCTACATTCGCCAGCAAGGAAAGCGCCGACGAGTATGTGGACACGGCCATCGCACGCAACATCCAGCACTCTCTGCGCTGCTATCAGTACGAGGGACATTTCCGCCATCTGCGGGATTTGTACGACAAGAATGAGCTGACCAGCGCCATCAACCGCGTGGTGGAGGATATCAATCACCGCTTCACACTGGAAGTGCTGACGCAGGACTGGAAGTCCCACGATCTTGGTATTTCCACCAGCAATCTGCGCCGGGATCGGGAGAAGCCTACGGATATCCTCGACCGCATTGACCTTGCGGCTGTCACCGATAGCCTGCGGAAGCTGCTGGAGATCCGCAACAAGGCGGAACAAACCGTAAAACTGGACGATGTTCATGCGGCGGAGATCAAAGAATATCTGGATTTGCTGGACCTGACGCGGCAGATCGCTGTGCTGCACCTGCCGGATGTCAGCACAAAGTCCAGCCGCACGGTGATTGCGCAGCCGGGTCTCCGCTATGCGCAGGCGGATGCGCTGATCCGCAGTCTGCTGCTGGATGAGACGTTCAGCGCGCTGTCTCTGGCAGAGCGTACCGCCGTGCAGCAGCGTATCCTGGCCGAGATCAAGGGGCGGATGCTGGAGGACATCGTCCTGCTGGAAACCAAGCTGGCGAACCTAAAGAAGCAGGTGTTCGTCCTGCAATTCCCTGTGGGCGAATTTGATATGGTGGTGTTTGACCCGGAGTCGGGTACCTGCCGGATTTTTGAGATCAAGCACAGCGAGGAAGCCGCCCCGCAGCAGTACCGCCATCTGATCGACGCGGAAAAATGCGCCCAGACCGAGCATCGTTATGGTTTAATCACGGGGAAATTTGTCCTCTATCGCGGGGAAAGCCGAGTGGTAGACGGCATTCAGTATCAGAATGTGGAAGAATATCTGAGAAGCCTTGCATAACAAAACTGCTGTCCCGACATATGACAAATGCCCCATCCGTGATTGTATTTTACGATCAATCACGGATGGGGCATACTGGTTTGCTGTTACCCACTTAAAGGTGCGGAGTATCTAGCCATCAGTAATAGTAGGACTCATTGGGCGGCAAAGGAGCGCAAGAGAACGGCTGCTGATTATACGTGGGCTCGCTGTCAACAGACGGCAGGAGGTTGGGCTGAGTATTATTATCGATATCGGCGTTGGGGATAGTGTCAGTATTGGCTTCGTTTTCGGCGTCAGTATTGGCTTCGTCTTCGGCATAAGTATAGCTACAGTTGCTATCGTTTGCCTGGCCCCAACGCTTCTGTGCTCCCAGCTTGCCAGCGGCGGAGCGCTTTCGAGCGATGTTATCATATGAGGCTTGATGCCGATTTTCTTGGTTTCGGACCCGGGGCCATAGGTAACGTTCATTTCCTTTGGGGGCTTCGACCTCCTGTCCGGAGCTGTACTGCAGCAGCATTCGGCATAGGTGGCCAAATTCTTCGTCGGTCAGATCAACTGCCTCCTCAAGCAGTTCATGCATAAGCGCTGCGTATATTCTCATAGATTTACCTTCCTTCCTATTATGATGCTACAAGAATACTGCATGACCACCAGAAATTCATTGACAAAAAAATGACGAGAAATTGACGAGTATTAACCAAGAATCAGTCAGCTCGGGTTGTCCGATTTCTGGTATTTGGCTATTCAAATAAGATACCTTTGGCTGCTAATATCTGAGATAATTCATCTTTTTTCTTTTGAAATTTTACTGAATCTACGCCCCAAAGGTATTTATAGGCATTAAACTCAGTATTGTAGTGTTCTATCGCAGACCTCTTGTTGTTGCACAAGAGGTCTATGTCGCCTAAAAGCCCTTGTACTCTAGCGTAATCCTCACTATTTTGACGTTTTTCTTCAATCAAGGCTGTTTCAATATTTTTAAGCTCGGAAAGTGCCTTTTGTATATCTCCGATTAGTATGAGAGCTGTTGAAAGATTGAGGACTAGATTTATATAATCATGATAATAGGTAGACGAGTATTGCCTAATAAGGGAAACACCCTTCAAAAAACACGCAAGCGCATCATTATGGCGATGAGATTTCAGGTATAAGCCTCCCAAATTATTATAGTAATTACCGAGTAAATCAACTGTCTTTTCAGAGAGCTGAGGTAGAAGGGAAAGCCCTTTTTCCATTTGACTGATTGCTCCATACAAATCGTCATCGGAACGATAGATGGATTGATACATAATATATGTTGCGGTAACCATCTCTGAAATAGAAGAATGTGTCGATATAAGAGAGCCCAGTGTTGCCAAGTAACTAGCAGCGTCTTTTGGGTCACCGTACGAATCAAGAAACTGGTATACAGTTCCTAAAAACGAAGCATATTCTTCAACATCAATGGAGCCTTGTGTATGTTCTGCTTCAAGAGAAAGAAGTATACGAGTCATTTCCAAAATGGCTGACACATTGAAAACAGTTAAGTCTTGTTTGACAAGTAATAATTGTAAACTCTCATAGAATGTTTTACAGCTATCAATACAAGGCCTTAGATCCTCTATGATAATGTCTCGCATCATATCGTAAATGCTGAGATTGCTTTCGGCATCGCGATTGATGAACCCAAAGTCGATTAGTTCGTTTGTAGTGTTCAGATCAGGCAAATCCAGCCAACGAGGTAATTCTTGCTGGGGAATGCCCGCCTTGGGAAACAGTGGCATACAGCGCAGGATGCTCTGTTGTTCTTCATTTAACTGGAAGAGGGAGAAGAGTAGATGGATGTGTTCATAGTAGGTTTTCTTAAGATATTCACGACCTTTGAAAATGCGCAGAAGCTCGGGGGCGCGGAGGATAGCACGATCCCGTTTACATAGCTCTTGCAGCATTTCCGCCGGAGACATGGTCCCGCGTTGCAGCAGCCTTCCGGCTAACTCTACTGCAAGCGTGTGGCTGTGAAGCCGTTTAATAATTTTTTCCAAAATGGAATCCTCTGTGGTATTCTTGTAAAAGTAATGCAGCAAGCCAAGCAGGGCTGCGTGATTTGCAATTTCCCGTAACTCCATGTGGTCGAGGTCCTCAATATGACAGCGCGTGGTAAAGAGGATACGGCAGCCGTATTCCAGAAAGTTAGGAAGCAACTCATCTTGCTCTGCGGGAACATTGAAGTTATCAATGATTAAGAGTGTGTCCGACTTCAAACTGCGGAGAAAAAGGTCGTATTTAAAGAAACGTTGTTCCAAAGGATCGACTGAGGAATCGTCACTAAGGCGGAGCTGTACGATGGATTCTCTGAGGTTGCCGGTGTAATTGATGTAGAGAATGTCGGTATAGTTGTCCGCGTATTTCTCTGCATAGTGTTTGACAAGCTCGCTTTTTCCAAGACCTGCGAGTCCCTCCACAAAAAACTTGTGCTTCTTTGTCAGAAGCTTGTGGAGCGTTGTCAATTCCTTATCGCGCCCACAAAAGTAGGGACATGACCTCGGAACCTGACCGCCAAGAACCTTCTTTTCAAGAAGCGCGGAATGTCTGCTAATTGGCATGGCTATATGCTTTTTAAATTTTCGGTTCATCGCGTATATAAGTACATGTGCTAACAGGTCTGCTTCACTGCAATTCTTTTCCTGGTATGCGTTGATAAGAAGTTTACGGGTTTCTTCAGAAATAGAGGAGTCGTTTTGCACTAGCATACATACTTTTTCTGCCATAATTTTGCAATCAGGTATTAGTGGAATGAGATTGGATTGAAGACCTTCAATCATGTTTTTTAATCCTTGCTTGCCAGAGTAAAATAGGATAATGTTCGAAGTGATAGGTGATTTCCCGTTGACCCAGCGATTGACCTGAGCGGGATCAAACCAATCGCGATGATTTGCCTTGGCGAATTCAGAGAATAAGCTTTCAATTAGCGCTTGCTGGTTCAGACGGGAATCATTCGCGATGCTCTGCATGATGATAGCGACAATAGATGCGAAATCACAATATCTCATAAGAATTACCATGCCGGTGCGGTACCGGCACAAATAGGAATGAAAACGGGA
>ERZ808245.930-NODE-930-length-12832-cov-6.676293_pt1 | contig 12832 bp, 4 predicted proteins | sample MGYA00521243_ERZ808245 | MGnify/ENA primary metagenome ERZ808245 (study PRJEB31516, sample SAMN03275576) | gut metagenome | biome: mammalia-associated habitat; material: feces | host: Papio cynocephalus | place: Kenya | collected 2012-07-07 ... | reverse complement strand
TATCGCAAAATCGTGTTTCTATCCGTATCAAAAACGCATTTTCCGCCTTCTAACCGTGTGTAAACGAGTGAAATTGTAAAAATCGAAACAACCATCAAATGCAATCCCGCAACAAAAAAACAATCGGGCATGCAAAGCAAATCGAGCAGGGCATATCAATCAGGCAGGGCAAAACCGTCCTGTGCCGTAATGCGATTTGTGGGAGCAATGCAATCGGGCGCACGAGAGGATGCCGCCGAAGTCAAGGCACACTTTGCCAAAAGCAAAAGACCGCAAAATCTTGCGGTCTTTTGTGTGTGCTGTCCAAGTTGGCAAACGTGGCTGTGCGGATTGCGATTATGCCGTTTGCTCCCAACTTGTTCCGTTATAGGTGTATTTTTTGCCGCTTTCGAGCACCATCCCTCCGCTGTAAGAGTACTGTTGATACGTGTATTCTTTTTTGTTAGGCCATGTTCCGGCGGTAAAAGTTTCTGTGGTTTCAGTGCAGTTGCCTGCACCGAACCGAGCGGATTCCACGTATTTCGAAGTGATGTAGAATGTTCCCGCATTAATAAGTGCCGCTCCCTGCGATGTTTCGCCGCTGTTTCCTTCAGATGACGATACGCTCGTTGCCGCAGAGGATGAGACGGTGACTTTTGCGCCGCTGTTGGTAGACTGAATATTTCCGCCAAAAGCACCGCTAATATTGAAGGTTCCGTTCACAATAAATTTTGCGGATGGTTTATTAGGATATGCGCATCCGCCGAATGATACGTCTTTGAATTGGCTGTAAACGATAATCGAATCTGAAGTGTTGAGCGTTGCGTTCTTTTTCACCGTAACGCTTGCTCCCGTAAGGATTTTATATTTAAAGCCGGAAGAAACGGATGTCTTTGTAGTTCCGTCTCCGATGCGAATGTCATAAAGCCACGGTATCGGAAATTGAACATCTGACATGCTAACCGGAATTGACGATAATCCAAGTTTAACCTCAAGGGACAACGAACCCATAGAGATATCGCCGACAAGAGTCAAGGTAGTTTTTTGATTGTTGTAAGTCTTATGAACGTATCCGCTCGAGGGGTGAATTATACCGTCAGAACCGATTACGGTTTTGTTGCAGGTGTTATGCTTTTTGCCGGCATACAAGTCGAAGTATCCTGTTAGCGTTGCGCCTGCATAGATAAATTGTTCGCACTGAATATTTGGCATTTCGTATTGACAGAACGGCGCGATTTCGCCTTTTTTAAAGACGGTTACCGTGTCGACACCGCCTCTGAAGTCTAAGATGACAAACGGACTATAAACAGTTGCGCCGTTATTTGCATTTAGAGTGCCGGTGCCTTTTACATAACCACGAACATCAAGCGCAGAACCGCTTTCCAAATTTATAACGCCGTTATTGATAATTTGACTGTGCGAACCGGATGTGTGCCCTTCCAAGATGCCGCCCGCTGCCCCCAAAAGTCCTTGGATAATAATTTTTCCGTTTACGGTGACGGTGCAACCTTGAATCGTGAGCACGGTTTTTATAAAAGAGTTGTTTGTATCGACATATGTATTTCCGCCTGCTCCGTAAGTCGGCAGGGAAATTTTGTCGCTTGTGTCATTGTCGCTCGGCAAAATCAACGTAACGTCGCTCGGGATCGTAAGGTCGCTTGCGATAAACGCATTGCCAAACAGTTTGATCGTGCCGCCTTGCGCCACGGCGTCCTCAACGGTGTAATTTACGTTGCCGACGGATGCCGCTTTAACCTTGAGAATGACGTCGATGCTTTGAGCGATGTAATTTGTCGTCTCGCTTATAGATGCGGTGAGGGTGTAAACGCCTCCGTCTACGATTTTGCCGATGCCGAACGGCGCTTTGATCTTCAACGATATCGAGTATCCTCCGTCGGCGTTGCTTGTTTTGAGTTTTTGTTTTGCGTCTTCAGAGTGGTCTTTGCCGTCTCGGTCATATTCGAGCGTGCCGTCCAAACGAAGATCCGGCGATGCCTTATCGAGGCGAATTTTGACTTTTGCGGCGGTAAAGACGTTGTAGTTGGTCGGGTCTTTGCAGTAGGTTACCGCATATCCGTCTTCGTTTTTGTCGCAAGTAGGAACGGCGGTCGGTGCTGCCCAGGCAAAATAATTCGGAAGATTGTATGCTTCAAGATGCATGCCCGGGTTGTATGTGCCTTTGAGGTTTATATTGCCGACAATAGAGTTGATTTCATCCACAGAGTAGTTTGCTTTCTCAACAGAGAGGGTGTTGTTTTCGGTTGCAATTTCGAAGTCGTCGTGAGTTGCAGTCAAGACAATATCGTAATTTTGCGCATTGTTATAGACAACATAATTGCATGAAAGCGACACGTTTATATTTTCGCTTTCATCGACTGCATATTTGTTCAAACCATCCGGAAGAATTATTTCAAAAGCGGATTCATCGAGAGAGAACGGTTGACCGTAGACGGTTTGCTGATGTTTCGCCTTGATTGTTGCGGATGCACGCACAACGACGAGTTCCGCATCGGTTGCATATACGATGTTGTAATTGTTTGATGAAAGTCCGCTCATTGCTACTGCAAATTTGCCTGCATGTTTTTTGTCGATATATTCGCATGCAAAAACAAGTTTGCCTTGCAAAACGGATTCGTTTTCATTATTGACAAAGCCGGCGTATACGGCTTTGAAATCTACGTCCTCGCCAAATACGAGCGACAACGACTTTGTTTCAATGCCGATATTCAACGTCGCTTTTTCCACGGTTAAAGTGTCGTTTTGTGCGGTTGAGTTGTATTTTCTTGCGATTTCCGCCGACTGTTCGATGCAAATTTCGTATTTACCCGCATTCAAGACCGACGGAATTTCGTTCCATGTTTCTCCCGAAAGATATCGGACAGAAAGTTCGTGCTTGTCTTTGTCGAGAAGTCCGTTTGCGGTGTATTTTACGTTGATCCGGCCGTATGTTGCATAGAGAGTGCTTTTGTCAAACGAGAGGTTGAGATCTCTTTTGGCGACGACGAGTTTAAGTGCGGATGCGTCGACAGTGTAGTTGTCGTTTTCGGAAGTCGCCGTGATTTCGAATTCGCCGAATTCGCCGACTTTATATTTTGTAGAGAGTCTGACGAAGTCAAGCGCGACATTTACCGACTGCGAAGTGAATCCGTCGAGCGCAGGTGCAGCCTCGCCGTATATTACCGTATAGGTTTTGGAATCGAGAACAACCGACTTTGCGTTGACAAAGAGAGTTCCGACTGCTTTTTCGAATTCGTAGTTTTTGTGCGTTGCCGTAGCTGAGATGACATATGTGCCTTTGTCGTTGCCTTTTTTATAATCGCACGCAAGCGTAACGGCAACGTCGTTCATGTCCTTTTCAAGCACGCCGTCAAGCGTGTATTTGTTTTGGTCGAGAGCGAATGCCTCATTGAACAAGGTCGATTGATCTTTCACGGTTACGATCGCTTTTTTCTTTGCGATTTTCACGGTGAATTTGCCCGAGTACGGCGTAGAGCCGTCTTTTACCAAATTGTACGATACGACGTATTCGCCCGCATCTACAAAGGAAGGATTGCTTTTTTGTTCTTTTCCGTTCACGGTGTAAACCACGGTTGTGTCGTTTTCGACTTCGACGTACACATCGTGTGCTTCGCCGTCGTAAACCTGATTTTCGCTAAGGTTGCGTACGCTGTGCTTTATTGTGATTTCTTTGATTTCGACATTGACTTTGTAGTGTATGTCGTAGCAATCCGAAACGTCTTCATCGTTTTTGTTTTTAATCGAAAGGGCGGTTGCGTATTCAAAAGACGAAGCGAAGTCATCGTCGTTTTCCGCCGAGTAGAGTTTTATATCTCCGCTGTTCGTTTGCAGGGTTCCGACGAATACGTCGCCGTCGAAGCCGTTTTTTACGCAATTTGCAATGTCGAACGTTGCTTTTTTGCCGTTGTCGTACGCAACGTTGAAATTTTCATATTCTATTGTGGCGATACGCTTATTTACCGTAAGGGTTCCCGGTATATAGTCGATCGAATAGTTTTTGCTGCTCGATTGGCTCGTAACGGCATACTTGCCGACTTTCGCACCTTGCACATATTCTGTCGCGATTTCGATTGTCGGGATATCGTTTCCGACAAAAGCGGGCTCATTTGTATAAGCGAAAGTCGGCGCGATATCGCCGTATGTGACGGAAGCATCGGCAAGTGTAACCGTGACATGCTTTTTGGCGACACTCATATATGCCTCTCCGTTTATTTTTATATTATAATTGCCGTTTTTCCTTGTTTCGGATGTTTCGGGCACTTTTGCCGTGATAGCATATTTGCCGACGCCTTTGCCGATTTCATAATCGGATTCGAGTGTGAATTCTATCTCGTCGCCATCGATCAACCCCTCGAAGCGAGCGGTATATTCGGGTGCGGAATCGCCATAGACAACATCTTTTGAATCCATAATCAAAGAAAGATCCTTTTTGTCGACCGATAGGTTGCCCGATTGGCAAGTTAAGACGTAATTTTCTCTTGCGACATCTGTAAGGGAGGCAGTGTTTCGGTACGTGCCGACGTCGTCGCCTTGTCTGTAAGTCGTTTCGAGTTTGAGCAAGTCTTGAATTTTGTCACCCTCATACAAGCCCTGTATCTCCTTAACTATGTTAAAATCGGGAGTAAAGGCGTCGCCGTACGTAATAGTCTTTTCGACGATGTTTGCGACGAGGTTTGCTTTTTTCACCGCGAGAGTGCTGTTGTTGCATGTTATATCGATATTGTCATTTTCCTCGGCGATCAATCCGATTTCGTAATTGCCGGCGGACATGCCCGTTCTATATGTACAAGAAAGCGTGACTTTTATTTCTTCGCCAAACAAGTCGGTCGAAGTATAATTCGATTGATCGAGAGAAAAGTTCTCGCCATAAATCGTCTGTGCGCTGTTTGCGGATATCGTTGCCTTTGCTTTGTTTATCGTAACTTTGAATGAACCGTTGACGCTCGAGTAATTTTCACGTCGTATCGTGTAGTTTATCGTGTAAACACCTGCGTCTTTGAGTGTCGCAACAAAAGACGCGTCGGGGGCGTTTGGGGAGAGGCTGTAAAAAACCTCGCATCCGAGAGTTTCCGTTTGTACGATTGCGATATCGTGTTCTTTGCCGTTAAAGGTGACGGTTTTGTCTTGCGGGTGCGTGTATTTTATGGTTGCGGGATTGATTGTCACCGAAAGATTGTTTTCGAATGTATAGTTGTTTGACACATCTTTTCCGTCTTTGCTTTTGACGGCGAGGAGAATGTTCAACCCGGAATTCGTATCGGAATATTGTCCGACGCGGCTGTATTGCGTCGAAACGGAAACGGTTGCCGTGTCTTCGCCGAAAAGCCCAGAAAAACCCGAATCAATTGTTTTTGAATATGGCGCGCCGTCGTATGTTTTTTCAAGTGCGACATCTTTTATTGCCAAAACTCTTTTGCCGACATTGATTGTCGAAACGATTGCGCCGTTTTCGCCCGACCCCGCAAATTTATAGTTGTTTGCTTTTAGGCCGCTTATTACAATCCGATATTTGCCTACGCCCGAACCTTTTTTATACGATGTGCTTGTCGTTATATCCGTTTTGTCCACGACGCTTTCGTCGTCTTCGCATTCGAAACCGTTGAAGCGTAGCGAGCATTCAGGCAAATCCTGACCGTAAACGATGTTTATCTCGTCAAAAACGACAGACAAAGTGGCTTTTTCAACGACTATCGTTGCGTGGCTTGTTGCAAAAACCGAAGTGTATCCTTCTGCCGAGGCGGTAATTTTGCTCGTTATTTTTATTTCGCCGACGTTGGCGTTTGCAATGCTTAAAACCGACCCGTCTTGCGAGCAGTCGAGCGTATTTCCGTTTTCGTCAAACCATTCGTATGAGTAGACGATGCCGTCGGGAGCGGTCTCCTTTTTTATGCTTGCGCCGCAGGTTTCGCCGTAAACGAATGCTTTTTTCTCATCCGCATACAAAACGGTGATGACGGGTGCCGAAGGGGTTGCAAGCGCATACTTTGCCGTGTATGTCGCATCGCTCGTATACTTTGCGTCGCTTGCGATTTCATTGCCGTCATCGTCAATCCATTTCGAAAAAACAAAGCCGTCGGGAATTTTGTCCTCGTAGTCCGCTTGCGTCGGCAAGACAATGTCGTTGCCGACCTTTCCGCTTCCTGTTTTTACAATGTCGTTGCCGACTTTAAACGAGACGGAATATTCTTTCTCTTTCGTTTTTATTATTGCGTTTACATTCAAGTTGCTTGTAACGTTTGAAAAATCGGCGTCCCATCCGTCAAACGATTCGTTTTCCGAAAGCCATTGGGAAATTTCATCTTCGGTCGGTGCGATTGCCGCCTGTCCGTATTTAACCGTTTCGCTCTTGACGACGTCGCCGCCATAGCAGAAGTTGACGGAGAATGTCTTGATTTTCCACTGTGCATACAAAACGGTGCCGGGTTTGAGTTTCGACGGATCGATCGGGTTGCGTCCTTGCTTGTCCATCGTCCAACCGACAAAGTCATAGCCCGGGCGTGCGCTCGGCGAGTAGGCTATGTTGCTCGGATCGACGGATTCCGAACGGATTTCGCTTCCGTCGTTTGCGTCAAACAGAATTGTAATGCGCGTGCTTTGAGATTGCTTGTTGCAAGCGGCAAATACGCTTATGCAAATCAGCGCAAGCACGGCGACAAGGAGTACGATCGGCTTTGTCTTTTTGATAGTCTTCATGTTTTGCCTCCCCAAGGTTTTTTCCAAAACGTTAGGTTTCGAGTGATATTTATTATGATATTTATTGCCTATGTGTTTTACTCACCGTTTGTTGTTTGTCGCATTGAATTTGCTTGTCGCGTCAAACATTACAAAACGAAAATTTTCGCCGCCCGCCGCCATAGGCAACATTTGTCCTTGCATGCGTAGCGTTTCGTCGGTAGAGTTTTCAAGCACGCCGATATTGACGAGATATTGACTCATGCTCTCGAAAGTGTATTTGCTCGTGTCGATAATCGAGTAGTTTTTGCCGCCGCCGTAGAGAGCGATTCCTCCGTGCACATAATCTTTGCCGTCAATTGTCGAAATAATGTTGCCGTAGCCCGGTTGCTTGCAAACTTCTTTGAGCATTTGCGGAATGTTCAGTTGGAGCCAGCCGAAACTTTGTTGGTCGGATTTGAGATTGACTTCGATAAGCGTTGAACTGTCCACTTGCGTAAGCTCTTTCCAATCGTCCAGAATTACGTTTCCGACAAGACGTAAACAAGCGGGGTAACTCGTTGCCGCAAGCCCGTCCCATCCCTTGAGATAATTAAAGCCGAGCGTCGGCATATCGAGCAGCGAGCCGGAAAAGTGGCTTTCAACGCCAACGGAGAACAAGCCGCTTGTTGACAGAATGCTGTCTTTAAGTGTGACGTCGGTGAGAACGTAGTTGTTCGTAAAGTACTTGTCGTTTGCGTATTTGTCGCACGAGACCGAGTTGTGATCGGTATATGCGTTGCCGTTTGAGTCGACAAAGGATGGAGCAAGATCGTCGGCGTTGCCTCTCAGAATTCTGTTTGTTCCGATTTTGAGAACAAATTCTCTTGCCGTGTGCATTCTGCAACCGTCGAACGTTGCGTTGATTCGTTCGCGCTGTGGGTTGACTACGCTCGACGCGCTTATCGAACTTTTACCGAAAACTCTGACGACGGTGCGTCCGTTCTTTATGCGGCAGTAGCGCACGGTTGCGTCGCACATCACCTCGAGAGTCGTTCCTTTTTCGTTGAGCAAGGCAAGTTCGAGTTTGCTGTTCCCGAGTTTGTCCTTGACATAAAGGGAGGAGTCGTCGCATCCTGCAAGAGTCACATTGTCAAGCACGATGCCGTTTTTGCGGACAAGAAAAGATATGTTGTCCTGTGCTTTAACCGAAGCGATGTCTATTCCGCTCATGTTTGCCGCAACAAAATTGAGCGGGCCCTTAAAGAGTGCGTATGACGGCACTGTGTCGGTGAGCGCGCCTCTCATATTTGTGATATATTCCGCACTGACAAAGTGCCCGTTGCCGTAAACGTCGTTTTCGAATTCAAAGCACACGTACACATTTGGCTGTTCTTCTCCGAGATTTGAATAATATTTATAATCGCCGGTCGTTTTTATCGTCTTTACGAAAGAAAGAAGTTTTTGCGTTGTTTCGCTTTCGGAGTATAGGAGATTGCCTTGCTCGTCGGTGAGTTTTTCGCCGAGATATATATCGTTTTGAAGAACGATTTGTTTTTTCATTTCGGTTGCGATTTTCAACTCGTCGTATGTGTTTACATAAACGCCGTTCACCGCATTGACGGTGATTGAAGTCGCTTTTGCTCCGAATCTGTCGCCGTAAATCCACTCTGCCGTAATCGTAACTTCTCCCGTGTCTTTTACGATAAATTTCACGCCGTCGGCTGTTTTTTCGGGCGAAAGCACCGAGTCGTTTGACGACTTGAAAACTATATCGTCGAACGGATATTCGATTTCTTCTTGCGATTGGTCTTTTCCGATTACGTTATTGAACAGTTTTGTCACGTATTCGGCATCTGTGACGGTGCCGTTTTCGAATTTTCGATTTGCGATTGCAAGTTTGCCTAGACCGTGCGAAGAGGCGGCTTCGTTGAATATGAGCGAAGCGTAAGATTTTGTCACGATAAGGTTTCTCGTTATCGTTCCGTTTGATATCAAGGTGCCGTTCTCGATTTTTTGCCAATCGATGCGAAGTTGCGTTTTCCCTTGTGCGATTGCAGTAATGTGGCAATATTTGCCGGATTGTTCGCTTATTTCGGCAACAGAGGGGTCATCCGTGCGCCAGGTGTAAGTCAGACCGTCGTCGGGATTGGAAGAAACGACAAATCTCGTTGTTGTCTCGTCGAGAACAACGAGATCGTCGTTGCCGTCGGCGTTGGCTAAGGAATTTACCGAAAATGCGTAATCCGCAAACGATAGTTTGAAATAACGAGTCGACGATGGGTTGCCGTTGATTCTGACGGAATATAACAACCCCTCCATAGGAGAGTTGACAGGTTCGTTCAAAGTTACGTCGACGGCATATGCGCTGTCGCTTACGTCGTAAAGTTTTCGTACGCGATAGTCGGCGCTTTTTGCGCCCGAAATACGGATGTCGTTGTTTTTAACGTCTTTGCAATCGACAAACAAAGTGAAGTTTGTCGTGCCCAAAGGGGCGGTTACGGAGGCGGTGTCGTTTCGGTTCGAAGAGGTTCTTTGCCCGTTGATCATCAAATCGCCCGAGCGAGAAACAATCAGGCGTATTTTCTTTTCGACGTCGTTGCCGAAAGCGTCTTTCACGAAAATAGACACGACGCCGTTTGTTTCGAAGTATGCGTTTATTTTTCCGCTGACTTCGTCGATTTGAATTTTGTCGTCGTTTTCGGACTTATACGAGGCATGAATATTTGTTGCGGTTGACGGATAATAGTTGCCCGACAGCACATATGAGCCTACCTCTATGTTTGCTTCGAAATCCGTGTCGTCGCCGACGGAGAGCGTAACGGTATTGCCGACGGCATCCTTAAGAGACGGGACGTATGACAAGACGCCGCTCGAACCGACATTGAACACGACGCTGTCGGAGTATCCGCCGTCGTTGCTCGTGTAGGTGAGTTTTGCGACACCTACGTCGTGAAGGGCAAAAGAGCCGTCTTTTTCAAGGGTGACGATATCGCTCTTTTCTCCCGTGTTTGCATCGGTGACGGACAAAGAATACGTTTTGTTTTTTGCCATATACGGCAACACTTCGACGCCGAGATCCTTTTCATACATCCTGTTTTGATAGTTTGCAAGATCGAAAGAGAAGACGCCTGCGCCCTTGTTGTTTATAACAAGACCGTTTGCTGGGATGTCTGCCGATACGCTCGCTACGGAGGTTAGTGCAAACAACGAAATCAGCAACACGAAGGGAAGAACGATTATAAGAGCGGTAACCAATTTTTTCATGTCAATCCTCCGAATCCAAATTGTCGTAAGCCTTTCTTAAATGCGCGAAGAAGTATCCGAGTGCTCCGCCGAGCAATGCGAGAGACAAACAAATCGCAATGGCATAGTTTGCCGATTTTGGCAGGGGAGCAATCGTTCCGTCGCTGAAAAAGGGAGCGAAGAACGAAGCCATCAAGGAAAATCCTATCGTAAAACTTGCAGCCAAACCGATCGAGATGATCGACGAAACAGTAGAGTTGGATTCTTTTATTTCGCCGTCGTCGGTTTTTGCAAAATGGGGATGGTTGAGATCTAGCCTTGTTGCAAAGACGATTTGCGCAAGCGCATACAGTGAGCCGGCAACGAAAGTTGCCGCAACGTCGCCGCCGTTTTCAAGCCCGGTTGTCGCAAAAACTATGCAGCAGATCAGTACGCTCGTTTCTGCGATAATCGAACAGAATGCGATTTTTGAACCCAGAATGTATGCCGGAGAATACGGCAAAGTCTTTTGCGTTATCGACATATATCCATCGCGCGAGATGTTGGTTGAGCAGAAAGTATTCGTGAGCGTCGAGTACAAAACGACAATAAACGTACAGATCTCGAAGTTTACATTTGCGTTTCCGACGAGATCCGCGAGCATGCTCGCCGCAATACTTGCCGAATAGTATGCCATAACGGGCATAACCGCCGCCGTGGTGAAATACATATAGGCATAGTTCGGCGTGCGCATGACGAGCAAGAATTCTTTTGCAAGAAGAGATCCGAATCGCGAGCTGTCGACAAAGCGCAATTTGCGAGAATGTGCGTGCGGAATGCGCACGACAATTCCCGATTGCAGCACTTTGACGAATATCGCGCGTACCGAAACAAGACATATCGTCGCAAACGCAACGACGAGCGCTGACAAAAGCCCTATGCTTTTGCCCAAGTTTCTTGCAAGCATTACGTTTGCAAACAAGTTGGCGGGATAATCATATTTTGTAAACGAGATGACAAAGCGCATGGTTTTGTCGCCGAACAGGGAGGTGATTTTTCCGCTCGAAATCAAATCCCGCACAAACCCGAACACAAATGAATACATCCGGCAAAAAAGAGCCATGCCGACCGTCATAACAATAAAAATAAAAATATAGTGCGAGTTGGCAAGGCGTTTGAAATAGTAGTACGGCAGCACCAGTGTCGAGGCAATGCCCAACGGGATAACGGGCAATAAAGGCGCAACGATAAAAGTCATAATGCCGTTGTAAACATTAAGGTTGTTTGTCGTGCAAAGAAATGTGAAATTGAGAGTCGGTACGCACACGAGTGCCAAGACCGCCTGCTTCAAATATACTTCGGTAAGTTTTGCGAGAAAAATTTCGCTGCTCGAAAACGGCATGGATATGAGAACGGACAAGTCGCTGTTTTCGAAAATAGCGTGACAGAGCGAGTTGATTCCGTTCAAAACAAATGCGGCCATAAGCACGAAATAACCGAAAGACATAACCTCGTATTGCCTTGCGGCAATGTCGGGGACGCGGTTGATTTTGATTTGTGTGTAAGTCGAAACGAATTTCGAGAACACAAAAACGAACACGGCGATCATTGCTCCGACCAGCAATAATATCAACAATGCGCCGGCAATGTCGGGAAGTCGATTTTTCGAGCGTTTGGCGGGAAGAACGTCATGCAACTGTTTTTTCAAAAGGAGCAAATAATTTTTCATTTTACTTGTCCTTTCGACGTGCGAGAGAGGAAGTATTCTTCGAGGTCAATGTCGGGGTGTTGTTGCTTGAATTGCTCGAAACGGAAATCGTCCGTCTTTACGCCGTTTTGGATAATCACCGCACGGTCGCAAAGTTTTTGTACCGAGTTTATATTATGCGAAGAAAAGAGAATACAGTTGCCCTGTGAGGCATATTCCTTCATAAATTCGCTTACTCTTTGAGAAGTGAGGGGATCAAGACCTATCATGGGTTCATCCATAATCCAAAGTTTCGGATTGTGGATAAGCGAGCCCATCATGCAAATTTTTTGGCGCATGCCGTGCGAGTAGTCGTTTATTGCGTCAAAAATTCTGTCGCCGAGTTGAAACACGTCCTCTAGCCGATCGAGGCGAACTTTTCTGTCCTCAACGCTCACGCCGTATGCGTTTGCCATAAAGTCGATAAATTGAATTCCTGTAAGTTTGACAAATACGTCGTGTTTGTCACTGACATAACCGAAAGTTCGTTTCGCTTTTACGGGTTCTTTTGCAATGTCGAATCCGTTTATGACAATTTCTCCTTTTTCATACGGCAAAATGCCCGTGATGCATTTAAGGGTGGTGGACTTTCCGGCGCCGTTGTGTCCTAATAGCCCTACGATTTCCCCGGGATAGCAGACAAGGTTCAAATCTTCTACGGCAGGTTTTTGCGCCGTATAATATTGTTTTGATAAGTTTTTGATTTCAAGGCAAGGCGAAAGATACGATTCGCAATTCATGATTTATTCTCCCCGTTATGTACCAAAAATAATTTGCTTATTCGCTGCGCATATAACATATGGTGTATAAGGCGCATGCGCATTATGCGCGCACATATGCTTAGAATTTGAATGCTTTACAACTATACAAAATATAATGCGAACTGTCAAGCGAGAAAAAGCACGACGGACAAAACGCAATTTTTCGCAAAAAATATACAAAAAAGCGACAAAACAGAGGCTTTTTGCATATTTTGCTTACAAAAATCGCTCAACAAAATGCAAAATAATCGACAAATTTGTAAAAATGTCCATTTTGTTTTTTTGCAAGAATACCGTCCGTTTCTCGCAATGCTCAAAACGGAGATTGAATATTTTACAACCATAGCCGAGTGTATCGAAACACTCGGCTACTTTTTTGTAGCCTTTAGCGACAAAAAAACCACCACTTGAAGTGGTGGAATAAAAAAATCTTTAGATAAAAGAATCCGCC
>ERZ808245.929-NODE-929-length-12838-cov-6.599546_pt1 | contig 12838 bp, 14 predicted proteins | sample MGYA00521243_ERZ808245 | MGnify/ENA primary metagenome ERZ808245 (study PRJEB31516, sample SAMN03275576) | gut metagenome | biome: mammalia-associated habitat; material: feces | host: Papio cynocephalus | place: Kenya | collected 2012-07-07 ... | reverse complement strand
TGGACAATCTCACAAATCCCTCAATGGTACTTGCCGAGCAGATACTTACCATAGACAAGTCGAGAGTAATCAAATGCTTAGGAGAGGCTTCCGACGAACAGATAAAACGCATCGATGAAGCGATTATGGTCAGCCTTGGACTGAGTAAATAAGCCTCGGCTTCGGTTTCATAGAATAAAGAGGAAACTTTTGGATAATAATAAGTATCGAAAGGCGGTGCAAGCATGATAGAAAAAACGCAGACCCATAATGATTTGCTCGCTTCTTTGGTTGATATTCGTGATGTACGGATTGACCGAACTCTCCCGATGGAGGAAAGAGTGAAGTCCTATGTTGAGCAGGTCAAGAACCCCTATATGTTCAAAGTCGGCAGCACGGTTGTCCGTGTTTCATACGCCGACACCAACAGAACGATGAACGACAATTTCGCGAACATGATTGCGGCGATGTGATGGAAAACATTACATCGCTGTATTCATCCCGACAAACTGGATTTTCGCATCCGAGTATAGTACAATAATGACGGACAAAAAATCAGCGGAACTCCGTTTGTTTGATGGGCTTGACCCCAAATAAAAGGAGTGGCGTACTATGCTAAAATTAAATGATAAGACTTATCATGCCGCCATCTACCTAAGATTATCACAGGAAGATGGCGACATTTCTGTTTCCGACAAGAACGAAAGCAACAGTATCTCGACCCAGCGCGATTTGATACAAGCCTTCCTGCGGAAGCAGGCGGACATACTCTACGAAGCAGAGTTTTGTGATGACGGTTACACCGGGACTAATTTTGACAGGCCGGGCTTTACCGATATGATGAAAGCTGTTCGGGAAAAGCGTGTGGACTGCATCATTGTGAAAGACCTTTCCCGTTTCGGTCGTGACTATATCGAATCGGGTAAATACATTCAAAAGATTTTCCCAATGCTCGGCGTCCGCTTCATAGCTATCAATGACGGCTATGATTCAGCCGATACCGAAAATCAAAGCAATGACTTTGTTCTCCCATTCAAGAATTTAATCAACGATTCCTACTGCCGGGACATATCCATCAAGTCTCGCTCCAACCTGGAAGTAAAACGACGGAACGGAGAGTTTGTAGGTAATTTCACAGTATTCGGATATATGCGTTCTCCCGATGATAAGCACAAGCTCATCGTGGACGAAGAAGCTGCCGTAGTCGTGCGTAACATCTTCAGCTGGAAGCAGGAAGGCTGGAATGCACAGCAGATTGCGAAACACTTGAACAAGCTCCGCTTTCCGTCTCCGATGGAGTATAAAAAGAAATGCGGTCATAACTACCGCACGAGCTTCAAAACCAAAACCGTCGCCCAATGGAGCGCCGTTGCCGTTCTCCGCATCTTAAAGAATCCTGTTTACACAGGCGTTTTGGAGCAAGGCAAAACAACGACTCCAAACTACAAGGTGAAAACGAGAATCGTCAAAGACGAATCCAAATGGGCAAGAATTGAAAATGCACATGAAGCGATTATTCCTCCTGCTCAGTTTGAGCTTGTTCAGACCGTCCTTGGCTTGGATACCTGCAGAGCGGAAGGTCAAGACGAAATCTATCCGTTCTCCGGTATGATTTATTGCGCCGATTGCCAAAGTCCCATGATTCATCGAACCGCTACATCGAGCGGCAAGAAGTATCAATACTATATGTGTTCCGGCAACAAGCGAGACAAGGATAGCTGCACGACCCATAACATCAAGTGCGAACTGGTTGAAAAAGCTGTTCTCGCCACGGTACAGGCTCACATCAGTATGGCAATCGACATTGATAATGCCATGAAACGTGTGGAAGCCCTTGATTGGGAAAAGCGAGAGATTCGCAAAATTGACGCTCAAATATCTGCTATGGAGCTTGACGTAGAAAAGTTCAACAATATCAAAATGGAGCTTTACGAAGACTTGAAAAGCGATTTGATTACCAAAGAGGAATATCACTCTTTCAAAAATGACTATGACATTCGTATTCAGTCTATCCGACAGCAGATAGCAGGTCTTGTGAGCCAAAGAAATGCCGTTGAGGGCGGATTGACAAGCGTCCAGGGGTGGTTCGCACAGTTCCGTAAATACGAGAACATCGAAAAGCTCACCCGCTTGACAATCGTCAGCTTGATTGAGCGTGTCGAAATCAACGAAAACAAGGACATTCATGTGAAGTTCAGACACGCCGACCAATTTACCGCAGCTCTTGAATATTTGCAGATGCAAAGAACGCCGCAAGGCGAAATTATTCTGATGAAGGAGGCTGGCTGGAATGGCAAGAACATCCCACAAACAGCAAAACCCGTCGCTCAGTCAGTCGTGCTCTGAGCAGACGGCATTATATAACGTAGCGATTTACGCTCGTCTGTCCGTCGAAGATAACGGAAAGAACTCCGATTCTATTGAAAGTCAAATTGCCTATTTGGAGGACTATATCGCAAAAGACCCGGCCATGCGAAAAGCTGCCGTTTTCATTGACAACGGTTTCACCGGCACGAACTTTATGCGACCGGAATTTCAGCGCATGATAGACACGGCTCGCCTTGGAAAAATCAACTGCGTGATCGTAAAAGACCTCTCTCGTCTCGGCAGAAACTATGTAGAGACCGGCGAATTTTTGGAAAAGGTCTGTCCGTTTATCGGTCTGCGATTCATCGCCGTAAACGACAATTACGATTCCGAAACACTCACGAGCAATTCCGGTCTGGCGGCTTCGCTCTCCAATATTATCAACGATTTCTATGCAAAAGACATTTCCCGAAAGGTCTTTTCCGCATTAAGAACCAAAATGGAGAATGGCGAGTATATCGGTGCTTGGGAAAAGTACGGCTATCTCAAAGACCCCGACAATAAGAACCGCCTAATTGTGAACCCCGAAACCGCTCCTGTCGTTCAGCAGATTTTTCTGTGGCGCAGCGAGGGCATGAGCTATATGGGTATCAACCGAAAGCTCAACGAAATGAATATACCGTCTCCCGGACAGTACAAAGCCGACCGTGGCATCGTAACCAACAACAATCAGAAGGATCGCAAAATTCTCTGGAACAAGCACATTGTTACCGATATTCTGAAGGACATTACCTATATCGGACACATGGCGCAGCGAAAGACAACACAATGCCTGCACAAAGGTATTTCTTACAGCCGTGTGAATGAGAAAGATTGGGTGGTCGCTTACAACACACACGAACCTATCATCGAGCAGGAGCTTTTCGATAGAGTGCAGGAAATCAATCGTGTTGCAGCCGAGAAAACCAAAGCGAACAGCGGCAAGTACGACTATCTGCCGAAAGAAAAGAACATCTACGGCGCAAAGCTCGTCTGCGCCGATTGCGGTGCGAGAATGAAACTGCATCGTTCTTTCAGCACAAAGAAAGACAAGGTGTATTTCACCTTTAACTGTCCGACCTACGGAGAACACGGCAAAATAGGCTGCTCCAGTAAAGCAAAAAGAAAAACCGAGTTGGATGAGGCGGTGTTTCAATCCATTCGTGCTCAAATGAATGTGTTTATGGATACCGCCCATATCATCAAGTCGTTGCTTGTGCAAAAACAGGCTGTCAGCAAAGGTGCGTCGAGAAAGAAATCCAAGGCTTCCTTAAATGCAAAGATGAAACGCCTTCGTTCTGCTATCTCTACTCTGTATGTGGACTTGAAAGACGGCTTGCTGACCGATGAAGAATATCGGATGCAAAAGGAAAAGTACCAGTCGCAGCTTGCAGAGCTTGAACATACTTTTGGTGAGCTGAATCAAGGCGAAACAGACACGGAAGCCGTGCTCATCGGCACAAAACGCTGGGCGGCGATTGTTGAGGAATATTCCGGTGCGACCGAGCTGTCCGAGGGTATGCTTTCTGCCTGTGTGGAGCTGATAAAGGTCCACGCAGACGGTTCGCTTGAAATCACGTTCAATTATATGCAGGAGTTCAAAGAACTTTTGGAAACGACAGAGCGCTTGAAGAAGGAGGTGGCATAATGCCGAAAGCAGTAGCTTTATATTTGCGGCTTTCCCAGGAAGACGTAGGCCTTCGGCGTAATGCCGCCAAGGACGAGAGCAACAGTATCTCGGCTCAACGCAGCCTTATCACGAGGCACATTGATGAAGCTCTCGAACTCTGTAACCTCCCTCGCATGGAGTTCTGTGATGACGGCTTCTCCGGCACGAACTTCACACGTCCCGATTTCAAACGCATGATTGAGCTGGCAAAGCAAGGCGAAATCGGCTGTATCGTCGTAAAGGATTTATCCCGTTTCGGCCGTGATTATCTTGAAGTGGGCGACTATCTGGAGCACATTTTTCCGTTCCTCGGCATTCGCTTCATTTCCGTCAACGACCACTACGACAGCTCCAATCATGACGGGAAAACCGTAGGCATGGACATCACCTTTCGCAACTTAGTATATGATTACTACAGCAAAGACCTTTCCTCTAAGGTCAAGACGGCAATGCGTTCCAAACAGGAAAAGGGCGAGTTTATTACCTGTTTTCCCTACGGCTACAAACCGTCGCCGGAGAACAAGCACAGAATGATTATTGACGAGCCTGCGGCAGAGATTGTCCGTGAGATTTTCGATGCCGTGATTGCCGGCAAAACCACAAGTGAGATTGCCGCAAACCTCAATGCAAGAGGTATCCCTACGCCGCAAGAACACAAAGGTGTTCGCCGCAAGGAAAAAACGGAACCTCAATGGACACATCCTCGTATCGTCTATATGATTCGTAACATCAAATATACAGGCGTGATGACCAACCATACAAGGGAGAGCCGCTTCATCCGTGATAAGAACCAACGGCGTGTTCCTATGAGCGAGTGGATTATCCATCTCGACGCACATGAAGCAATCATCCCTCGTGAGAAATGGGAGCGAGCGAACGAAATGCTCCGAAATCCAAAGAAAGTAACCAAGGCGGTTCTTGACCAGCCCGACAGAGTTTATTATTGTGCTCATTGCGGCAGAAAGCTCCGCAAAACCTACGGCTCAGACCAGTATTATTCCTGTGCGTCTGCCAAGTATCAGCACGACAGCGAGTGTTCCGGCATTCGGCTTAAAAGAAGCGAGATGGAAGAAATTCTTGTTGAAGCGTTGAGAGCGCAAATCAATTTTGTTAAGCAGACAAAACAGGCAGTAAAGAAACAGGACCCCTCTCCAAGCGTGGAGTTATGCCGAGCCATTACACAGGCTGAAAAAGAGCTGACACAACTCCAAAACAAAAAGATGGAACGCTATGAAGCGTATCGCTTCGGTGAAATCAGCCGTGAGGATTTTATCAAGGTCAAAGACCAAATCACCTCGCAGGTGGAGACATTGACCGCAAAAAAAGAACAGCTTGAAAAAGACTACCACGCACAGCTTCAAGCCAAACAACGCAAGGCTGAAACAAAGATTGGTGTCACCCAAGCTGAAAAGGTTCTTGCCGACTTTGATGCAGGTCTCAAAGAGCATCTGTATGAAGCAATCGAGCGAGTTATTGTTACAAGCAACGAGCAAATAGAAATCAAATGGGTATTCGCAGATGTCTTCGCTCAGAAGGGAGAAATCTGCTGATTCTGGGCAAAAAACAGCTTTTGTTCCTATTATTGCACAAGCTCCTCCATCTCGGCTGCCTTACGCTATCGCAGGAACGAGGACGCCGTATTCTTTCATGCTCTCGACCGTTTGAGTCATAGCCTCATCGTCCCGCACACCGAATGGATAGTCTGGAAATGGGTGAAGCCCACCCAACGGAATTTCTTTAATCGCTTCTTCCATTTCTACCTCCAAATCCTCAAAAAAAGCAAAGGCGCTCATTGCTTGCCTAGAAGTCAATGAACGCCTTTTGCGTTATAATGTTTAATTGCTGCTCCTCCTTTCTCAGCTCAAAAGGCTGTTGTGATGGCAGCTTCATCACGGCTTGGGGTATTGATGAAATTGGACAAAAATCAGCGAAAACCCCGTATTTCCAAGGCTTCTGACCTTTGTGCCTATAATAACACGATAGTCGATCCGGCGCACGATTCCGGTTGCTTTCATCTATGCTGATTCTCCTTTAACGTCGTTTTACTGGCCTTAGTCTTTGAAAATCGCGCCAGTTTATCCAAGGAACAAGCTGGAAGATTTTTTGGCAAAAAATGGTCCGTACCCATTCCGGATGCGGACCGTCTTTTTGCGAGAGTGCGTTTCGCGCTTACTTATTGTACGCACGATAGAGGAACGTCACGATCTGGCCGCGCGTGCAGCCGCCCGCGGGAGCGAACTTGCCGCCGCCCACGCCGGTCGTGATACCGTTCGCCGCCGGAGAGCGTCTGCCCGCCGTGCGAGGTTTCTAACTTCGTTCTGTTCGCCGCGTTCGCGCCGACGCACAGCGCCAGCGCCACGCCGAGGGAGAGCGGGAGTGTCCATAGCTTTCGTTTCATCGTAACACCTCCGCGAAAAAACACTTGAAAAATTTTACTGGTCTGCTGCGGGCGCATTCTGTTCCTGCTTTTGGATGAGCTGCCACGCCGTGCGCTTCGCCCGTCGCAGGTGCTCCGTTGTGTCATACATCCCATTTCCTCCTGCTTAAAAAAATCCTTACACCTCTATAGGGGCGAAAAAAACGAACCCAAAGTGAAAAGTTTTTGAAAAAATCGGACCGCCCGAGGACGGCCCGATGATCTTATTGCCTTTGCAGCGTGGCTTGCCGCCCGAGCAGGCGGAAGCACAGCGCCGTGAGCAGGGGGATGACGTAGGCGAGCAGCTGCGCCGTGCCGCCGGCGCTCACGAGCAGATTGTAGATGGCGTGGTAGATGATGGCGACACAGAGCAGGCCGAACAGGCACGCCGCGCGCAGCGGGCGGCTGCCCCACACGGGGCGCAGGACGCGGCCGTACACGCTGCCGCAGACGATGTGCATCGCGCCCGTGCCGAAGCCGCGGATGAGCAGGTAGACGAACTGCCCCGCGCCGTTCTGCGTCAGGTAGCAGACGTTCTCGAAGGTGGCGAAGCTCGCGGCCACCACGATGGCGGCGAGGCGGAAGCGCTCCGCGTCCGGCTCAAACACCGCAAGGTAAAAGAGCAGCGGCAGCAGCTTCATGATCTCCTCCACCACTGGCGCGATCTGCGTGGCGGCGTTCAGCGCGTCTGCGGCGTAGAGCTGGGCGAAGAAGGTATTGAGGTACGCCGCGAGCAGACACATTCCCATGCCCGCGAGGCAGAAGAGCAGCAGCGGACGCTGCTTCCTCCGCAGGAGCAACAGTGCCACGAGCAGTGGAGCCGCCATGCACACGAGGATGTTTTCGATGTAGGTCATGCGTCCACCGCCTTTCGCAGCGCGGGCAGGAGCAGAAGGAGCACGAGTGAGAGCAGGAAGTCGAACCAGAAGTAGGGGTTCGTCAGCGTGTCGCTCACCCAGAAGCACGAGGAGGTCCACAGCGCGTACTCCAGCGCCGCGAAGGCAAGCACCGCCGTATGGAATCGGCGCAGCCGCGTGCCGCCCGAGCGCTTCGCCCACACAAGCCCCCGCACGGCGCACCACATAAGCAGCATCGTCATGCCGCACATGAGGATGTTCGAGAGCACGTCGCCGTAGGTGACGTACAGGACAAACTGCGGCAGGCAGACGACCGGCACGAGCCGGCACAGCCGCGTGCGGAAGCGCCGCTCCTCTGCTGTCGGCAGCGTGAGAGTCAGCGCGAGGAGAAAGACGAAGCTCGCGAGCCACGCGAGGTCGGCGACGTAGAAGACCTGCGGCGTTTCCTGCCGCAGCAGCAAATGCAGCGTCCAGTAGAGCGTGCCGAGCGCGAAGGTCGCATAAAAGCAGGCCAGCAGGAACCACGGCTGCCGGCGGGCCCGGTAGTATTCCCGCAGCGCGGCGCAGAAGCCGAAGGCCGTTACGGCAAACTGTACGAGGTAATCCCAAAGCTCAAACATCGCCGCGCTCCTTCTCGTCGTCCTCGCTTCGCTCCCGCTCATGCAGGCAGACGCACAGCACCGTCACGCACACGCCGAGCGCGAAGGCGAGCAGCCCCACTAAAAGATAGCCGAGGCTCCCGCCGCTGAACAGACTGGCGGTCATGCCGCCGCCGTAGTCCGCGCCGGAAAAGCGTGCCGTGACGGACGGCATCGCCAGCGCGAGGCCGAGGATCACCACAAGACAGGCCGCGCCCGCAAGAGCGGCGACACGGCTGCGGCGCTGCCGTTCCAGCTCCTTCGCCCGCCGCCTGGCGGCGGCAAGGCGTTCATCCGTTGTACGCATCGGTGATCCCCTCCTGCTCCAGCCGCTTGCGCAGCGCGTTTTTTCCGCGGTAGATGAGGTCCGCGACCTGCTTTTCCCGCCTGTCCATGACGGCGGCGGTCTCCGCGTGGCTCAGACCCTCGAAGTAGACGAGGAACAGCGACTCGCGGTAGTCCGCGTGCAGCTCGGCCATGCACGCGCGCAGGATGCGGGCGCGCTCCGCCGATTCTACGACCTCCTCCACCAACTCCCGCGCCTCCGGCTCCTGCGTCAGCGCGTCGAGCGAGAAGCAGAGCTGCGCGCGCTTTTTGGCAAGCAGCCGCAGCGCCATGTGCCGCGCAGACCGGTAGAGGTACGCACGGAAGCCGCCGTCGCGGATACGGGGCCGTTTGGCGATGAGGTAGGCGAACGCCTCGATCATTAGGTCCTCGGACTCATGGAGGTCGTGAAGGCAGCCGTCGAGGTAGAGCGTGAGCCGGTCGCCGTGGCGCTCCATGAGGGCGCTTAGGCCGTCCTCGTCGCCGCCGAGATAGCGGCGGTACAAAACATCGTCGGTCACCATGGTGCGCCGCCTCCCTTGCTTTTTTCTTCATTATAGGGGATAGCGGCTCCGCTTGCAAGGGGAAACGTCTCGTCGGGACGACAGAAAAACCGGCCGTCGAAAGCGGCGAGGGGTTATTCCGGACAGTCGGGCAGAAAGGTCAACGAGGAAAGAGAAACGCTGGGCAAGAAGTTTAAGAAGATGATGAATGAAAATCATGCTCAAGGAGAGCATGAACGGCAATTTGCCTACAAAGCACATACGGCTTGTGGCCAAAGAGGCTTTACTCAAGGAATGGAAGTAACTGCGCCCTTGCGGGGCAACCAGAAGTTTTGCACCCGTAAGAGACGGCTTATGAAAGAAATATGGACGCTTACCTCCGGCTCGCGCGGATCGCCATGCCGACCGCAAAGCCGATGACCGCAGGCAGCAGCCAGCCAAGGTTTTTATCGAACAGGGGAAGATGCGCGGCGGCGAAGGCAATGGGCGCGTCCAGATGGAGCGCGGTCTGCACCGACGCGGGCAGCGTTTTCATGCAGTCGAAAATGGCAGCGGCCCATGTGCCGATCATGGCTGCGACATAAACGGTGCGGTCATGCGCGAAGAATTTGCCGAGGAAGGCGAGAAGAACAAGCGCGATCGCCGGGGGATAAATAAGCATGAGCATGGGAATGGAATATTCGATGATGGCGCTCAGCCCGATGTTCGACACGGCAAAGGAAAACACCGTGAAAAGGATCGCCCAGCTGCGGTAGGAGATCCTTCCGTTCGTCATCTTGGAAAAGGTCTCCGCGCAGGCGGTGACCAGACCGACGGAGGTTTTCAGACAGGCAAAGGTGATGGTGAAAGCAAGAATAAACAGCCCCGTGCCGCCAAGGTAATGTCCGGCGATCTGCGTGAGAGCGATGCCACCGTTTTCGGACAGCTCAAAGAGCCCTCTCGACTGCGCGCCGACCACGATGGACACCACATAGATCAGCGCCATCAGCGCGCCGGTGAGCAGGCCAGAGGAAAGCACGTCCTCGGCGATAATATCGTCATTGTCCACACCCATGCGGCGAATGACGTTGATGACCACAATGCCGAAGGCGAGACCGGCGATGGCGTCCATTGTGCCGTAGCCCTCGATGAGCGCGGGGAAGAAGGCGTCGCTCCGATAAGTCTCCACCGGCTCGACCGCAGAGACGGCTGCGCCGGGCGCGAGCAGCGCCGCGAGCATCAGCACCGCGAAAAAGAACAGGAAGAGCGGATTGATGATCTTGCCGATCCAGACGGTGATCTTGCCGGGGCGCAGGGAGAAGAAGAGCACGAAGGCGAAGAACACCGCCGAAAAGAGAAGCAGATACAGCCGCTCCGGCGAATTCGCGCCCAGCAGGGGCGTGATGCCGGTCGTGAAGGAAACGGTGGCGCATCTCGGGATGGCGAAGAGCGGGCCGATGGTCAGATAGAGCAGGCAGGTGAAGAAAATACCGTAGCCCTTGCCGACCTTGCCGGAGAGCGTCTGAAGTCCGTCGGAGTGCGTGACGCCGATGGCGGCGACGCCGAGGATGGGGATGCCAACCGCCGTGATGATAAAGCCGACGATCGCGGGCAACGCGTTGCGTCCCGCCATTTGACCGAGGTGGACGGGAAAGATCAGGTTCCCAGCCCCGAAGAACATTCCGAACAGTGTTCCGGCAACAAGAATTTTCTGCCGGATCGTTAATTTTTTGGTCGTCATGGAAAATCAACTCCTTTGTGCCGAGAATCTTACACCCTGCACTTGAAAAAGAGAAACGACCGGTTATAATAGTTATATTACAAATTGAAATACCCTGTTGGGCAGGAGGCGGAAGACCGGTGGACAGCAAGAAGCTTGAGATATTGATGACGGCAGTCAACCTCGGCAGCTTTTCCAAAGCGTCTGAGGTAGTGGGCTATACCCAGTCGGGACTGACGCATCTGATCAACGGGCTGGAGCGCGAGATCGGCATGACGCTCATCCGGCGCGACCACAGCGGCATCGCGCTGACCGAGGACGGAGAAGCGCTGTTGCCCGCCATACGGGAATACCTCAGCGCGACGGCAAAGCTGGAGAATCAGATCGAGGCCATCACGAAAAAGCGGACGGCGACGATCCGCGTTGCCGCGTATGCAAGCGTCGCAATGCACTGGATGCCGGAGATCCTTTACCGCTTCCGACGGGTGTGCCCGGACACAGATGTCGACCTGCGCATGGTGGACCATGAGCTTGAGCCGTTCGAGCTGCTGGAGGCGGGGCGCACCGACGTCATCTTTGCCGCGCGGCAGAGCCGCGTCACCTGCGATTGGACGCCGCTGTATTACGACGCGATGTATGCCATCCTGCCGGAGGATTATCCGGTCGGCGGGAGGGAGAGCTTTCCCATCGAGGAATTCGACGGGAAGGAGTTTCTGATGCCCTACGGGCGGTTCGACATTGATGTGAATGCCGCGCTCAGCCCGAAAAGGGTGAAGCCGAAGGTCCGTCCCTGCCATGTGGACGATGAAACGGTGATCCGCATGGTCAGCAAAGGGCTCGGCATCACCATGATGACGGAGATCATGATGCGCGGGAGAACGCAGGGTGTGCGGACGCTGCCGGTCAGCCCGAAGGCAGGACGCGAGCTGGGGATGGGAATGCATCTGAGCCGGAATACGCCGGAGGAGATATTGCGCCTGCGCGCGTGTGTGCTCGACTTTACCGGCGGCTTATCGTAAATTTTACAGAAATGATATGGAAACCCATTCCTTTCAATGATATAACAGGGAAACGTACCAAACAGAAAAAAGAAACGAAGGAGAAATCTATATGGGCGCTTCGATCAATTTCAACGAGAAAAAGGGCTTCATCTGCGATATGGATGGCGTCATTTACCATGGCAACCACATCCTGCCGGGCGTGGCGGAGTTCATCCAATGGCTGCACGAGGAGAACAAGGAATATCTCTTCCTCACGAACAACAGCGGCTACACGCCGCGTGAGCTGAATCAGAAGCTCGCGCGCATGGGTCTCGATGTGCCGGAGGAGCACTTTTATACGAGCGCGCTCGCCACGGCGGCCTTCCTGCGCGAGCAGGCGCCCGGCTGCTCGGTGTTCGCCATCGGCGAGGCGGGGCTGCTCAATGCGCTCTACGACGCGGGCATCACGATGAACGATGTGAACCCCGATTATGTGGTCGTGGGCGAGGGGCGCAGCTATTCGCTCGATACGCTCACAAAGGCGACGAACCTTGTGATGCAGGGTGCGAAGCTCATCGGCGCGAACTCCGATGTGTCCGGCCCCATTGAAAACGGCATCGCGCCCGCCTGCCGCGCGCTCATCGCGCCCATTGAGATGGCGACGGGCAAGCAGGCGTATTTCTGCGGCAAGCCCAATCCGCTGATGATGCGAACGGGATTGAAAATGCTGAACTGCCACTCTGCCGAGGCGGTGATGGTCGGCGACCGCATGGATACCGACGTCATCTCCGGCATGGAAAGCGGTATGTCCACGGTGCTGGTGCTCTCCGGCGTCTCGACGCGCGAGACACTCCGCACCTACGCCTATCGCCCGAGCATCGTGCTCGACGGTGTGGGCGACATCCCTGCCCTTGCTCGCGCGGAGAAAAAATGAAAGCTCGATCCCCGCAGACGACCATAAAGCCGGACTACCGGCAGTTCCGTCTGTGTAAGCTCAACACGCTGGAATTTTCGCACATCAAGCTGCTGCTTTTTTGGCCGGCTTTCGGGTTGGCGTTTCTGGCGCTGGAGCGCTTCCGCCTTCATGCGGCCTATCATGTGATGCACTGCGCCTTGGACGACGTGATCCCGTTCAGCGAATGGGCGCTGATCCCGTATCTTCTCTGGTTCGTCTATCTGATTGGTGCGCTGACGTATACCTTTTTCCGGAATGTGCCCGCCTTCCGGCGGATGATGCGGTTCGTCATCGTCACCTATACGGCCGCGACCGTCGTTTATTTCATCTACCCGACGCAGCAGCTGCTGCGGCCCGAGGCGTTTGCGCACGACAATGCGCTTACGCGGGCGGTCGCGTGGTTTTATACCTTTGACACAAACACGAACGTCTGCCCATCGCTCCACGTCATCGGCTCCGCCGCGGCGCTGTT
>ERZ808245.928-NODE-928-length-12844-cov-3.189694_pt1 | contig 12844 bp, 10 predicted proteins | sample MGYA00521243_ERZ808245 | MGnify/ENA primary metagenome ERZ808245 (study PRJEB31516, sample SAMN03275576) | gut metagenome | biome: mammalia-associated habitat; material: feces | host: Papio cynocephalus | place: Kenya | collected 2012-07-07 ... | reverse complement strand
CCCCGAGGCGCGGAAACGATACCGCGGCGGCGGTCAACCTTTCGTTTGAAGAGGCGGCAAAGGGCTGCCGCAAGACCGTAAAGGTTACAAAAATCGAAAACTGCAAGGAATGCGGCGGTTCGGGTGCCGAAAAGGGAACAACCGCCAAAACCTGCCCCGTTTGCCACGGCAGCGGTCAGGTATCGGCAACCCAGCGCACGCCGTTCGGCGTAATGCAGACGCAAAAGGTCTGCGATAACTGCCACGGCTCGGGCAAGATAATCGATAAGCCGTGCCACGTCTGCGCGGGAAAGGGCAGAATAAGGCATACGGTTGAACAGACGGTGGATATCCCCGCGGGCATTGACGACGGACAGGTGATAAACGTTCGCGGCGGCGGCGACGCGGGTGCAAACGGCGGACCTTCGGGAGATCTTCGTATTAACGTAAACGTCCGCCCGCACCCGATATTCGAGCGCGACGGTTACGACGTTTACTGCGAGATACCCATAACCTTTACACAGGCGGCTTTGGGCGCGGAGGTCATTGTACCCACGCTTGACGGAAAGGTTAAGCTTAACATACACGAAGGCACTCAGCCGGGCGATGAGTTCAAGCTGAGAGGAAAGGGCATACAGCGCCTTAATTACGCGGGCAAGGGCGACCAGTACGTAAAGGTGGTTGTGGAAGTGCCTAAGGATCTTACAAAGGCGCAAAAGGATAAGCTTAAAGAGTTTGAAAGCCTTTGCGGCGAGAAAAATTACAAAAAGCGCAAAAGCTTTACCGATAAAATAAAGGACTTTTTTAACGAGTAACAAATTTAAAACAGGGCTGTACGGACCTCGGGATCAAACGACTCCGTACAGCCTTTTTGCGCTTTAGAATTATACCGTTGAAAAAAGCTTTCGGCGGCGGTATAATGTTAACATATTAATTGCGAGGTTTAAATTATGAACGAAAAAGAAGTTGCGGAAATAAGACGCAGATTTAACGGTCAACGCACAAATATAAGCAGTGTAAGAGGGTGCTGCGTGAGCGCCTCGGGCGAGATAATAGGCGAATTTTCACAGCCGCTTGCAACCCTTACCCCCGATGAGGCGGACGCACTGCTTGCGGTGCTTAAAAAAACGCTTTCGGGCGGAATTAACCGTAATTTGGTTGATATTGAGTTTTCAAACGAAGAGGTGCTCGGCGGGGACAGGCACAAGCGCCTTTTAAAGCTGCGCGACAGCGCCCTTAACGACGAGGAGAGCGTACATGCGCTTTACGGCGATATTATTTCCGCCTATAAGTCCGAAGGCAGTTTTCTTATTCTGCTGGCGCACGAATGCTATGACGTATTTACATACACAAAGGATGGCTTTAAGGGTGACGAATCGGGCGAGCAGTTCAGATATTTTGTGTGCTGTGTTTGCCCTATCAAGCTTACAAAGCCGCTTTTAAGCTTTATGACCGAGAACAACAGCTTTAAAAATCTGGCGGCAAATTCGGTTGTCGGAGCGCCCGATATAGGCTTTATGTTCCCCGCGTTTGACGACAGATGCGGCAACATTTACAACGCCTTATTTTATGAGAAAAATATTTCCGCCGATTATTCGGATATTGCCGAAAGGCTCTTCGGCACAGGTATGCCTATGCCGGCGGCACAGCAAAAGGACAGCTTTGACGGGGTTTTAAGCCGCAGTCTTGAGGATGACTGCACGCTTGAAACAATAAAGGCGGTGCGCGGCAGGGTTGACGATATGGTAACGGAGCATAAAGAAAACCGCGAAACCGAGCCGCTTACCCTTTCAAGGGACGATATTTCGGGGATTCTTATGGACTGCGACGTTAAAAGCGAACGCATAGGCGCGTTTAAAGAGGAATACGACCGCGCCTTCGGTGCCGAGGCAAGGCTTTCACCCGCCAATATTGTGGACACGAAAAAGCTTGAAATTAAAACCGACGACGTAACGGTTAAAATAAACCCCGAACGCGACGAGCTTATTAAAACAACGGTTATCGACGGCGTAAATTATCTTTTAATACGTGCCGACAGCTGTTTTGAGGTAAACGGAATAAAACTGTCCGCGGGAACGGAAGAAAACAAAACGTAATAATTTGTAACCTATTTGTTGTTTTAAATTGCGCCGGGATAAAGTATAATGTTAAACGTCGGGCGCGACAGGTTCTGTTCGCCTTGCGGATATTTTAACGCGGCAACGCGCGAAATCCGCGCCCGAAAAACGGATTCGGATCTGACGGGTGTGTTCCTTATGGTGTTTTCAAGCTTAATATTTTTGTACCTGTTTCTGCCGCTTAACCTGATTGCGTATTTTATCGCAAGGGACATAAAGCAGAAAAACACGGTTATGCTGGTGTTCTCACTCATATTCTATGCCTGGGGAGAGCCGGTTTACATAATACTGCTGGTCGGTATGACGTTTATCGACTGGTATTTGTCGCTGCACATTGCCCTTAACAGAAAAAACAGAAAAAAATCAAGGCTGTTTCTGGCGCTTGCCGTAACAGCCGATCTGCTGCTTTTGGGAATTTTCAAATACGGAACGTTCTTCCTGCGAAACCTGCGGCTTATAAGCGGCTTTCCGAAAAGTATTCCCAACATAATTCTGCCTATCGGAATTTCGTTCTACACCTTTCAGCTTATAACCTACTGTGTGGACGTATACAGGTCGGATGCGCGCGCACAGCGCAGCTTTAAAACGCTGCTGCTTTACGTAAGTATGTTCCACCAGTGCGTTGCGGGGCCTATTGTAAGGTACAGGGACATTGCGGCAGAGCTTGAAAACCGCCGCGCGGGCTACGGCGATATTGCCGAGGGGCTTAACCGCTTTTCGGTCGGTCTTGCGAAAAAAGCCCTGATTGCAAACACCTGCGCCGCCGTGGCGGACAGCCTTTTGGCGGCGGACGGCGGCGATATGTCGGTGCTGGCTTCGCGCAGTGTGCTGTCGCTTTGGGTGGGTATGCTAGCCTTTGCAATTCAGATATACGCCGATTTTTCCGCTTATTCGGATATGGCAATAGGTATGGGGCGTATGATAGGTATTCACTATACCGAAAACTTCAATTACCCCTACACGGCGCGCTCGGTAAGCGATTTCTGGCGCCGCTGGCACATAACGCTCGGCAGCTTTTTCAGGGATTACCTTTACATACCTATGGGCGGAAACCGCCGCGGCGGATTTAGAACGGTGCTTAACCTACTTGTTGTGTGGGCGCTTACGGGTCTGTGGCACGGCGCGTCCTGGAATTTTGTGCTGTGGGGACTGTACTTTTTTGTGTTCATATCGCTCGAAAAGCTTTTCCTCGGCAAACTTCTTAAGCGTAACCGCGCGGCATCCCACGTGTACCTTTTGGCTGTTATTATCTTCGGGTGGGTGCTTTTTAAATTTGAAAACACAGGCGATATATGGTGCGTTTTAAAGGGAATGTTCGGCGCGAACGGCAACAAATTTTCCGATTTTGAAACCCTTACCACCGTTAAAAGCTACATCGGTATTCTGGCGGTGGGAATAGTTGCCTCAACGCCGCTTGTGAAGAAAATAAGCGAAAAAATAAAATACACCGCACTGCGCTCGGGCAAGGCGCTGGCGCTGTATTCGGTCTTACAGCTCACACTGCCCGCGCTGCTTATAATTCTTTCAACCGCGGCGCTCGTGGGCAACACATACAATCCGTTTTTGTATTTCAGATTTTAGGGGTTATTTGTATGGAAGAAAATATTGAAATTCAAAACAGCGAAGAACAGGAAAAAAGAGAAATTCTTAAAAACGGCAGAATAATCAGAACGGTTAACATAATATATGTAAGACTTCTGGTTCTGCTGTTCGGCTTTTTCTTTGTTTTAGCCCTTATAATTCCGCTCAGACCCAAATACTCCGAGTCCGAAAAGAGGGAGCTTAAAAAATTCCCCAGATTCACGGTGTCGTCATTCCTGTCGGGAGCCTTTTTTGACGGCATATCCGGCTGGTATTCCGATACCTTTCCGTTAAGGGACAAATTTACCGATTTAAACGCGCGAATGAGCCTTATATACGGCAAGACAAAGGTTAAAATTCACGGAACGGTTGAAAAAGGGGATGAAATCCCCCAAAAGCCGCAGACCGAAAGCTCCGCCCGCCGATGCTGCCGATGCCGCGTCCTCCGCGCAAAGCGCCGTTTCGGGCGCCGAAACGCCGCGTGACAGCACGGAAAGCAAAACCCCGACGGCCGAAACGCCCCAAAACATACAAAAAACGCAAACCTTGGGCGCACTGCTTATAAACGGCGACACCGCATACGAATACTACAATTTCGTAAGGGGTACGGCGGACAGCTACGCCGCCGCGGTAAGCCGCGCCGCCGCACTGCTTGCGGGGAAAGCCGAGGTTTACGATATTATCGCGCCCAACAGTATGGGCATTTGCGCGCCGGACGACATTGCGGCGGGAATAAACACCTCCGACCAGAAAAAAGCGACGGAATATATGTATTCCTGTATGCCCGGCGTTAAAACCGTACCGGTTTATGACACCCTTAAATCGCACCGAAACGAATATATCTATTTCAGAACCGACCACCACTGGACCGCCCTCGGCGCGTACTATGCGTATTCGGAATTTGCGCGCTCAAAGGGTGTTACGGCAAAGGAACTCGGATATTTCGGAGTAAGGGAATTCCCGGGCTATCTCGGCTCTTTTTACACCTCAAGCGGAAAACTGCCGGGGCTTGCCGCCAATCCCGATACGGTGTACGCATACGTGCCGCCCGAAACAAACGAGGCGGAAATACACTATATCGACGGCAGTGTGCGCGCGGGTGAAATAATATCGGATATGAGCGCCGCTTCGCAGTCCTCAAAATACCTGACGTTTTTAAAGGGCGACAGACCGCTTGAAATTATAAGAAACCCCGCCGTGACGGACGGCTCTGCCTGCATTTTGGTAAAGGAATCGTACGGCAATGCCTTTGCCCCGTTTTTAGTGCCGCATTACGCAACGCTGTACGTTGTGGATTATCGGTATTTTTCACAGATAGACCAAAGGGGACTGGTTCAGCTTTGCGCCGAAACGGGCGCGGGCGACGTGATTTTTCTTAACAATATTTCCGCGACAAGAAACAAAGCTCTTGTTGCGGCTATTGACGGATTTGTACGCTAAGGAGTGTTTATTACGGTTATTTACAATGCATTGGTAAACGGAGGACTTAAAACGGTTGTAACAAAGGACGGTAAGATTGCGGCGGTTGAGGAAAACCGCGCGTGCGGCGATATTAACGCCGAGGGAAACCGACTTATCCCGGGGCTTATTGATGTGCATACCCACGGCTGCATAGGAATGGACACAATGGACGCAGACTTTGAGCCGATGTGCCGCTTTTACGCACAGCACGGCACAACCTCGTTTCTGCCCACCACTATGACAATGGGGTATGACAGCCTTTTAAAGGTTACAAACGCCGAAACCGATTTTGCGGGAGCGCAGATTCTGGGCTTTCATTTTGAGGGACCGTATATTTCCGAAAAGCATAAGGGCGCGCAGAATGAAAAGTTTATAAAAAACCCGTCGGTAAAGGAATTTTCCCGCTTTAAAAACGTTAAAATGATAACCGTTGCCCCCGAAAAACCCGGCAGTATGGAGTTTATAAAAGCCGTAACGCCCGAATGTGTTGTATCCATAGGACACACCGACTGCGATTTTGAAACGGCGGACGAGGCTGTAAAAAACGGTGCGAGCTGCCTTACGCATATCTATAACGCAATGCCGCCGTTCCACCACCGCAACCCGGGACCCATAGGGGCGGGGTTTGTAAATCATATTTACGCACAGCTTATATGCGATGGCTTTCACGTGTCGCGCCCCGTGGTGCTTGCTACCTACAAAATGTTCGGACCCGACCGCCTTACCCTTATAAGCGACAGCATCAGAAGCGCGGGTCTGCCCGACGGCGAGTATGAATCGGGCGGGCTTAAGGTGTTCCTTAAAAACGGCGCTGCGCGCCTTAGTGACGGCACAATCGCGGGCAGCAGCGCAACATTGCTTGACTGCGTTAAAACGGCGGTAGGATTCGGAATACCGTTTGAGGACGCGGTAAGAATGGCAAGCCGCACCCCCGCGGAAATGCTCGGTGTGAACAAGGGACAAATAAAGCCCGGTTTTGACGCCGATATGCTTATAGTGGACAAGGATATTAATATTAAAACTGTTATTATAAACGGAGAAGTGTTTGAATAATGCTTAAAACAAACGTAATGCGTGTGCTGGATAAGGAAAAGATAGAATACGAACCGTTCAGCTATTCGCCCGAGCTTACCGAGGGGGTTAAAATTGCCGAGGTCTTGGGCGAGGACGAAAAAAGGGTTTTTAAAACGCTTGTTACCGAATCGGGCAATAAGGAGCATTTTGTGTTTGTAATTCCCGTTGCCGAAACGCTTGACCTTAAGGCGGCGGCACGTGCGGTGGGCGTGAAATCGGTTTCAATGCTTAAGCAAAAGGAACTTTTGCCGCTTACGGGCTATATCCACGGTGGCTGTTCGCCCGTCGGAATGAAAAAGAAATTTAAAACCGTGATAGACGAAAGCGCCGAAAAGCTTGAAGAATTTTACGTAAGCGCGGGCAAGGTGGGCTTTCAGGTAAGGGTTTCTCCCGAAAAGCTGGCAAAGCTTATAGGGGCGGACTTTGCGGAGCTTACCGTGTAACGGGTGTTGATTTTTGGGGAATATAGGTATATAATGTAAAAAAATGTTATTTTAGATAAAAAGGGGGCGGCAGTTTGTTTTCAAGGCTTAAAAGCATTGGCTTGTTCGGTATTGATTCTTATATGATAGAGGTTGAGGCGGATGTTTCAACAGGTCTGCCCGCTTTTGATATTGTGGGTCTGCCCGATACCGCCGTTAAGGAATCGCGCGACCGCGTGCGCGCCGCAGTAAAAAACAGCGGCTACCGTTTTCCCACGGGAAGAATAACAATAAACCTTGCCCCCGCGGACTTAAAAAAAGAAGGCTCTATTTACGACCTGCCGGTGCTGATTTCAATATTGGAGGCGTCGGGACAGCTTAAAGCCGATCTGTCCGACAGTGTTTTCGTGGGCGAGCTGTCGCTGGACGGCAAGGTTCGCCCCGCGGGCGGAATAATCGCAATTGCAATTACCGCGCGCAACCACGGAATAAAGAATGTGTTTGTTCCTGCCGATAACGCCGCCGAAGCCGCCGTTATCGAAGGCATCTCGGTCTACGGCGTTTCCGATGTGGAACAGCTTATAAGTCACATAAAGGGCGAAAAGCTGATGGAGGTATCCCCGAAAACCGAAATATCACCCTCCGCGCTCTGCTACGGCGTGGATTTCAGCGAGGTGAAGGGTCAGTATGCGGCAAAAAAGGCGCTGGAGGTTGCCGCCGCGGGCGGACACAACATTTTGCTTATAGGGCCTCCGGGAGCGGGTAAGAGTATGCTTGCAAAGCGTCTGCCCACAATATTGCCCGAAATGACCTTTGAGGAATCGATTGAAACCACAAAAATTCACTCCATAGCCGGTCTGTTAAGCCGTGACAACCCGTTTGTAAGGGTTCGTCCGTTCCGTTCGCCGCATCACACCGTTTCGGTTGCGGGAATAACCGGCGGCGGAAGCGTGCCGCGCCCGGGGGAAATATCGCTGGCGCACGGCGGAGTTCTGTTTTTGGATGAACTGCCCGAGTTCAGGCGCGACGTTATGGAGGCGCTGCGCCAGCCGCTGGAGGACGGAAAGGTTACAATCTCGCGGGTTTCCGGCACCGTAACATATCCAAGCTCGGTAATGCTTGTTGCGGCAATGAACCCCTGCCCCTGCGGCTATTTCGGTCACCCCACAAGACCCTGCGTCTGCACGGGGAACGCGGTGCATAAATACTTAGGCCGAATATCGGGACCGATGCTCGACCGCATAGACCTGCACGTTGAAGTGCCGCCCGTTAATTATGACGAACTTAACTCCTCTGCCGGGGAAGAGTCCTCCGCCGCTATAAGGGAAAGGGTAAATAAGGCGCGCAAAATGCAAAACGAGCGCTACGCCGGCACGGGCGTTACCTGTAACGCAAGACTGACGCCCTCAATGCTTAAAAAATACTGCGTTACGGATTCCGACGCGCAGATGTATTTACAGCTTTCGTTTGAACGGCTCGGTATGTCCGCGCGCGCTTATGACAGGATTTTAAAGGTTGCGCGAACGGTTGCGGACCTTGACGGCAGTGAAATTATAAAAAAAGAGCATATTTTTGCGGCAATTTCGTTCAGAACACTTGACAAAAAGTACTGGAGCGAGTAAAATAGTGTTACGGCGTTTAAAGCACCGTAACACTTAATGCCGTATATTCGGGGGATTAGCTCAGATGGGAGAGCGCTTGCATGGCATGCAAGAGGTCACCGGTTCGATCCCGGTATTCTCCACCAAAGCCCCAAAGGCGTAAGCCTTTGGGGCTTTAACTTTTATCTCTTTACTAAAAAACGCCTTTGCGGCTTTGGAGGTAATAAGCATAGTGAAAAGTGAAAAAAGTTCGGTGTCGGCTTCGCCGACAAATTTCTGCACAGACAATTCAATCGGGGTATAAAAATTTTAATTTGCGGCACCAAAGGGACGGTTATGGTACACATTCTCCCGTATAATAAAAATACAGTGAAAAAAGTGCTTGACAAACTCTGTTTTTTACTGTATAATACAAATAACGAACAGATGTTCGGGAGGGAAACCGTATGACATTGTCAATGATTTTAAGAACACTTTTGGAAATACTGCTTTTTGCGGCGCTGGTTTACGGCTTTTTTAACGAGGATAAGCTTGCCGCCCTCGAACAGCAGGTTATCTGCCGCATAAAACGCCGCCGTCTGCGCGTTGTTGAGGGCTCGCGCTCGCATCGTTACACCGTGGGTGAGTAATGCGGTTAAATCAATACACAGCGCTTTTCGCGCGATAAATTGCGGGGCTGAAAACTTATGTTTTCAGCCCCGCTGTGTATGTCGACAGACTCTTTAAATTTCTATCCGATGGAGTTGCCCCCCGCGGTGCGGGAAAAGGTGCTGTCGGCGGTGCGGCTTGCCTTAGGGAGAAGATGCTTTATTAAAACTTTCCTACTACCCCTCAGTCACCTGCGGTGACAGCTCCCCTGACAAGGGGAGCCCAAGGCGGGGACTTTTCAGCCCCGCTTAAATATGCCGCTGAATTTACGCGCCCGATTATTTTATAACCCTGTTTTTGTTTTCCTCTTCAATGCGTGCGGTAAAGTCGGCAACGCTCATTTCGCCGAGGTCGCCGTTCTCGCCGCGTTCCCTTACCGAAAGCGTGCCGTTCTGCACCTCGTTATCGCCGATTATAAGCATATAAGGCAGTTTTTGCAGTCTTGCCTCGCGAATTTTATAGCCAATCTTTTCGTTGCGGTCGTCAAGTTCCACACGGAAGCCCTTTTCTTCAAGCTGTTTCTTAATATCATAAGCATAATCAAAGTGACGGTCGGCAATGGGAAGAATTTTAACCTGAACGGGCGCCAGCCACAGCGGGAACGCGCCCGCGTATTTTTCAATAAGCAGCGCAAGCGTTCTTTCGTAACAGCCTATTGAGGTGCGGTGGATAATGTAGGGGTTTTTCTTCACGCCGTCGCGGTCAACATATTCCATACCGAACTTTTCGGCAAGCATCTGGTCTATCTGAATGGTGATAAGCGTGTCCTCTTTGCCGTAAACGTTCTTTATCTGAATGTCAAGCTTAGGTCCGTAGAACGCCGCCTCGCCTATTCCTATCTTGTAGGGTATCTCAAGGTGGTCAAGAATCTTTTTCATAACACCCTGAGCCTCATCCCACTGCTCGGGAGTGCCTATATATTTATCGCGGTCATCGGGGTCCCACTGTGAGAAACGGTATGAAACGTCCTCATAAAGCCCCAAGGTCTTAAGCATATAAATAGCAAGTTCCAAACAGCCGCGGAACTCCTGCTCAAGCTGGTCGGGCGTACACATCAAGTGTCCCTCGGATATTGTGAACTGGCGAACCCTTATAAGGCCGTGCATCTCGCCGCTGTCCTCGTTGCGGAAAAGGGTTGAGGTTTCGTCGTAACGCAGCGGCAGGTCGCGGTAGGAACGCGCACGGTTTAAATATGCCTGATACTGGAATGGGCAGGTCATGGGACGGAGCGCGAAGCATTCCTTTGTTTCGTCATTAGGGTCGCCGAGAACAAACATACCGTCAAGGTAGTGATCCCAGTGTCCCGAAAGCTTGTAAAGTTCGCGCTTTGCCATATAGGGTGTTTTGGTAAGCTGCCAGCCGCGGCGCGCCTCTTCGTCCTCAACAAAGCGCTGTAATATCTGAATAATTTTAGCGCCTTTGGGAAGCATTATCGGCAGACCCTGACCGATAATATCAACCGTGGTGAACAGTTCAAGTTCGCGCCCAAGCTTATTGTGGTCGCGCTTTTTCGCCTCTTCAAGCATATTAAGGTGAGCCTCAAGCTCGCTCGCCTTCGGGAAAGCCGTGCCGTAAACGCGGCAAAGCATTTTCTTTGAGGAATCGCCGCGCCAGTAAGCGCCCGTGGCGGAGGTAAGCTTAAACGCCTTAACCGCCCCCGTGCTCATAAGGTGCGCCCCGGCGCACAGGTCGGTAAATTCGCCCTGTGAATAAAAGCTTATGTCCTCGCCCTCGGGAATATCCTCGGCAAGCTCAACCTTGTAAGGCTCGTTTTTCTCCTTAAAATATTCCACAGCCCCGTTTCTGCTCTTGTAGCTGCGCTCAAGCTTTATGTCCTCTTTAACGATCTTCTTCATCTCCGCCTCGATTTTAAGCAGATCTTCCGGAGTGAATTTTGTTTCCACGTCAAAATCATAGTAGAATCCGTCGTCAACGGCAGGACCTATCGCAAGCTTGGCATCGGGATACAGCCTTTTAACCGCCTGAGCCATAATGTGCGATGCGGTGTGGCGGAATACCCACTTGCCGTAATCGTCCTCAAAGGTTAAAATTTCAAGTGTGCAGTCGCCGGTAAGCGCGTCGCGCAGGTCGGCGTTTTTGCCGTTTATTTTTGCGGCGCAGGCGCTGCGCGCAAGACCCATACTTATTTCCTTTGCGGCTTCGTAAGCCGTAATGCCGGCGTTAAATTCTTTAACCGAGCCGTCCTTTAATGTTACCTTGATCATAAAAACTACCTCCGAAAAAAATAAGCCTCGTCCCTTAAAAACAAGGGACGAAGCACATTAAACAATACTCCGCGGTTCCACCCGCATTCCGTTTTTTTAAAACGGCACTTTATACTGCCCTTAACGCAGGCAAAACGTCCGTGTTGCAACCCACGGCGCTCAAAGGCGGTGTTCGCTTACGCAGGGTATGCGCGGCTTTCAGCCGACGGCGCGCGCTCTCTTTTAAACCGGGCGCGAAAGCTACTGTCCTTCTCAACGCTTTATATTCTTTATTAATATAGTACCGCCCGCAATTCAAATTGTCAAGCATTTTTTAAAGATATTTTCTCTTTGCGTCGCACACGGCGGTAATAAACATACGGTCAAGCTCGGTTAAACGGTAACCGTTTCTGTAAATAAGCACGTCCCTGTAAACCTTTTCGTTGTCCGCGCACTCGCGCTCCACAAGCCCGTACTTGCCGTAAAGGTCCTCGGGTATGGGGGATACCCACATAAACATTGTCGGCACGCTTTCAAGCAGTCTGAACTGACTGCCGCGCTCAAAAATATAAACGTGCTTGTCAACATAGCGCGAAAGCTCCTCTTTTTTAACGTCAACAAGCGGGAGCGACGGCACATACGGGTCGGCGTGAGTTATCTCGATATAAGGGCTTAAGTCCTTGCATTTTATTGTTTCGGCTTTTGCCAGGGGGTGCTCTGCCGACATAAGCAAGCGGTATTTAAAATCGGTCACAAGCTCGGCTGAGAGGTGTTTTTCCTCAAACATTGCCCTGTAATATTTTTCAAACGTGTTCTGAAAACGCACAATGCCCAAATTATATTCGCCCTTAACAACGTTGTTAACGGTGCGCCAGGAATTTGTTTCCTTGTAAAAAATATCCGCGGGAATATCGGTTTTAATGTTTTTCGCAAATTCCGAAAAGGCGTAGGAAATATAGCTTGCCCTCGGTACGCAGGCGGAAAAACGCTGTTTGGGCATTTTGCGGTTTTTATAAATATCCTCAACCTCGTCCACCTGATTTATTATTCTTTTGGCATACTGCAAAAATTCCTCGCCCTCGGGCGTAATCGTTATGCCCTTTGTGGTGCGGTTAAAAATGGTTATGCCGAGGTTGTCCTCCAGCTCGCGTATTGCGCGGGAGAGGTTGGGCTGTCCCATATAAAGGTTCTCCGCCGCGCGGCTTATCGATTTTGTGTTGGCTATTTCCACGGCGTATTTCAAATGCAGAATATTCATACTCAAGTACTGTCACTTCCCACGGCAATGTAAGTTTACCGTTTTATTATACTACACAAAGGAAAAATCTTCAAGTGTTACGGCGGTATTATATACTTTAATAATATTTCCTTGCAAAAAAAGCATATAAGTGGTAAAATTAGAAGGAATATAAAAGTGGGGCGTGAGAATATGAAAATTGCCGTTATAACAGGTGCTTCGTCGGGGTTGGGCAGAGAATTTGCCCTTGCCGCGGCTGACTGCCGCCGTGATATTGATGAGATATGGCTTATCGCAAGAAGAGAAGAAAAACTTAAGGAAACCGCCGAAAAGATGAAAAAGACCGTGCGTATACTGCCGCTTGATATTACAAAGCGGGAATGTACCGATGAATACGCGGCAAAGCTTAAAGCGGAAAATGCCGATGTAGCACTGCTTATAAACAACGCGGGCTACGGCAAGCTTGGAAATTTTGACGAGCTTGACACCGCGGATAACGGCGGTATGGTGCGGCTCAACT
>ERZ808245.923-NODE-923-length-12904-cov-7.838042_pt1 | contig 12904 bp, 17 predicted proteins | sample MGYA00521243_ERZ808245 | MGnify/ENA primary metagenome ERZ808245 (study PRJEB31516, sample SAMN03275576) | gut metagenome | biome: mammalia-associated habitat; material: feces | host: Papio cynocephalus | place: Kenya | collected 2012-07-07 ... | reverse complement strand
TTCTTTTGTTCAATGGTTATATTCATAGGTAATTCTCCTTTTAATAAATTTCAATTAAGCCGTTTTCGCATTCGTAAACGTTGTAATCGCCACAGTATCTGCCGTAGCGTTCAAGGTCAAAAAAGTCTAATAAATGTTCGGGGATGTTATATCCGCAACAGTCCAGCATCTCTTTGCCGTAATCTTCCCAAGAAAAGCCGCTCCAAAGGTTGACGTTATCGTCCCAATTCTCACCACGATTTTTAACAAGTTCTTCAAAATCGTCATAGTTTTTAACTTCAAGGAAAGCGCAAAGTTCTTTGTATTTGTAGTCGTTGGTAAGTACACCCGATTCGTAAAGCGTGTTGAATAGGTTTTCGGGATTCATATAATCCCAATTGACAGAACGGTCCGAAATGCCTTCGATGTCTTGTATAAACAATTCTTCGTCTATACCGTCCAATTCAAAGCCTTCTCGTTTAAGCTCTTCAATGATTTCTTCCCAATCGTTGTAGTCCGATAGGTCAAGCCAATTAGAGCCCAATGCTCTTTCGTTGCATTCGTTGTACGAACCCCAAGATCCGATAACTATACTTATATTTCCCATTGTTAGTCCTCCGAAATATAAATCTTGATAAGCGTGTTTCCGTATTCGATATAATGACCTTTGTCATCTTCAAACACGTCGTAAGTGATAACGGAAATCTTTCCGTTGTTGGTAATTGCGTAAATGATTTCGTTTCTGTCCGAGTAATAAGCAACGGTATCAAATCTGATAAGGCTTTCACCGTCATTGAAATCGAAACCATCTTCATCGAAGAATGCAATTTTGTTGAGTTCAATCATTTTTCTAACTCCTTTTTATTTGAGATTGCCGTTCGGCAGTGGGCAAGGAGCATAAGTCGAAACGTTTCAAATGTAAATACTGTTGCAATGGAATATGTCAACGGACAAATCAATTTGAGCGAAAAATAGTGTAAAAATAAAATGAGCCAAACTTCTATGAGTCTGACTCCATAAAATGGCTCTCTAAATACTTACCGCTATTTTTCCGTGCCGTTGATATATTCGCTGACTTATGCGACGATAACCACCACGAAGGGCAAATAAGACCGTTCTTAATTTGTGGGGTAATATTAACAGTGTTAATTTATATGTTTGATGTAAGCATTGTCTTTTTTTTGATAGTTTATGTCTTAATGAATCAATTTTTGCCTCTTGCAAATCTTCATTTCTAGTGTATAATTAAAAATAAACATAGTATATCATTTTATATACAATGAGGGGCTACCATATGGATTATATAACTATATCAAATTTCTTTAGTTTTAGATGCAGAGACATTGAATCTCATGTTTTTAAAGTACCTGTGAAAGAAATACTTCCTTTTTATTACGTTGCTGTTAGGGGAAAAACGAAAGAAAAAGCAGCCGTTCAAAGGGTTTTAAGTGCAAAAAGAATTACGGATATTTCAAATTATGTTTTGTCTGGAAATATGTTTTTGAATACATTTATTTTGAATTGGGCAAATGAGGATAGTAGCTTAATAATTAGTGATACTGAAATAAAGATTCCTAAAATTAACGCTTCATTACAAGTTTTAGACGGACAACATAGATTAGCTGGTATTGAAAAGGCTTTTGAAGTCAATCCCGAAATTGGAGAAAGAGAGATTTTAGTTGTCCTGACAAATAATTTATCAACAACTGAAGCAGCTGAAGTTTTTTTAAACATAAACTATGAACAAAAACAAGTACCCAAAAGTCTTGTTTATGATTTATTTGGCGAAATTAGGGATCCAGAATACAATATAATTAGAGCAAGAGAAATTGCCGTAAGGATGAACGACGATCCAGATTCACCATATTATCAATGTGTAAAAATGCCAAGCGCATCCAATAAAGGTCGAGTTGATTTGTCAACGATGATTACTTCCTTGAAAGATTACTTGAAAGATGGAGCTCTGTTTGATCAGTTTAATTTAACTGAATTAGAGTTACAATACAAAGTGATTTATAACTATCAAATGGTTTTAAAAGAGGCATATGGTTCTGAATGGTTTGGGATGGGAAATCCATTTATGACAAACGCGGGATATACCGCAGCTATAAAATTTTTGTGTGATAAAATTATTCCTATTTGTGTAAAGGCACGAACCTTCGAAATAAATTATATAAAAGAAAATCTAAACATTAACCATGATGAAATATTGCTTAGAGAGGACATAAAGAATTTGCAAGGAAAAGAACAAAGACAGCGAGTATATGATTTTTTGCTTAGTATGTTCACAAAGGATATTCCAGAGAATAATGGCTACAAGTTTTAAAAGAAATCGAACACAACAGTACATAGAATCAGAAATCGATCCAACATATAATCCTTTGGATGATGATAGTTCAAGGATGAAAGCATTCCAACAAAAGAGTGAGCTTTTTATGTTTTCCACTTGCCAAAAAATAATCATACGTTCTTGCCTTGAACAAGACGCATATGATTATTTATTTAGTGCATTTGTTAGTTTTTTTAATGGCATACAGAATATATGCGAGAATAATTATTCTTGGTCAACAGTAGAGTTGTATTACACAATGTTTTATTTGTTTCGTACAAAACTGCATTTGGAAGGTATAGCCATTTTTAGAGCCACCCAAATGTATTATTTAGATACCAAAAATAGTGATAAAATCAGAACCATTGATAAAAAGAAACATTTAAATACCCATGAAGGAACAATTAAACTGTTTGAAAAATTTTTTGGTAAAACTGACATTACATACACTAATACTGTCGAATATAACATTCCTATAGAGTGGATGAAAGAAAAAAGAGAGATTGTAAATTATTTATCCGTGGAGTTCTTAGAGCCAAAATTTTTTCCATATTTTGAAAAATTTAGTTCCGCACTAAAAGTAAAAGAAAGTACAATAAAAATAATTAATGACAATTCATTTGCATTTCAAGAAGAGTTTGCCATTCTAGGACTACCATTGTTATTGTTTAAAGAAATACTTGTTGACTATAATATAAATGTACATAAAATTTGGGCGCATGAAAAAACTGATTACATTTTATCCAAAATAGACCAATATGGTTTAGACGATATAAAAAGCTATTTATGTATGTAAGATAGAAAGTAATAACAGGCGCTATTTGTTCAGTTTTATTACGCATCACTGATGCTTTATCAGACAAATCGCTGAAGATTGAATAAGATAGCATACACAATGTATTCTATTGAACAGGGTGGTTACGCACATTATTTGTGCGTAACCACTTTTTTCTCTTCTTTGACATCGATTAGTGCTGCTTCAAGTTCATTTTTAGCATAAAGTTTTTGAATTGGAAGTCTGCCAATATCAGTCTTTTTCTTTCCGTTGTATGCTAAAATCATTGCTTCGGCAACGCCAAGTGCTCCGCCACCTCTTTCTTTTCCGACTCGTAATACTTGTTTGATGGGAATTTCGCTTAGCCTTGCTTTAAAGACTTCTTCATCAAAGCTATCGCCATATGTTACCAATAGCCTAGCTATTGCATTCAAAACATTACTAGACAAGGAATAGCATTCGCCTTCCCATGTCGCAATGACTATTCTTAATACATTGCTTAATACTTGATAGCCATATTTTTCATATATGTTTTCTATGGTAGTAATTGCAGCTACACTGTTTGGAGCTTTTTGATTTGATAATACAAGCCCAAAAGATTCGACCAAATCTTTAATGATTAATTGCTGGTCATTTCCCGCTTCAACATTAGCAAAGAATATTTCAAAAGGGGTTAATGGCTTAACATATTTCATTTGATTTGCAAAGATATCCGCTTCTTCTTCATAACATAAATCGTCATATATCATGCACCAAACAGGTGTTTCTCTTGAGCCTGAAACCTGCGCTACGATTTCAATCGTGTGCTGTCCGTTGAATACATAATTTATACCATCTCTGCGGCTAACTTTGACAGGGTTTATTTGGTATAAATCAAAGTTTTTTGCAGCCATATTTATATGATGTAATGATAGATTGCGTTGGTATTCTTGGTTGGACACTAGATTTTTTATAGGGATTTGTTCAAAATGAACATTTGGGACATATTTACTGTATTCATTCATCATCAGCCTCCAATATTATAAGTATTTCTTTGGACGCGCCTATAAGTAGCCCTATTTCGTGTGTTAGTTTTCCCTTTGCGTTATCTGTAATTATCGAAAAATCCGTATTATCTCTAGTTCTTCTTATTGAACTTATCCATGATGGGATTGTTAGATATAACTCGGTAATAGAAGCATCTGGATCGAATTTGGGCATTTTTTTGATATTATCCGTAGAAGAATCAGATGCAACTTCATCCATGATCTTTCGTCCTTTGCTATATTCAACGAAGGAATTGCGATTCTTCTCAAGATAATCGTTGAGTTTTTCCAAATCCTTGTCCGGCATATTTGATAATTGTATTATGTTTCCGTGAGAAATCTTGTACTGACCATTAAGTATTTGTTCTGCAACCTTTGGCGCGCGCTTTTGTATATTGTCTACCGCTGTAGCAAACTGTGAATACTTTTGGACAGTTGTGAATGCTAGGTTGTTTTCTTTGGCAATTCTGTTTGCAGTAACGTGTTTTTTGTTTGGCTTATTAGTTTTTTCCTCGGAAAAGTATTGATTATTTCCAACAGGATTTTTTATTAATTTTTTCTCGCTTTCGTACTGCCGTCCAATAAGGTATTTTCGTGTTTCTTCCGAGATGTTACGTCTGCCAAGTTGATTCTTACAAATCCATGCAATGACTTCATCACGGGATTCAAAAAACATTGCCATTGTCTTGAATGGCAAGTTGTGTTTTTTGCATATTTCATATCTATTGTGCCCATCGATTATTACATCATTCCAAGTGATAATGGGGTTGATACAGCCATCTGCTAAAATGTTTTCTTCGAGCTGGAAAAACTCTTTTGGCTTTAGTGGACTGATAAGATTTTTGAATTCGTCATCTATATATAAAGTTTTGTCCATAGCCTACACCTTTTCGACAGTATTAAATGGGAATACTGCAATTCTTTCGGGAGAGAAAACCGTTCCGCTTAATCTATAAGAACAATTACCGTCCACAATTCCTATTGCCTCTACCAACTTATCTGTTAATGTCTTGCTCGTAAATTCATAAGCCTTCGATGTCATTTTTTCTATTGGTTTTATCCTAATCGTTTGAGCATTAGGCACATCTTTATCAATGCATCTAATTGCAAGTTTTTGTTTCTCAGTGTTAATAAGAAGTTGGATAAACTTAGGATATCCAAGACTAGACAACATATTTTTGCTTAGTCTAATACGACCACATTTAGCATCTATACATATGGTCGTGAAGATGTCATTTTCTTGCATTTTTCACACCTCCAATTTGCCTTGTTTTTCAATTGGATTTGGTTCGTTAATTGTATAAATTGCATAGCCGTCAAAGATGTTAATTTGCATAGATTCTTTATGCTCATTGAACGGAACACCGAATTGATTCTTCCAATCTGACGGATAAACTGGCTTTCTTGACATTTTGGGCTTATCTCCGTCTTTTTCAATACGTTGATAAATCTCGGTCGCATTGAGGTCAAAAACTATCAAATATTCGCCATTAGCATGGACTAATTTGCCAAGCATTTTATAGCGATATTTTGGGTTCCAATCAAGCAATGAAACTACTTTTGCAAAGAAAATGCGGCAAGTGATTGGGCGCGGTTTTCGTTTGCTTCCAGAAGTCGTACACCATTGAAAAGAATCCTTTGCATCTTCTGGGCAAGGACGTATTGCAAGAATCTTCTTTTCTGTATTAACAAGCACTTGCGCGTAATCTGAATTTGGAAATTTTGTTAAGCATGCTGTATTGACATAAAACTTGCAATCCGCAAAAGATGCAGCCGGTTCTTTCATGTGTGCAAAGAATTCGCGTCGTACAACCTGGTAGTCTGCGAAATCAAAATCGCTGCTCATATCTATGAGTTCATCGTTTTCCGTTAAATAGGGTTTATTAGTATATTCATTCATTGTCTTTATCTATCTCCTCGATTGGTATTCCTTCAAGCTCTTTTGAAATGTAGGCTTTTAATTCTTCAAAAGGGGTAACATTTAATCTTTTCCCACTTTCAAACATTTGCCCTTCAAGTCTTGTTTGCCAATCTTTTTCGCTTTGACTTAGTAATGTTTTTGCAGAAATCTCATGTATGTAGTATGGTTTGCCGAAACTGTTAGCCCATGCTTCCGGTATTGCTCTAATTCTATTTCTGGATTGCGTTATAGGCGTTATGTTAACCTGTTGCGTTTCTTCTGCTTCGCTTTTAGGAAGCAATGTATATTTGAAAAATGCCTCGGAATCTCGTATATCGAATACAAACGTTTGCTCCGAATCGGTTTCATACTTACTCCCAATTATGCGATACCTATAATCTGGATTCCATGAAAACAGGTTATATATTGTCTTGATATAAGCAGTCGCAGGGATTTCTTTTGAACGAAACCTCTTCCCGCTATTTGAAGAACAATACACCCCGGATTTGTTGTTTGTAGGCGTAGTCCTAATCGCGAACTTTCTGTCAATTGGATTGATGAGCATTTCAATATAGTTTTTCTTGGCAAGGCGATCCGCAATGTTTTGGCTGAAACGTAAGGTTTTATTATTAAAAACAACCATCGGCTTGCTGGTACTATCAAAGAATTCTTGCCTTGTTATTTCAAAGCCTCTTAAATCAAAATCTCCGGCATTTATTTCAATTTTTAAGTCCTTCTGCCTATCTTCTTCCGTTTCGTGTTCATATGCTTTTTTGCAGGCTTGAATATAGTCGTATTCTTTGAATCCTGCCCATCTTGGATTGATTATTACAAAGCCCTTGAGTATTCCGCTATCTATATATTTTAGTTCGGGAAGAAATGACTTGTTTTTGTACTTGGCATTGTCAATCATATGCTGTACTGCTATAAAATCTTCTCGAGAAACTATTCCTTCGTGATGTTTGTGATACCAACTTTGCGGTCTTTTACCTTTGTTTTTCTCAGATTTGTGGTCATGGTAATCGGGAGTCCATGTTTTTCGTGTCAAAACATCACCGCAATGCCTTTCATTTCGCAGTATTTGTATTATTCCGTTACTAGTCCAGTTGCAATTCCCTAAATATGATTTGCGTCCTAATGCATTCAATGCATTAGCAATATGCTGAGTTGAGTATCCGTATAGATACATAAAGAATGCGAGTTTTACTGTGGGCGCTTCGTCTGGATTGATTATCAAATGTCCATCTTCGTCGTGTGTGTACCCTAAAAGCTTTGGGGTAAGGGGGATTCCATTGTCAAGGCGCATACGCAATGATGTTTCCATACTACGGCTTCTTGTATGTGATTCTTCTTCTGCCATAGTTGCTTGAAATGTTAGCGCCATTTGAGAATCATCCTTGAGAGAAAAAATACACTCCGATTCAAAGAAAACTCCAACGGGTGGTTTTAGGTGCGCCAACTTGCGAACCATACCTATAAAATCCACAACGTTTCTTGCGAATCTTGATACACTCTTTGTGATAATCAAATCGAGTTTGCCATCTTTGCAATCGTTTATCATTTGATTGAATGCATCGCGATGCGCTAACGATGTACCACTAATTCCTTCATCGGCATAAATATTGACCAGCTCCCAATTATCGTGCTTTGATACAAAATCCTCATAGTATTTCTTTTGAAGCTCAAACGATGTTGTTTGTCTAACATCATCGGTAGAAACACGCACATAAATACCTACACGTTGATGTATGTCTGTATCATAATAGTCCGTTTCTTTTTCGGCAGGAATGTACTCATAGTTTTCTAGGTCAACTTGAGCATTCATTCTCCTTCTCGTTTTTGCTTTTTCTTGTTCGCGTTGAATTCGTTTATCGTTGTCTATCATTTATTCTTCTAACAATTCCCATTCCGGTGAAGGAAGGAATTCCGTGTCTTTTAGTTCTTTTTTGTAGTACGTTGCCAATGTGTATATGTCTTCTGAAATAATGTAAATGCCTATAGGAGGATCCATAGCGGCAAGCAATCTTGCACATAGCGCCATTTCAGCCATATCGCTTGAAATATTTGATACTTTCTGAGTGATTATCAAGTTGACTTTTCCACTCATGCAATCTTCGAGCAATCGACACCAATCGTTTGCGGATTCCATATTCGGAGCCTTTTGCCCCTCGTCTATATAAAAGTCAACTAATTTCCAGTTTGGACATAACGCAATGGTATCTGCAAATTGTCGCTTATGATATTCAAGATAGTTTTCGTATTTTGTTTGGTTGAAATAACGAATATACACTCCGATGTTGAATGATTTTTGTGGACTAGGATACTCTCTGACAATGGTGCTCAACCATTTCTTATGACGTTCTAGTTTGCTGTTTTCTTCGTTTTGAAAGGGGGAACAGTCTATTTCTTTGAATTTATTCAATATGTCGAGTTCTTGCATATAACCTCCACGATATTGAAATTTTAGAATAAAAAACGGTATGAAAGAATAAACCAGCGGTCAATTTCTTAACCGCTGGTTTATGATTTTTAATGCTTTTAAATTATATCTGCTAGATAATACACAGGCGTAACTAATGCCATTTTCCCGCCGGTATTGTCATTTGATGTTCCAGACATTACCCCATAAATTATAGTATCTGAACTTTGTTTAATTGCCCCATCCACTTTATAGCCTAAATCTATAATTGGTCCGCCACTGTATCCGCAGCAAGATGGATTCTCTAATATAAAAATGTCTTGGTAAAAATGGAACTCAGTATAATCTAAGTGGTAGTTTCGTATTAAATTAGAAGCAGGATGAGAACGGAATGTTAATGGCTCAAATGTGCCATAACAACCAAAATCTTTTGGAAATCCTATACATGTCATTTCAGTATCTCTAGATATATTGCTGTTTCTGTCAAGAAAAAGCATTGTGTTATAATCAAAAAATATGGCTGATGTATAGATTGGATTGAATACTGTTTTATCAATTCGAATAACACCAATATCTGCATTTGGATGCGATATAATAATGGGGCTTTGTTCAAGCGAATCGAATTCAATATCAAGAACATATCTGTCTGTGCCCATTATTTGGATTTTTGTTTGAAAGTCTATACTTTCTGTAATGTGTCTAGCTGTTACTATGTATAGAATGTCGTCTTTTATTACAAAGAAACCGGTTCCGTTTCCGGCTTTTGTAATAATTCTGATTACCGCTTTTGATGCATCATCTCTCTTTAACATTGTTTTTCCCTTTTAGATCTCATTAAGCATTTTGAGCATTGTCGGAATTCCGGTTATTACTGTGTCATAAACAATACTAATATCCACAACGCCATAATTATGAACAATTTTGTTTCTCATACCGCGGATCGCCATCCAAGGAATTTCGCTATGCTGCGCCTTGAAGTCGTCGGTGAGGCGGTTATTGTTTTCGGCAATTTGGATAATGCGGAACATAATCGAATCCACGAGAAGAACATTCTCTTCTATCTCGTGTTGTGTCTTTCCTTCTGTTTGTTCAATTATGAATGCCAAATCCGATTTGATTTTCTCTAGATAGTATCTATCGTCTTTTGTGTTATCCATAGATTTTGATTCCGTCCTTCAATATTTCATTTAGTAATGTTGGATTATTGTTTAATTGCTTTGCATCGAGTAAATCAACTTTCTTATGGAGATTTTCTCTTAATATTTCCACAAGCTCATAAAACTTCAAACCATTAATAGGCATCGATACCAACAAATCAACGTCGCTTGATTCTGTGGCTTTCCCTTTTGCGTAAGAACCAAAAAGATAGCAAAACTCAACTTGATATTGGCTTAGTATATTATTGCATATATTTTTTATTTCATCAATAGTCAATATGCCTTTTTCTTCGCTTATGACGCCATATTCCCTTAAGCGCTCAATGATATATTTATATTTGATGCTGTTTATCTTGGATTCATCGCTCTCATATCTGCAATAAGTACGAAATGGAATGCCCAAATATTCCGAACAAGTTTTCTGCGATAATCCTTTTTCACTTCTTATTTGTTTTAACGTCATATTCGTCACCTCTGTTTCATTATAGCACTTTGGCATATAATTGCAAGAGGAATATTGCCACTTTGGCATATATTTATTTAAAACACATTGCCAAAATGGCATTGATGCTATTCGTCATATTGCCAATGTAAATCTTACGATGATTTTTGAACTTCTGTTTCCATCCGCTGAACCGCTTCTTCTTCCGTCTTGCTCGACATCACTATTTCATATGTTTTGTGCAAGTTTTCTATGGAAGTTTGTGAACGAGACATTAGTTCGAGCGTGGATTTCGAATAATTGTGTATCTTTTGTTGAAATTCCAATTGATTCACGTCCATATATAATGCTCCTTAAACATGACAAACCAATATCTTCATCAGGTTTTATTTCGATATGTTGCTTTTATTTCCTTAATAATTCTCAAGATTGATTCCGCTTCATTTGGAGTGCAATCATTAAGAATATTGGAAAGCTCTTTTTTGTAAATCTCATTTGCATTTGGAACATCCGCAAGCAAGATATAATCCGCAGATGCTTGCAACGCTTCGAGTATACCAATAAATGTTTCAATTCGATAATTAGTTTTACCAAGTTCAATATCGCTGATGTTGCATACACTAGTCTTTGCTTTATATGCTACTTCTTCTTGACTCATCTTTTTTGCAAGCCTAATTTCACGGATACGTTTTCCAATTTCTTTAAGCTGGTCACTCATACTTATCTCCATAGTCTTTTAGCTAAAATTTCATAAATATTGTATCAGTGATTGACTATAAACACCATAGCGATTACACTATACATTATAGTCATTAGGCTATAATACTATACAAAATTATGGAGGAAATATGCTTTTTAGCTATTACACTATAGGTCAAAGAATAAAAGAATTGCGTGTTGCACGCAATATGTCGCAAGCGCTGTTGTCTGAAAAGGCTGATTTATCACCAACTTATATCAGTTACATTGAGAGCGGCATGAAGTGTATGAGCCTTGAAACTCTACTTAGGATTGCGAATGCACTTGATGTTACGGCAGATACAATTCTTGCTGATTGCTTTGACAATCATGCATCAATTAGTAAACACGAGTTTATAGATATAATGGACGATTGCTCCTTATATGAATCTCGTGTTGTTCTTGACACTGCAAAAGCGGTCAAAAACTCAATGCGTACAAATCGATTTCAAAAGAAATAATACTATTTGCTTCAACACTTGCAATAAACCAATGGTCAATCCAATATACCATCGGTTATTTACAATTAGCCATCGTTCATACAAAAGAAATGTGCGCAACCAAATGAGTAATTGTCCCTAATGTGTCCCTAATAATGTCCCTATTTTGGTTGTGCATATGTTTTCTTTGTTTTTAGATATGATTTCAGCATGTACCACAAATGTCCCTTCAAAGCTGTTATTATTGTTGAGGAGATAGAAGATGGGAAAGAAAAGAATTGCATCAAAACTATATAGCACAGTCAAATATGCTCATGAGAATCATGAGTTTGTTTATGTAACTTCAAAAGAAGGATATTTGTTCTCCAACTTAATTTATCCAACAACGATAAAGAAAGAAGATTTGCCCGAGAGTTTTATTGAACTTTATGCTTATAGGCGGTATTGCTGGATTGATTCAGGAGGAGTAACCGATATGGTTTATGTTCCGAATCTCTTTTCAGATAATCATTTGTATAAAAATGACTTCCTTTATATCAAGTATAGCGGCAAACTAGATCGTTCTGAAAAGAATAAGCATTTCGATGATGCAGACATATGTCTTTACGGAAGAAGTATCGAACTTTTTGTTGAAGCAGCAAAGAAGTATTCAAACTATGATGTTTCAGAAATCGAAAAGCAGCTGCATGATAAAATGATATGGTATGTTAAACATAATCCCACTCATCCTGAATTGGGTAATAAGGAGATTGATTTTGATGTTCCTATTCATTTCATTTATCGAACAGATGAAAATGCTCCTTGTTCAAAAGAACAGCAAAACAAATCAATGCTTCGATTCTGCGAAGAACATAAACTTGTTCCCGTCGACACGGACTTAACATATACTGGGTTAAACAATTTGAAAGAATTGGTGGACGCTGTTGCCAAAATGAAAAATGGACAAGACGACTTCATTGTGTTATTCTTAAGACATCCGAAGCAAGATGACCAAGATACCTTAAATACAATTTGGCGAGAACTCTGGCGCATTGATGTACTGCTCGAAGATTTTTGCTATTGGGAAAAGAAAGAATGAAGTACTACGTTGTTTCAGACATACACGGATATTATACGGAATTAAAACAAGCTCTTGAAGAAAAGGGCTTCTTTTCCGATACCTTTCCGCACAAGCTTATTGTTTGCGGAGATGTCTTAGACCGTGGTTCAGAGGCAAAAGCAGTACAGCAGTTTATACTTGATTTGATGGATAAGAATGACGTCGTATTGATTCGCGGCAATCATGAGGACTTGATGATGGATTTGCTTTATGGCTGGGATAAAAAGTCTTATTCGCTTTCTCACCATCGTTCAAATAAAACGGTTGACACTGTCCTTCAATTAACTGACTCAAATTACATACTTGATGACAATAAGGATGAAGTTAAAGAAAAGCTTTCTAATACACCATTCATTCAAAAGATTATTACGGCAATGGTTAATTACTACGAAACGAATAAGTACATATTCGTTCACGGTTGGATTCCTTGCAATCGATTTAGAGAGAACCGCTATTGTGATAGATTCGAATTAATCGACGATTGGAGAAATGCTTGCCCCGAAGATTGGTATTTTGCAAGATGGACAAACGGAATGGAAGCTTGGAAAGGTGGTGTAAAAGAGCAAGGCAAGACAATTGTTTGCGGTCATTGGAATTGTTC
>ERZ808245.922-NODE-922-length-12905-cov-2.877276_pt1 | contig 12905 bp, 10 predicted proteins | sample MGYA00521243_ERZ808245 | MGnify/ENA primary metagenome ERZ808245 (study PRJEB31516, sample SAMN03275576) | gut metagenome | biome: mammalia-associated habitat; material: feces | host: Papio cynocephalus | place: Kenya | collected 2012-07-07 ... | reverse complement strand
CGTCATCTGCGGTGATCTTTAAATTACGTGGTAAAAGATTCTGTAAGTCACAGAACTCTTTTATAGCATCAGTTAAACCTGCTCTAAAACCGTTGACGTGGGTACCACCTTCAACAGTTGGAATTAAGTTTACAAATGACTCGCCAATGGTGTGAGCACCAGAGCCTTCTAACTCCCAGGCTACAGCCCATTCTAATTCCTCATCCTCACCTTTTACCTGACCGTAGAATGGTGGATTAGGTTCTATGGTTCTGCCTTCAGTTTGAGATACCATGTAGTTTTGCAAGTTACCGCTGTAAGACCAGCTCACTGTGGTATTTCTAATCTTATCTTCAAAATTGATGGTAAGACCTTCACATAAAACAGCCTTAGCTTTTAAAAGGTGTTTTAAAAGAGCTACATTAAACTTTGGTTCATCAAAATATGGTGCATCTGGCCAGAAGTGCACAGAAGTACCGGTATCTTTTTTAGCACAGGTACCGATTTGAGTTAGTTCCTGAGTCTTATTGCCACCTTCATAGGTGATCTGATAGACAATACCACCTCTTTTTACGGTTGCAATTAACTTCTTTGACAAAGCATTTACAACTGATACACCTACACCATGCAGACCGCCTGAGAATTTGTAAGAATCAGAATTGAACTTACCACCTGCGTGTAACTTAGTTAAGATAAGCTCAATTGCAGGGATCTTCTCTTCAGGATGTAAATCAACAGGCATACCACGACCGTTATCAGTTACCTCTAAAGACTCATCCTCGTATAAAACGACATCAATCTTATTGGCAAAACCTGCTACAGCTTCATCTACACTGTTATCGATAACTTCCATACCCAAATGATTTGGATTTGTAGTATCAGTATACATACCAGGTCTTCTTCTAACTGGTTCTAGACCTTTTAATACTTCGATGGAAGCGCCTGAATAATCTTTTACATTGTCTGACATATGAATCTTTTTATGCTTTGAAATAAATCTTTTGAATTGATTTTTATATAGGTTCGTTGTTGTTTTGAATACTGTAATAATAGCACAAAGCGCTATTTTTCGTTAGTAAAAGCATGTGTTGGCAAGCAGATCTGAAGGCTATGTCGTGATTTTATTGCCAAAACATTAAATTATGAATATTGTTATACTATTAAATCAGGATTGTGACACAATATTGTGACATTTTGAACTCTTAAAGCCTCGAATTTTGTTACAAAATGGTGTTTTTAACTTTCGTATTTCGTGAAAATTTTAGTTTTTTATCTTTAAATTCAATTTATTAGATATTTTACACATATATTGTAAAAACAGTGTTTTTTAATTAAGTTAGAGAAGGCTTCATACTATGAATTTCGTTATAGTTAATTTAATTCAGAACTATCTAGTGAGAGAAAACAGATTTAATTAAGAAAAAGGAGTTTTAGCTTAGCTTAAAGGTAACTTTAGCTCTTAAACCACCTTCTTTGCGGTTCTCAAGTGAGATCTTAGCTCCAATCTCATCACAGGCAGATTTTACAATGGAAAGGCCTAAACCTGTGCCTTCTATTTTGGCGGTATCTCCTCCTACTCTGTAGAAAGCGTTGAATACTTTGGTTAGATCTTCTTGAGACAGACCAGGACCTGTGTCTTCTACAAAGATAGTAATTTCATGGTCATGTTTTACACAGCTTAAATCACACTGACCGCCTTTTGGAGTGTACTTTAATGAGTTACTTACAAGATTTGAGATCACAGTCTTCACGCTTGATCTATCTGAGTATAAAGAGATAGCACAGTTACCAACCAGACCTAAATCAATATCATTGTCATCAGCCAATGAGCCTAAGTCATCAATGATTTCAACGAACAGTGACTTTACATCAAAGTTTGAGTAGTGAAGTTCACGACCGCATTGAGAGCGTGCATAAGCTAAAAGATCATTAGTTAATTTTCTTTGGCGTGAGATTGCAAGTTTTAACTGATGAACTTTGTCAGCCTCATCTTTTGGCAGGATGTCCTCTTTTAAAGCCTGAGCCTGCAGTGAGATAGCTGTAAGAGGAGTTCTCATTTCATGAGCAGCATCTGCGATAAACCTGCGCTCGTTTTGCAAAGCTCCTGCTGTCTTATTAAAGAGGCGGTTAATAGAATCAATAAAGACATCAAGCTCTGAAGGTAGTGTATGCCCTGTTACAGGAGTTAAGTCACTCTCACGGCGCATATCAAGTTCTTTAGCAAGTCTCTTTACCGGTAAGAACATGATATTTACAAATAAGATGACGCATGGAATATAGATAGCAACTAACAGTAAGAACTCAAACAAGGAGCTGATTAAAGCCTGGTTTACCAGAGCTTCCATAAGCTCAAATGGTCTTGCTACTACGAATCTGACACCTGCTTTATTGGTAGCTACATAAGCTCTTACACGTCTGTCGTTAATTAAAACTGAATACAGACCGTCATCAATACCTACAGGGAAATAAAAGGTCTCACCTGGTTGAGCATAGACAGGTGCGATGATGATCTCCTGATGCTTATCAAAGAGATCGTTTAATGATGGAATTGGTAGGAAAGAACGTTCTAGCTCATGGCGCAACATCAGATTGCCTTTAAAGTCACGGAACAGACGACGTCTGAAATTAGGACCTTCCCATGACTTAGGAAGCATCATGTCATAGTTGATGATAACACCTGCAATCTGAGCTAACTCCTCATCAACATAAAAGCCAATCTCATTCATGGCTTTGTTGTAGGAACGATAGCAACTAAAGCCTGTATAGAGAATGCCTATACAAGCTAAGACAATGCACAGCTTAAAACGTAAGGAACGGATTAGTTTCCTTTGACGACTTTCCAACCCACACCTCTGACGTTTTTAATATTAGAAGCACCGACCTTCTTTCTTAAATTGTGAATGATAAATTCAACTGCATTTGATTCAACTTCTTCACCAAAAGCGTAGATCTTATCCTCAATAGCTTCACGTGATAATACAGCGCCAGGGCGGCGTAGCAGAGCTTCTAAAAGAGCATATTCTCTTGAGGTTAAAGGCTGAACAGATTCATTACCATCCTCACCTTTTACCTTTACTTCATGAGTTACAGGATCTAATGTCAAAGCTCCATTTGACATCATCACAGTATCTTTTGATACGGTTGATCTGCGTGTTACAGCTCTAATTCTTGCTAAAAGCTCTACAAGATCAAATGGCTTAACCACATAATCGTCAGCACCAATATCAAGACCTAAAACTCTGTCATCAAGACCATCACGAGCAGTGATAATAATTACAGGAGTGGAGATATTCTCGCTACGCCACATCTTTAACAGTTGCACACCGTCAATGCCTGGCAAGCCTAAATCTAAAAGAATGCAGTCATAGCTAATATCTTTAGGTGCATACTGAGCCTGATTACCGTCAGCGATACAGTCAACAGCATAGGCACTAGATTTTAGACCTGACTCAATTGCCTTGGAAATTAAAGGATCGTCTTCAACTACCAGGATACGCATACTCTCTCCTTTATAAAATTCTCTAAAAACAAGCTTCGCTTGTTTTACTAAAACTGTTATTTGTTATCTATTTTGATTCAGATAAGCACCTGCTTTTAATAAGCGATGGTATCTTGCAATCAATAACAGTTGCTGTGTTTTAGTTCTATCTTTCTATATTTTATTATCCACAAAAAGACTTAGGATAAATTTAGATTGCAAGAACTTGTGTAAAAAATCGTGTTTAACACCTATTCAGTTTTAAAGCTCTTCTTACATTTTAAAGATCATCTTGTTTTAAGAACTTTAAAATCCTATGTTCTTTAGTTAGTCCTTTTTAAAGAACTCAACAATCTTATCGACTTCATCTTCAAAATCGTCATAGCCGTGTGAGCCGCCATCTTTTAAAGAGAAGCCTCCTACACCACCACGCATAAAGAATTTTAAGGCATAGGTATAATCTAAAACCTCATCCCCTGCCTGTAAGAAGACACTGGCATTTTTAAGATTGAATTTTGGTAAAAGAGCTTCCTGACTCTCAAGATACTCAAGATCAATCTCTTCAATCTTAAACTCATGTCCTGTATCAAAATTCTTTAAAGTAGTACCTACATGATTGTTGTCTCTTACAAATTTAACTGGATACAGACATGGATTTACAAGAGCTACTTTTAAGTCATACTTGATGCTCAAAAGCATGGCCATAAAACCGCCTAATGAACTTGCAGCAAGACATACTTTAGGATCTTCTTTTAAAAGAGATTGTATCTGTTCATTTAGCTCTTCCATAGCAACTTTAAAGTTATCTGAAAAATCTAATGAGACGAACTTAATGTCTTTGTAATTTCTCTCAAGCTCTGCTTTCATGATTTGGGCTTTCTTAGCTTTAGAGCTTGAACAAAAACCATGTATGTATGCGATGATCATTTTGTCTTCCTTATAAAACAGCGTTATCTGAACTAGTTTGTTTTTAGGTGTAGTTTACAAAGCTAGCTTTACCTTCTAACACTGTATTCATGTATTGAGTTCGTAGTCTTACTTAGGTAAATGATATTCGTGTAGGCTCAAAAGATCTATGTCAAAAGTGCAAATATTTGGACTAGTATCTTAAAACTAATGACAAAAGCATTTTCATAAAATGATCATCTAGTCCAAATTTTGCCTCATAAAATGTAATTAAATACTAATATTTGTCTCATAAAATGTGTTTTAATTTTAAAAATTGGCTCATAAAATGTGCTAATTTTACTATATTGAGTTAAACACAAAGCAAGAACAAACCTTTAAGAGAACAGAAAAAGTAGGATAAGGTTATGTACTACACTCGTAAGATAGATACATTCTTACAGGAATGGAAAAATGATCCTGACCATCTACCTTTAATTGTTAAAGGCGCACGTCAAACAGGTAAGACTGAGTCTATTCTGCATTTTGCATCAAACAACTATGAGAACGTGATCTATATAAACTTTGCACTGCAAAAGAAGTTTCTTAAAATTACAGCCGATGGTTATGACGCAGGCTCTGTAATTAAGAACATCTCATTAGTTGATCCTAAGCTTAACTTTGTAGCACATAAAACTCTCATCATCTTTGATGAAATCCAAGAAAATCCTGACATTGCCACTACCTTAAAAAGTTTCAAACTTGATAGTAATTATGATGTGATCTGCTCAGGCTCAATGCTTGGCATTAACTATAAAACCATTAACAGTAATAGCGTAGGTTACAAAACTGACTATGAAATGCATTCTTTTGATTTTGAGGAGTTCTTATTAGCTAAAGGCTATTCTCAGTCTCAAATTGATTCATTACTTTCGCATATGCAAAATCTTGAACCTTTTACTGAAAATGAGTTTGAAATCTTCCGTGGATTATTTTTAGACTTTTCAGTACTTGGTGGAATGCCGGCCGTAATTAAAGCTTATCTTGAGAGTAACAACTTCTCTAAAGCACTGCAAATCCAAAAGCAACTTCTTCTTGACTACGAAGAGGATGTAAAAAAATACTCAACAGGCGTTGAGCAGAAAAAGATCTTAGAAGTATACAGAAGTATTCCTGCGCAACTTGCTAAAGAGTTTAAAAAATTCCAATACACAAAGATTTCACCAAAAGCAAGATCTAAAGATTATTTTGGTTGTGTTGAATGGCTAAAAGACGCAGGTGTTATCAACAAATGTGATTGTTTGAACTTTCCTGAGTTGCCTTTAAAAGGTAATGTAGATAACAACAAATTTAAACTTTACTTTGCAGACACCGGACTTCTTGTTGCAAGCCTAGATGAAGAAGCATCTGATGATCTTCGGGAGAATAAAAATCTTGGAGTTTACAAAGGTGCTGTGTACGAGAATTTAGTTGCTGATGCCTTAGTTAAGCAAGGATTTGGCCTTTATTACTTTAAAAAGGATAACTCCACCTTAGAAGAGGATTTCTTTGTAAGGACCAAAGATGAGCTTATTCCTGTAGAAGTAAAATCTTGGAACAACAAGGCAAAATCGCTTACAACCTTAATTCAAAGTGATCATTATCCAATGATTAAGCAAGGCATTAAGTTTGGTAACTGCAATATCGGCAAAAGCAATGACATTATCTCTTTTCCGTACTTTGTGTGCTGTATGTTAAAGAGATATCTAAAAACACTTGATAGCTGACTGTGGCAGCTAACAGAGGCAGAGGTAGCAGTTGCTACTAAAGATAACTAGCAGTAACTGCTAATAACCATCAACATCCATATTAGGAATAAAAGTGTTGTTATTAAGTCTGTAGACTTTAGTATCAACAGTGCCGTCAGGCTTAAATGCAAGATAACGCCAGCCTGGAGCTAAAAGATCTAAAGCAAAGTCATTTGATCTTGGAGTGAACTGAATAGAGGTTGATGGTGTTGCTATATAGCGAATACCGCGCTCTACAGTATCAAATTCCTGATGAATATGACCTGTTACCACACAGCGAACATCATTGATCCTGTGTATATAGGTATTAAATTCATCAAGATTATGCATAGTCTGGGTATCAAGCCAGGCTGAGTTTACCAAAAGTGGCATATGGTGAACTAATATTGCCATATGCTGTGATGGTGAACGGCGTGAACAGAAAGCAGCATAATCTAATTGTTTACGCTGGATCCAGCCGTGAGGTACAGCATAAACCTCAGAATTTAAGAAAACGAATTGCCATTTAGGAGTAATTACATTTTTAGCAATTTGTACGCCCAGTCTTTCAAAGATGCGATACATTAAAGGACCATCATCATGATTTCCTGGTAAGAAAAACACTGGTTTTTCAAGTACTGAAATGATGTTGGCAAAATGCTGATATGAGGTAGCAGAATAATCCTGCGAAATATCACCTGTAAAGGCAATAAAATCATAGTCAAAGTTCTGTGCACGCACAGCTTCAACTACTGCCTTAAAACTCTCTGAAGTGTTTACTCCGAGCAGATCTTTACTCTCGTCTGCAAATAGATGGCAGTCTGTTAACTGTAAGACTCTCACAGTGCCATCGGCTGATGCCGGAGTGATATATCTAGGGGCCATTTTTTTTATCCGTTATAAGCCTATTTAAATTTCATAAGGTGTAAATTTGTTTCTTTTAATAACTCTAAATGAAGTGCATTTAGATGCTCTAGATTGTAGAAAAAATGTCTTAAAAATAACTTTACAGACTACGCATTTTGCAAATTTGGTATAAATGCACAGAAAAAAGAAAGCCAGACATAGTTTTTCTTAAAAAATAAGAATTTAGTCTGGCAATTTTATAGAAAGGACCACTTTTGTGGATAATAAATTATCAAATTTGTGATGTCACAAGCATTATTTTGCAAACGCTTTTAGTATTGCTTCTTTTTCGAGCAATAAATGCTGAATGGCAATGATAGCAACAGAGTTATGAATACGTCCATTCTTAACATTCTCATAAGCATCTTTTAAACTTGCCTTAAAGACACGGATATCCTCGCTTTCAACATCAAGACCGCCGTGTTTCTCAAGATTAGACAAATCAGCATCAGCAATATATAGAGTTACTAACTCTGATGCTCCACCTGGAGTTGGATAATCTGAGGTTACATAGTGTAACTGCTTTTCTGTTAAAGTAAGACCAATCTCTTCTTTAACCTCACGAATTGCAGCCTGGACTCTGGTCTCACCAGGATCAATGATGCCAGCTACAATCTCAATTAACCAAGGGCTCTTCTCATCATTTAAAGCACCAGGACGGAACTGCTCAATTAAAGCAATCTCATCAGTTTTTTTGTCCCAGGCTAAAACAGCTACAGCATTAGCATCGCGCTCAAAGATCTCTCTGTCCACAATCTTTGACTCGGTACCATCAAATCTCTTGTATGACACTAAATATCTGTCGATAGCAAAATATCTTTTAAAAATTCTTTCTTTTTTATGAATGGTTACATCTTTAATTGTGAATCTAGGTGCAAACAAATTATCATTTTCGTTCATATGTGACGATCCAAATTAAGCTAAAATATTTAAAGTTTAAAATTGCGGAGCAAACTAAAGATGTCAAAGCTTCTTCTAAAAAACGCAGTACTTGTTACTCCTGAACGTATTATACGCAACGATCTTCTGATCGAGGACAAAATCATCACAAAAATTGATAGAGATATTAGCTGTGATGATGCCAAGGTTATTGATTGTCATGAATATGTAGTGTTACCAGGTCTTATTGATGAGCATGTACATTTCAGACAGCCTGGTATGGAGCAAAAAGCTACCATTTTCTCAGAGTCACGTGCAGCTTTATTAGGTGGTGTTACCTCCTATTTAGATATGCCAAACAACAATCCATCTACCTGCACTATGGAGCTTTTAAATGCTAAAAAAGCAATTGCAGCAAAAGACTCTGTTGCAAACTACGGCTTTTATTTAGGTGCTAATGATGACAATTTAGAGGAGATTAAAAAGGCTCCTGTAAAAGAGATTGCCGGTATCAAGGTTTTCATGGGTTCATCTACTGGCAATTTATTAGTAGATAAATATGAAAAGCTGATGCCTATTTTTGAAAGTGCCAGAACCATAATTGCTCTTCATTGTGAAGATACAGCTACCATTTTAAAGAATGAAAAGATTGCTAAAGAGCATTACGGAGACAATGCTCCATTCTCTATGCACCCTATCATTCGTAACCGTGACTGCTGTATTAAGTCAACTGCGCTTGCTATAGAAATTGCAAAAGAGACTGGTGCCAGAATTCATATCATGCACATCTCCACCAAAGAAGAAGTGCAGATGCTAAATGAACTTAAGTTTGGTAATGTTGTAACCAGACAGATCTCAGGCGAGGCCTGCATTCCTCACTTATTCTTCTCTGAGTCAGACTATGAATCAAAGCAGGGCTTCTTAAAGTGCAATCCAGCAGTTAAAACTGAGCAGGACAGACTTGCTATTGTACAGGCTGTGGAAAATGGCATCTTAACTACCGTAGGTACCGATCATGCTCCACATGAGTTAGCAGTAAAGACTGGTCCTTACTTTAAGTGCGCCTCAGGCATGCCATCAGTTCGGTTCTCTTTATTAGCTCTTTTAGATTTATGGAAGAGAAAAGAGATTACCTTAGAGACCATCTCAAAGGTAACCTCAGAGAACGTAGCTGCCCGTTTCCATATTAAGAACAGAGGTCGTATTGCTGAAGGTTACTATGCTGATCTTGCAATCATCGATCCTAATAAGAGAACTTTAGTAACCAAAGATCTGATCGCCTCAAAGTGCAAGTGGTCACCTTTTGAAGGAACTTCATTTGCGTCATCTGTAGTTCATACTATCGTCAACGGCAGTCTTTGCGTTGAAAACGGTGTCTTAGTTGATGCACCTGTGGCAATGCCTTTAGAGTTTGACAGATAGTTTTAATTTAGATGTCTTATGATAAGAAAGGGAGCACAGCTCCCTTTCTTAATCAGCTGTACCGTAATATTGATCCTGTAGTGGTTACTCTTTTTAGGTACAGTAAATTGAATTGTCTTTAGTTCAGGCTTTTAATTAAAGATGTAAGCTCATTAAAAGAATCAAAACCATAGTCAAACTTTAATTCTTTAGGATCTTTTCTGTTATAACCATAGCTAAAAAAGACTGTGGTCATTTGAGCATTATTGCCAGCTTCAATGTCATTGTTAGAGTCACCTACCATCACCGCATTCTCTTTGCTTACCTGTAATTTATCTAACACATAGTAAAGAGGAGTAGGATCAGGTTTGCGCTTTTCAATGACCTCACCACCTAAGATAAAGTCAAAATAGTCTTTAATACCCATATAACCTAATAAAGGCAGAGCGAACATCTGAGGCTTGTTAGTTACAACAGCAAGCTTAATCCCACGGGACTTAAAGTACTCAAGACCTTCTTTTACACCTTCATAGAGGTTGTAGTCCTGATTAAGTCCTTTGGTGTATTCAACATTGAAGACTTCTCTAGCTTTCTTTAATAAGGATGCATCTACATCCTTTAGCTCGACATCAAAGCGCCCTGCTATCACACGAGCTAAAAGCATGTTTACACCATTGCCTACAAAGCCTTTAGTTGTTTCTACTGAAGGCGGATTTAAGCCAATAGCTACAGCACTTTTTGATGCAGCTATCGCAAGCTGAGGAATAGTATTAGCAAGAGTACCATCAAGGTCGAACAATAAAGCCTGTGGTAACTTAGTTAATTTTGGCATTACTTCTCTAAAGCCTTGTGTAAAGCTGTTAAAGCCTGATTCTTGTCAGATGCGCCAAAGAAAGCAGAACCTACTACAAAGGTATCAGCACCAAATGATGCAATTTGGGCAATATTGCTGTCTTTTACGCCACCGTCAACCTCGATACTGATGTCATAGCCATCATCGTGAGCCATCTTTTTAACATCAGCTACTTTAGTTAAGGTTGCTTTAATAGTCTTCTGACCACCAAAACCAGGGTTTACAGTCATAACTAAAACGAAGTCTAATTTCTCCCAAAGATATCTTAACATCTGAGGAGGAGTTGCTGGGTTTAAAGCTAAACCTGCTTTAATGCCCATTTCTTTAATATGAGTCAGCATTCTTTCAGTATGAATACATGCCTCAGGATGGAAAGAGATCCAGTTAGCACCTGCGTTTGCATAATCATCAACGATATTCTCGGTGACAGGAGATACCATTAAATGAACATCAAAAACAGCATCAGAAAACTTCTTTCTCATAGCCTTTAAAAAGCCTGGTCCAAAAGTCATATTTGGCACAAAGTGATAATCCATTACATCAAAATGAATTACATCTACACCTTCGTCTAAGGCTTCTTTAACATCTTTCTCAAGATTTAATAAATCAGCTGACAGGATTGAACCTGCGATTAAAAATTTCTTGGTATTCACTTATTGCATTCTCATTTCTGATTGTACTTTTTCAAAAGACTTTGCAAATGAGCCATGTGCTCTTAGAGAGCTAGGCAGAATTGCTGCTCTTGAAACAGCTTCTTTTGCGGTTAAAAAATCACCCATAACTAATACGTGCCATGGAGCACCATTACGTACAGTGGTGTAAATCCAGTATCTGCCCTCTACATAGTCAGCAGCCTGTAATAAAGGAGCTTTATTACGTCCTGCCAAAACCTGTAAGGTATAATGGCGAGGGTTCTTACTCAAAAGTTCATCATGTGAGCCTGGAACTGGAGTGCTTCTAGGGCGAGCACGAGTATAGGTTCTGTTAGATGACTTTTTAGTAGTCTTGGCATTAGCTTTAGCGGTCTTAGTCTGAGCCTTGTTGTCAGTTTTTTCTTCCTTTTGAGGATTATCTTTTAAAGCTAAGGCATCAGCTTTCTTTTTAAGTTCAGCCTCTTCTAAAGCCTTTTGCTCTAAAGCTTTCTTTTGAGCTTCTAGAGCTTTAGCATTTTCAGCATCTTCTTTTGCAATCTTGTCTTTGAAAAGAACATTATTCTCACGGCTTAAAACCTTAGGCTCGTTTGAATTAGCCTCTTCTTTAGAAGATGCTGACTCATTAGTTGATGGGGTTGTAGCTGATGAGTTTGTAGCTGATGAATTATTAACAGATGATTTGTCATCACCTTTAGCAGCATCAGATGCATTATTAGCATCGGTTTTTACAGATCCTGCCAATCCTTGCCTGGGATTGCCTGATTTGTCATCAGCCTCTTTCTTTTCAATTTCATCTAAAGCATTGCCATCTAAGGTTACAGACTTCTTAGGCTGTGCATTATTGGTTTCAGCTTCAATACCGCCGTTAACATCTGGTAATAAAGCACCGTCATCATGAACAGCGTTAGACTCATCTCCTTTTGGACCTTTAGCATTGATGTCACTTACAGCACCTGCTGATACTGAAAGAGGATCATCTGCTGTAGTTGAGCTGTTAACATCTGAGCCATTCTTTTGAGCACTCTTCTGAACAGATTCAACAATCTGTACGCTGTCAGGCTTTTGCTCAGGGGCTTTACCAAAGATACTGTCTACAATGTTTGATCCCATAAAGACAGGTACAAGGCAGGCTAATACAATCACAATACAGATAATAGAAATGAAAATAGCAGCTGAGCTGTGTTTTTTCTTGCCTTTATTTGTATTTGGCTTAACGTCAAGTGATACCTGTGGCTGTGATGACTTATCATCGTTTACTTGAATAGGATCGTTCATAAGAGTCTCCGTTAATTTAATAACTCTGCTGATATTACCTTCACATGATGCTAAAGCATGAGGCAGTTTTGGCAGAATTGTTTTGTAAACCTTGTCTAATCTTGCAAATACGAACATCTGCTCGCACAAAGCGCTCGCTTCATCGATGGTAATTGCAGGAATGGTGATCTCATCAATTGAGATCTTGTTGCTGGTCTTTTCAGCAATTTTAGTCTGTACCCACAGAGGGTGACCTGTAACTAAAAAAGAGAATCTGTTTTTTCCAAGATTATGCTCATAGAGCTCGATAAGTTCATCAAAGAATGAACTTATCGCACTGTCAGCATCATCGACAATCACTAAAAAGCGCTGTCTTACAGGAATTGAGAGTTTAGAAAAGCTCTGATAGAGAGGTTCTGTATCATCCCACTTTTCATTAGGAGCAATCTGCTGCAAGAACAGTTGACGTAACTGCTCTTGAGTCATTTCATCCTGACAAGGGATAAAGACAGCTAAAAACTTGCTCTCAAGTTCATTTACAACCTGCTCACACAGACTGGTTCTGCCAGATCCAGATTCACCTGAAAGCATGACAAAGTTCTCTCCATATAAGAACTTGTCATGAATAGCCTGTGCGCAGTCTAGTAATGACTTAGGGACAGAGAAACCTTGATGATGCATGCGCATACTATGCTTTTAACCTGCTGATTAGAGCCTTAACCTCATCATCTGATACGTCTGAGAAGATCTTAACCTCACCGATGCGTACAGGCAGTACATAGCGAATTACACCATGACGAACTTTCTTGTCATGACGCATGTGCTCGATAAAATCGTTACCGGTCATTTTC
>ERZ808245.918-NODE-918-length-12955-cov-2.536899_pt1 | contig 12955 bp, 13 predicted proteins | sample MGYA00521243_ERZ808245 | MGnify/ENA primary metagenome ERZ808245 (study PRJEB31516, sample SAMN03275576) | gut metagenome | biome: mammalia-associated habitat; material: feces | host: Papio cynocephalus | place: Kenya | collected 2012-07-07 ... | reverse complement strand
ACGGCTTTAGCCTCATTACCTGCCTCACTAGCTGTGCTTTGAGCAAGTTGTACCTGTGTAGTTAGAGTAGTATCCGCATTCTTTCTATTTGTAATTTCAGCATTTAAGTTCGTTGTTAGAGTCGATTCAGCTCCTTTAGCTCTTGTGACTTCACTATTTAAGCTCCCCGTAACCGCACTAACAGCATCTTGTCTGTTTTTAACTTCTGTACTTACTGAACTTTTTACTGTATCAATATTTGATTGTAAGTTACTTTCAGCATTTTTAGCACGTGTAACCTCACTTGAGATACTATTAGTATTTGTTTGAATAGCTTTAGCATTTGTGTCGATATTGCCTTGTAATACTTTATCAGCAGAAGTACGGTTTGTCACTTCACTAGCAATATTAGTTCGTGCTGTATCATCCTTAATAGTAAGGGTGGTACCATCAATCATTTCTATTTTACTTACGTTTGGCATCTAGTCTCCTTTCATCATTTGAAAACAATTGTTTCGGTAGAACTATCATAACTAACAGAAGAACCACCACTTATAGAATTAGCCTTCTCTAGCGCTTGATTAGCAGTTGTGATAGCTGTTTCATCTTTCACTGCGTAAGTAGTAGAACCAATTTTGATTTGTTTAAAATCTGCCATTAGAAGTTTACACTCTCTTTCTGTGCGTCATAGGTTGCACTGTTTATTTTATCTTCTCCACGAATAGAGAACTTTAATGTTTCCGTATCTTCGTTATAACTTGTGTCAGTTATAAGTGTTAAATTTTTAAAATCAATAACATCATTGACTTTGTCCACTAGCTTACATAATACCTCATAATAACTTAGAGATTCATCATAAACTAGTGGAAGGATTTTAGGACAGTCATAATTTATTTTATCCATATAGTATATCCTTTCTACCTATATTTTACCACAAACCAAAGAATAAGTCCTCTAGTTCATCAATAATAAGTTTATCAATATTCAAGTAACTATCAACTAACTTATTATAGATATTGATATAATCACTACCACCGTTGCGCCCTAATAGATGGCGTACATATGTCTGTGTAGAGACTGTATCACTGCTTGAATTAGAAGTACTGTCTGTATTGGAAGTGCCTTCTTGTGAGGCATTAGAAGCATTTTCTGTAGAAGTATTAGAAGTACTATCGTTCTTTGATTTGTTGTGCGTTGCGCTTGATAGGTATCTGTTAGTTTCCAAACCTTCTAATCCACCTTGTGGCGTGTCGTTAGAAGTCTGCCATGCATCTCCAAGTGCTGTGGAATTACCATTTGAATTTGAGTTGCCTGTGGAGTTCGCATAGGAAGTGTTGTTTGATTGAGAATTAGAAGAACTATTGTTCTTTGTATTGCTGTTACCACTTGTTTCAGTTGTTTCTGTAACGTCTACATTAGCAAATAGCTTTTCTTGCAAGTCATTCAAGCTTTCATACATCGTGTTGTACTGGGGCATAATGATATTTAAGCGGTCACGAAGAAACATCTTCCACCGCCCAACTGTCTCACAGCATATTTCCCTAGTGTAGAAATGACGTACAATATTCATTTCTAGTGTTTGTCTATATGATTCATCATAGATAGGGAAGGAGAAGTTAAACAGTTTGGGAAGTGCCTTTGCAATCATATCATCTGCTGTTTGATTGTCGGATGAAATGTCTTTGTTGTAGTCCTCAATAATGTATCGTAACTCTGTTGTGTATTTACTCATATGTGTCCTGCCCTGTTGTTTCCTCTCCATTGTCTACATTGTGTACATCTTCCATAGTAGTATCTGTCATTTGATAATCTTCTCTAAAGTTGCATTCTACGTTTAGTCCAAACATAGCGTTTATCTTGTCGCAAGCGTTGCGTCTAGAATTTAACCTAGAGTATCTACTAGCAATCGTACCACCAAGAGAACGTGTTACCTCGTCTTGTACCATACGTTCCTTCTTTTGGAAAGAAACGTTTGAGATACCAAGGTATGTTAGTGCCTCGTTCCAAATCTGTGTTTTTAATTGATAGATTTTATCGGAGACAAATGGCGCACCTGTGTTTAGTACTGTCAATGCATCAGTTTCTAGTGCCTTCTTGTCCGCATAGATAACTGGGGCGTTCCCATCATATTCCTTATAAAGGTTCTTTAGCGTCAATCGTTGTGTCTCCGTACCTCTGATAAGGATAGGTGTTTTCTGTGCATTTGCATTCACGTCTACGATTCTATCTAAGTTCCATAAACGCTTAGAGAACAGAAGTACATCCTGCCATGCATTGGTGTGCAACATATTGTTAAAGATTATAACACTATCTTTGTTTGTAAGGTTGCGTTGATAGCCATTGACAGCATAAGCACGTCTATCGATAGGAATGTGATATATATCCATTCTACCGTTTAGTGTAGACTGTGTTGCAAGATATTCACCAAGTTCATCATCCCTAAAGAATAGCGCATGACCGTCTGTGAATAGTGTCATTTCTAGGAATCTTTCATCGATTTCCGGTGGTAGGTTCTTCCACTCAAACATGGCCACAGATAGCTCCATAAGACGGTAAGCATAGTGCATGTAGCTTGCATTGTTGTCAATTAAGGATTCTTCAAAAGTTGTTTTGCGTCTAGCCATAATATGTCCTTTCTTATAATATTATAACATATAACTACCCTAATAAATAGGGTAGTTTATATATTTTTATCCTATGTATGAATCTCCCCATCCATACCCGTCAATTGTGTTATCTAATGCATAGTTGCCAACTTCCTCTAGGTTGTTCCATGTTGTGATACCATTGTCATAAATGCCTTTGATTGTGACTAGGTCAGTGTTGTTAATGTTGCCTTGGATATTACACCCAACTGTCTTTAAGTAGCTCCAATGCTTACGGTTTTGTCTAGATGGAATATATTGTTTTCTTTGTGCATACCCATACTTATCAAAATAATCGTCGATTATATTTAGGTATTCATTTTTTATTGAATACACATACACCCTAAACCCAACATTACCAAAAAACCCGTTCCAAGAGTCATTCATGAGTTGCCCATGTAAATTAGAAGGTTGGTGTTGAATATCTTGTTTCTTTGCAACTAGTTGTGCTGTAGCGTTTTGATAAGTATTTAAAGCACTGAGTTGTGCATTTGTTTGTGCAAGTGTGGCGTTCTTCATAGCAGTTGCCATTGTATTAGCAGATACCGCCTCACTAGCATTAAAGCCAATTTGTGAATTAGTTAGTTGCATGTTTATAGCATCCGCTTGTGCATTATATACTCCCGCTGATGTTGTCATGCTTCCCAAACTCACCAATGCCCCTTCGGCGGCACCTACCACGGTTCTAACTGGATTTAGTCCAAAGCCACCCATTGCCGCACCGGACGCAACGTTTTTTACCATACCGGTAATGTTATTCATTGTATCTTTACCTAGGTTAGCAGAATTTACTGCAAGTGCTGTTTTGTTGCTGTTCTCTGCTTGTGTAAGCATTGAATTAGCTTGTATATGGTCATTTGTACGTGCGTTACTTGCGGATAAGCCCGCCATTGTATAGTTGTTCTGCGCAATTGCTTGGTTAGTATCATATGTATTACCTATCGCATTCATACTAGCAGAGTACGTGTTTTTATTTTGTGCAAGCCATACTTTGAATGCATCACCACTGTAAGCGCCTGTTGGGAACGTAGAGTAATTTAGTGTATATAGTGAAGTATCTGCTCCGCTAGTAGAAGATAAATAGTCATGAACTAATAATAAGGACTGTGGCAACGGTAGTTTTAAGGTAAGTGCACTGAATTTGAAATTATATGATGAATCTACTGTTTTCCCTGCGTTAGTCCTAAAGTTTTCAAATTTCAATTCCATTATTTGTCCTAGATTGTTTGTGCATTGTATATAAGAATATGGATATGACATCAATTTTTTATTTCTTATTCTATGTCCATTTTTCAATCTAGTATTAGTAAATGTTTTTGTTTGGTTTGCGCTATCTACAGTAGGTACAGAATAGATTGCTACAATATTATCTTCAAGGCCATTATTGATAAATTCTTGTAATTTACTTATAGAGTCATCTCTATTACCAACATATTGATAAAGTGAAAATAATGAGCCGGCCTGTACACTTGGTGTAGGGTGTTGTCCTGCACTCGATGTTGTTGCTAGTATTAGAAAATTAGCGTCTGCTCCATCTTTTAGTAAATTGATAGTTATTTTTAAGTCGTGCTCATAATCGGAACCCAATTCCAACCCTTCCGGTTGTGTGTTTTCATAGAGTACATCATGTGTACTGTGTTGTCTTTCAACGAAAGTCTTTTGGAACTCATAATCATAGCACCATGTTTGCATGACGTCTATCTCATAATACACATCCGTTACTTCGTTGGAAACATAGGAAATACCGGTAATGAACGCATAGAACCACTTGTTTTCAAAGCTGGTATTTTTGAACATTAGATAGTTACAGTCAATCAATTGCTCGTATGTTAGTTGCATACGGATAGTACCAAGTTGTGCCCTTTGATAAGAGTAGTCCGTAACTTGAAACTTCTTGTATTTCATGAACGCCTGCGCCTGTGCATCCTTGTTCGGGTAGTACACTGTGTGCTCATAGCTTTTATTGAGTGGAATATTATGCAATATATAAATAGCTGTATTAGGTAATATATACATATTGTTTTCCTTTCTATAAATAAAATAGGAATGACTATGTATAGCCATTCCCAATATTTACTAGGCTATTAGCCTTGTTTTGCAAGAGTAACTGTATCTCCTACATTCTTAGCAGATGTGATTGTATCGCTTGCCTTGTAAGGAACGCCATGGATTTCTGCTTCGAGTGTGATATCAGTTGCGGTAGCGCTCTTAGGAATCAAGAGTGCGCCATAGTCTAATACTGCGATACCTGCTTTAACAAGTGCATCTGTTTGCTTGAATTTAACTGTATTAGGCTTTAATGTCTGTCCGTCTACTTCAGCTTGCAATGTCATTGTGACTGCTTGTTCGGATACATCCTTGCTCATGATTTCGCATGTGAGACTATCCGGAACCGCAATGTCAGCATCATCTGTAACGAATACTACTGCATTTGCGAATGGTGAGTAGGAAACAGTTTTCCAAGTATGGTAGAAGTAATTCCAATATAATCCGGACGCAACATATTTTTCTGTAAATTGCGTTTTGTTATCATATACTTGAAACCAATCCTCATCGATAAGTACTGCTTTTACGTTCTGCATGAGTGCAAGTTCAGCAGAAGTAACTTCTTCCAAGCCATCTGAGTTTGCACGAATGATAGCAAATCTATCATTATCGAACTCAGCCCAATTATCAATCAAGAATAAGCGTCCCATAAAGTCGGCCTTATCCATGTTGAATGCACCTGCCAATACGTTTACATCATATTGTGCATTAAATGTAGAATCCATAAAGATTACTTGTCTATCTTTTGGAGTAGTAGTACGAACGCCTGCCTCATTGAACTTGTTGCTCATGAATGGTAACAAGTTGGATACACCTCTAAACTGTACCGCTGTTTCACCAAAGTCTGTACCATCACCAATAGAAGTTGGATACATCTTGCCATGCGAGATAGATTTGATAAGCAAGTACTTGAATAATAAGAACTCATCATATTCAGCGCCTGTGTATACTTGGTCTACGATTTTAGCAATCAAGTCCGTAACGCCATCAATAGATAAGAATGCTTGTTTCAAGTCCTCATCCTGAATAGTTACCGGATACATTGCTCGGAAGTTCATTGTGTGGAATACAGATTTAACATCTGGAATAGTACGCTTTAATTCACGTTCTGCACCTTTTTCCGGAGTGTATTCTACCGCATTGGCAATGCCAACGAAAATAGACTCTACTGTTTCCCCAAATTCCAAGTAACCCTTCTTAAGGATAGAATATGGATTGTTAAAAGTAGCGGAGTTTACACGTACTAATGCAATACGATTGATTAATGCGTTTAAGAATTGGTTAGATAGGGCAACATCACCACATAATACTTCACCAACGTGCGGAATATCTGTAGCTTGCGTTACCTTTGGTACGTTCTGTTGATAATCATAGGACGCATTCTGTCGAATAACATTCAAGATATCAAGAGTGGACGCATTTAATGTTGTTTTAGAAACACGTTTTGCCATTTGTTATATCCTTTCTTATTCTGTTTTGAATAGGTCTTTAAAATCTTTTATTTCTTCCTGTTCTTCTTGTTCTTCCTGTTCAACTGTTGTAGGATTGCTTTCATTGTTATCTTTTTTACTTCCTTCAAAGAATCTAGCTTTATACTTCTCTCTCCATGTCTTGTCGTTCTCTTCGTACTTTGTTTTCCATTCAGTAGAGTCTTTTGTTTTTGTTTCAAAATCATCTAGAGTGTCCGTAACATCTTCAATGAATGACAATGTGGAATCGTCCGTATTATCTTTTGTGAGTGTTTTTAAAGTATTTAAAATATCTTCTTTTGTCTTAATAGCCATATTCTTATTTATCTCCTTTATTATATTATACTCTAAATTATAACTAATATCTACTCTTTAAAGGAATGTTATTAATGTAGTACATCAATTTTAATTTACTGCTAGATGACATCTTTGCTATGATAGCAGTCAATGTGCAATCACCATCACCAAATGTAAATGTAGTATGTGCCTGGTTTTCATAATCTACAGAACCTTTACCACTGACAACCCACTTAACGAACCTATAGCCTGTTGGTACATCTGCTGTAATAACGACTCTATCTCCGCTTTTACCTGTGGTTGAAGATGCAGTACCGCCCTTGACTGTAAGTGTGTATGTCGGTTCCGGTGTTGGTGGATTGATATTTGGATGATATATAAAGCCTTGGAAGCCACCTACAGAACCTCCTTGGCGCCTATATCCTGTTGCTTTGTATCTCCTTCGATAGCCAAAAATTTCAGAACCATAGTTGGACTCACTTACCATTATATCTCCATTGCCGAATATTTCTTCAACAATTGCAACATGCCCTGCATTACTGCTTCCAATGTTAGCACCACTCATGCATAATATTGCACCTAGTTGTGGTTCCTGTCCTCTAGCGTATCCATCATTATGCCCCCAATATTCTTTGGCATTCCCTAGAGATAGATTATAATCTGTATTTGTGTTGCCTAGTTCCATCCATCTACCATGCACGTATCCGGTACAGTTGGCCAATACAGAACCACCCCATGCTGTAGGTGAACCTATAATGCAATTATTATAACCGCCATAGCTTGGAACCGTCCATCTTTTATCACCACTGCTTGGCGTTGTTGTTCGTGGCGTATATGTCATATCTATTCACCTTCTTCAGCTAGTCTAAATAATAAGGCAAGACAGATACCACCAAGCGTGATACCTGTCATAAACGCCAATATCATTACAATACAAAATGTATCAATGCTCATGCTTATCATGGATTGGCATTCTTTAGATATGGCGCTACTCCACTTCCTTGTACTCCACCATATACATAGCCTTCCTTGCCTGTTTGTTTGTCTAGCACATAATACCAAGCAATCTTACCATTCATGGCACCATATCCATAGTAGTATAGTTTGTGATTAGTTGGTACTACTTCTTTAACCGCTCCACTTGTACTAGGGTAACTTCTCATGTTCAGTGCGCACTTTGTCGTGAATACTTTACCGTTCTTAAACTTTGAACTCATGTTCCAAGTGCGTACAGTTCCACCTGTTGAATTACTTTCTTTTTCAGCAACCGTAACTCTATATTGGTTTGGCAAGCAAATAAAGCCTTGGAATGCTGTGTTTCCACCATGAGACTTATAGCTCTTGCCATACTTATAGCATCTTACTTTCTCCCAACGTTTTCCACCGTAGTTGGATTGCGCTACAACAATATAGTTAGAATAAATTCCAATAACGATAGCGACGTGACCGTATCCATTACCACCCCAACAAGCAACTGCACCAAGTTCCGGTGTAGAACTTCTTCTGTAACCATCACTTGTGTATCCGTACCAATTCTTAGCATTTGCACGTGATAACTTTGGGCGTACTCCCATCATTTCATACCAAGCACCCCACGCATATCCAACGCAATTAGGTAAGCATGAGTTACCATTGATTCTTAAGCATTCATTTACACCACCATAATTAACATGCTTGTAATACTTATTTGCGTAAGAAGGCTCTGTAATTCTTAGTGTGCTCATTCATTGTCACTCCCTTCTACTTCCTCATTAGGTGTATCAAAGTCACCTTCACCCAATGTATCCTTTTCCGGTGTATCGGACTTCTTCTGTAATAGGTCTAATGCCTTTTCAAGTCCACTTGGAATAGGTACATAGTCTCTTAGATTCTCTACACAAGAATACAATTCCATAGCAATCATTGCATAGATTGTGGCATTTGATATATAATCTACTTTCAAACAATAGTCCATACAGAATGCAATAATTACCAAGATATAATCATAGCATTTCTTTAGTAACCCTTCCTTAAATTTACAGCTTTTCAAGTCGTGTGCTAGAATTGCTTTGATTACACCTGTTACAATATCCAATGCAATAGCAACGCTCATGACTGCAATCACTCCTGCATTTTCATTGATAAGATTTACGATTTGTTCCATAGTTTATAATATATCCTTTCATGATATAATTATAGCATAAGAAAGAAGGAGATTACATGACTGAAACAAAATATTATGACGGTACAAAACTATTATCTATGATGGATATAAATGGCAACAAGCCAGAAATATACTTGGTAACTTCTAATAGGACCGCGGGTAAAACAACTTACTTTGGGCGCTACTTGGTAAATAAATTTATCAAAGAAAACAAAAAATTCTGCTTGCTTTATCGTTTCTCATATGAGTTAGACGATTGTGCAACCAAGTTCTTTAAAGATATTCAAACACTGTTCTTTCCTGTATATGATATGCGTAGTGAATCCCGCTCAAAAGGAATGTACCACGAACTATTCTTGATTGATAAAACATACGATGATAATGATGAAGAAGGCGTGCCATGCGGATATGCCATAGCATTGAACAATGCGGACGCGGTAAAGAAGAACTCACACCTGTTTAGTGATATACAATACATTCTATTTGATGAATTTCAAAGTGAATCCAATCACTATTGCCCTAAAGAAGTAAACAAGTTCATGTCTATTCATGACTCTATTGCTCGTGGTCAAGGTAAGCAAAACCGTTATGTGCCTGTTTACATGCTTTCCAACACTGTATCTATTATCAATCCATACTATGTAGCTCTTGGCATTTCTAATCGGCTCGACACGAAAACAAAATTCCTACGTGGAAATGGATTTGTGCTCGAACAAGGCTACAATGAATCCGCAAGCAAAGCTATGCGTGAATCTGCCTTTCACCAAGCCTTTATGAACAATGGATATGATAAGTACGCAACCACTGCATCATATTTAAATGACAACTCTGCATTTATTGGTAAAATGTCGGGTAAGAACTTCTACTTGTTCACCATGAAATTTGAAGGCAAGGAATATGCTGTACGTGAATATCCGGACGAAAATATTGTATATGTGTCCGACAATGTAGACGGTACATTTAAAAACAAGATTGCCATCGACCTAGAAAGCCATGATATAAACTATGTGCTCCTTAACCGGTACTCAGAATATATCACACGCTTACGTTTCTTTTTCGACCATGGTTGCTTTAGATTTAAAAATCAAGAATGTAAGAATGCATTGATTCATTTATTGTGCTACAAACAATACTAGACAAATGCTTTTAAAAGTGTATAATATAAGAGTAAGGGTTAGTCTCCTTACCTTACAGTTCCGACAAGCTGTTGTCTGTTATTTTTTCATTTTTAATTCCTATATAACACTGCCTTTCGTGGGCTAAAGATAACTAGTACTTATGTACTAGTTATTTTATTTTATGCATAATAAAAGAGTACCGAAACGGTACCCTTATTTAACGTATCATTCCTACGTGAATAAAGCAATGCGGTAAGCTATCCGACTGTACGGTACCCCTACTTAAAGGGTGCTTATGTACCTATACTCAACGATTTATTGCACTTAGTGATACAATTACATATTAACGCATTTCAAATGATGTGTCAATCAATACAACTCCACCATCAATACGCTTAGGTAACAACTTGCCATCTAGCTTTAGTCCTACTTTAAAATCTTTCAGTCCTTTATTTCCTTCTTCCATTTCTTTAATAAATGTATTCTTGCATGATTGTGGCATGCCTGCGCACTTCACGTTATAATACGGCTCTTCTATCGCTTCCAAGTCCTCAGCAACTACATGCTCAATATATGTTTTCTGTCGTACAAATATTCCAACATCCCAACTAGACTCTAGTTTCCATGCACAAAATGCTGTTGGATGTACTCTAATACCTTTCACATCTTCCGGCGCCAAGTCGCAATGGATACTATCTGTATCCGCATATATAAAGCCATGCTTATTCGGTCCATAATAATTCTTTTGCGCACTTCTAATAGTGAAGTTACGTGCATAGCTAGTAATAGCAGAACCAACTGCAATATATCCGCTCTTCTTTGCATGCTCTTCAACTAGTTTAAACTTTACAGTGCCATCTTCAATATAAGGCACTTGATATGAACTATTACTTGAACTGCTCATCTTCCCATATAGATTATTTAGGAACAACTTTGCTAAAGTCCTCATTGCGCCTTTGCTTTCCTGTTTGATTTTACGATATTTATCAATATATGTGTCAAATATCCCTATTTCTGTGTAAAAATAACAACCATGTAATATCTTTTCATCTAACACATAATAATGGTCATGCAATAATTGATAATCTGTTTGTGTCAATGTCAATGTGACCGTATCTGTTACTTTCTCACCATCAACTATCAGCTCTTTAAACTTCTGCCCCTTATATGTTGGCCTGCTATCCTTTAGGCACTCCGTACTTTTATACAAGCTATTTCCCTTGATTTGTATGAATGGCAACATGTTCTCTTTGATATGGAATCTACATTGTATAGTAATAAAGAAGTATCTATCATCTTTAAGTGCCTTCTCCGGAATATAATCACCACTCCAAAATGATGGTAAATACACCGGGTATCTATTTCCGCTTTCACTACTCATCATTGATGGATACAGACTGTTTACATCTGCTGTTACGCCATCATACTTTATCTTGTTTGTCTTTTCCGGGACTACATAGCACCAACCACCATGGTAACTTTTGCGTATATATTCATCTGCATTCTTTGCATTATAGACGCTCTCGTCTAGTTTGATATTCTCAAGATTTGGAAACCAATTGTCCCAATCCCCCTTACCTATAAGTGCCTTATATTCTGTCAAGCAACAACTGCCAATCGTTAGCTTATCGTGTCCCTGCGAAAACATAAACTCTAATGCCTCTTTAAGCACTAATACGTCATTCTTTATGTACTCCATTTCTTCATCACTTATAGCACATCCTGCATATCTATAACCTTTATATTCCATGTCTAACTTTTGGTGCTTAGTATTAAATGCCTTACCAATTTGCTTTAATGTGAATGGCATCAACTTTAAGCTATCTTTTAGTTTGATAACCCCATTTCCGAGATTGATATCAATTGTGTACCACTGCCCCATATCACTAATCACGCATCTAAACTCTTTAGGCTCCAACTTGCTTTTCTTATCCACATGGAACTTATAATCATGTTTTAATAACCAATCTACCCAAAAGCTACCATCGAATTTCAAATTGTGATAATACAATATATATTCATTATTAGGCGCTACCCTGTCAGCAAAGTATTGTACAGTCTCATCCAATGAGTGGTGAACGATTACATATTCTGTACCTAATTGTACTAATGCACTTGACCATACTTCTGTATTTGTTTGTCCCTCATATACTGTTGTTTCAAAGTCACATGCGTATATATGTTTGATTGTCTCCTTCTTCATATCTCTATTTCTCCTCAAATGGAGTACCTATTGTACTCATCTCTCCGAATGCTGTTTCTGAATAATCTGAATCTAAATATTTGTGTAATACAGTTTCAACCTGTGCAAAAGCATCATCTATTCCCTCTTGGTACCCTATATATTCCATTTTATCCAAGGTATCCATAATAAACGAACTCGTTTCTTTTGTAATACTTCCACCCATATCCTTAATACTTTCTAATAGTGGTATTATTTTATCCTTACCGTAAACATATGTCCGCTCACGATAATATCTATCCATTTCAGTGTCCGGTAAACTTTGTACCTTATCAATGATTGCATCAATTGTACGGATATTCTCTTGTCTTGCAAAACGTGCCTTTCTTTTTTCATAACGTATTCCTTCCCTTGTGGATAAGCGTTTACCTTGTTCATCTATATATGACGTGGCCTTCTTTCTAGCTTTTGGGGCTGTTCTAAATTGCTGAAAAAATAACAAATCTCTAGTTGTAATTTTTGCACCACTTGCAATCTTTTCATTAAAGGTTTTTATTTTAGTTGCTGTATTCTTTCTAAATTTAAACCCTTCCTCTTCTGCTATATTAAAGTTAACTATAGCCTTATTATAGGCTCGTATTACTTTAGTTTGTAGTTTTAACTTTGGCATAATCTTTTACCTTTCCTCTATAATTTTATAATAAAGGATAGCATCTTGCTATCCCTTATCTATTTAATATGGCAAAGTGCTATCTGTGATGCCCTGTTTTGTTTCTACGAAGTTAACGTTTGTCGTATAATCTCCACTCTTTGTCTTATATGCGGTAAAGTTGATAGCTACTTTTCCATCCTTGATTTCCTGCACGGATTCTTCATCCTTTAAGATTTCTACAACTGTATCTTTCATCCATGATGGAAGGTTGATACCTACGTTATTTACAGCAATTGCAAATACTGAATCCCCATATTTTGCGTTGCTTGACTTATGCCATCCAATTGCCTTAATAACGATTGTCTTGTCTAGCAACTCCTTGGCCTTCTTCCAATCCTTGATTTCCTTCAAATCTACATCAAAT
>ERZ808245.916-NODE-916-length-12973-cov-3.041183_pt1 | contig 12973 bp, 12 predicted proteins | sample MGYA00521243_ERZ808245 | MGnify/ENA primary metagenome ERZ808245 (study PRJEB31516, sample SAMN03275576) | gut metagenome | biome: mammalia-associated habitat; material: feces | host: Papio cynocephalus | place: Kenya | collected 2012-07-07 ... | reverse complement strand
AAGAAGGTTTATAACTATATGTTATTTTCTATAACTTATCACTGCATAAAACGTTTCAATCTATGCTTTTAGGACAACATGACGATTTAAACTTTGCTAATTTGGGAACATGCGGACATTCATATAAATATTTCTCCAAAAAGACTTGTTTGTGCAATGAATATTCGCTATCTTTGTGGGCATTAATAATTAAACACAATGTAATATGAAAAGACTAAAGATTGTTTTGTCTGCGCTATTTTGCATGATACTATTCAGCGCATGTAATTCAAATGATTTGGAAGAAGAAACTGTAGATTCTAATACAGGAACTTTTACAGTGCGAACTCGTACTCCAGGAACGGAAGCAAAGGTTAGTTATCCGCTGGTTCTCTATGTTTTTAATGCTTTGAAGTGTTGTGCTGCGCAAAGTGTGCAGTCGGAAAATGAAAATGTAGTAATGTCGCTTCCGGCAGGCGAATACAATGTCTATGCAATTGGTGGTGTTGACAATTTGTCCCTTCCTGAGATGGCCAATGCGCAATCAACCTCCTTGCTTAATTTAAAATCAGCAGAACAAGCATATGGCGATTTAATGGCGGCTCATAGTAGTGTGAGTGTTGTTGCGGGAAAGTCGCAGGACGTCAATTTGCAAATGGAGCGTAAAGTAATGCAATTGGATAAGGTGGAGATGAAAAATATTCCGCAAGGTACGGAACAGGTTTCCATCGTGATCTCTTCTCTTCATAGTGGTATTAAGATTGATGGCTCTTATAGTGACAACAAAGATTATTCTTACGAGCTGCAACTTGTAAAGCAAGAGGACAACACAACATGGTCGGCAACGCCAAGTGCATTCCTTTTGCCTTCTGATGAAACGACTGTTTCAGTCAAGATGAAAATTGGAGAAACGGAAAAGACTTTTGCCTATACAGGCAGTGACAAGTTTGTCGCAAATTCACATTTTACAATAACTGCAACCTATCAAGCCCAAAAGTTGGAAATGAAATTTACCGGTGCCGTTTGGGGAGAAGACAAGCAGATAGATTTCAGCTTGGTAGATGATAATCCTAATCCCGGAACGTCAACGGGTGCTCAGATCTTCAAGGTTGGTGATTTCTATAAAGGGTGTTACGTTTTCGAGGTTGATGAAAACGAAAGAATAGCGAAAGTACTTTCATCTATTGAAAAAGTTCCTGCTCCATCAGATCCCAAAAAGACAATAGCACTAAGCACAAATGCTGAGATTACAGAGATAATAAATGGCTATTTGTCATTATGGACTGTCGAAGGCATAGCGGTACAATGGCGTGTTATGAATGTGGATGAGGCACAAATATTATATGATAATTATACTGCGATAAATACGGCATTGAGCAATCAGTGTGCTACGGCTTTATCGACAGAAACATACTATGTCAACGACAACCAAGAGTATAAGAAGTGTGAACTGAAGGCTAAGACATTTAAGCCTGTTGCAAATCCTAAGAATGAAACTATTCTTCGTCCAATTGCTGAAATACCTTTTTAAGAGGTGAAATAGATGAAAAAGAAAACAACAGTTTTACTTTTAACGGCCTTGATTGCTTTCTTTTCCTGTGATTCATATATATATGAGGATGAACCGGAGAAAGAGACCATACTTGCAGTTACGACGCGTGCTGCTGATGGCAATGCAAATGTCAGCTATCCTGTTGCGCTATTCATTTTCAGTGGCGACAAATGTAGTGCAATTCACAAAATTAATTCTGCTTCTGATAATGTACAAATCTCTTTGCAGGCCGGCGATTATGAAGTGTATGCCATTAGCGATATAAATAATTATGAGCTTCCAGAGAAAGAATCTGCGATCAGAATGTCGCCATTGAGACTTAAAGTGGGAAAAGTAAGTCATGGAGATTTAATGACCGCTCATAGTACTGTCAAGATGGAGGTCGGTGAGGAGCGTTCGCTTACTCTTAATATGGAGCGAAAGGTTTTGAAGCTAAATGAAATCAAGGCGCAAAATATACCTGCTGCAGCTAAAAGCGTTAATGTGTCAGTTTCTCCGTTTTCCAGCATGATATGCATCGAAGGGAGCCATACTGATGATAAGACAACATTCAATGTCGGGCTTAAAAAGCAGGTAGATGGTGCAACATGGCTCGTGTCACCGGATGCATTCTTATTACCGGCAATTAATCAAGCAGTGGAAATAGCAATAACCATTGCTTATGAAGATGGAACGACAAAGAAATATTCTTATAAAAGTACAGAACCATTTAAGGAAAATGCTCATGTCAACATTTTAGCGAAATATGAAACATTGAAAACCTCGCTTGCCATAAATATCAAGGGCAAAGAATGGGATGAAGACCAAAATATAGAATATAGTTTTATGGAGAAAGAGTCGAATCCTTCTCAAGGAAACGAGCATGAAACGTCTTCCGAAGCATTAGCTGTAGGTGATTTCTATAAGGGTTGCTATGTATTTGCCGTAGATGCAGACAAGAAAAAGGTGACAGTCCTTTGTTCGGACGAGAAAGCCAATGTGATGGATTATTATAAGAATGAATCAGACAATGAGCAGGCTGCGAAAACAGCATTGCAATCATTCTCTGTAAGCGGAATATCGAAGTGGCGGGTCATGACAGAAGATGAGGCCAAATGCATCAATCGGAATATTACAAAAATCAATGAAGCATTGCAAGCTACAGGCAAGACTGTGATTTCGGATGAGGAATACATTATTGTGAATAGGTCGGGCTATAGAAGATGCAAGCTTACAGCCAAAAAATTCAAGCAAGATGCATATCCTCGATTAGAAACAATTCTTCGGCCTGTTGCCGATGTCTATTTCAATTGAGTGCTCAATAAAAGAGCTCTTATGTAAAAAACAAGCGTTTATTTTTGCATGTTGCTAAGTAATCACTAACTTTGCAGACAAAATGAGAGATAATCTGAAAAATATCCATCACCATCATCACACCAAATGATATCGTTCGGTGAGTGAAGCTTTATATAAACAAATAAGCAATACAGAGGCTTGCCGAAACACTTCGGCAAGCCTTTTTAATTACTAAGGAGATAGAAATGTTAAGAATCGCAGTACAATCAAAAGGTCGGCTTTATGAAGATACCATGGCACTTTTGGCCGAGGCCGACGTTAAAGTGAGCAAATCTGTGCGTACCTTGTTAGTGCAGGCTCGCGATTTTCCGGTAGAGATACTGTTTTTGCGTGATGACGACATCCCTCAAACTGTTGCCAACGGGGTCGCAGATATTGGCATCGTCGGAGAAAACGAATTTTTGGAGCGCGGTGAAAAAGCCGATATTATCCAACGTCTTGGCTTTAGCAAGTGCCGCTTGTCGTTGGCAATTCCTAAAGCTGAAACCTATGAAGGGCTGGAATGGTTCCAACATAAGAAAATAGCAACCAGTTACCCCAATATTTTGCGAGAATTCTTACGTGAAAACAATATAGAGGCTGACGTACATGTTATTACCGGTTCTGTGGAGGTTTCTCCCGGAATAGGCTTAGCCGATGCCATCTTCGATATTGTTAGTTCCGGTTCTACCTTAGTCAGCAATAACTTGAAAGAGGTAGAGGTGGTTGTACGCAGCGAGGCCTTGTTGATTGGCTATCCCGGGATGGCAAGCGAGAAGAAATCGATTTTAAATGAACTGTTGTTCCGCATAGCTGCAGTTAAGGAAGCAGAAGATAAAAAATACGTATTGATGAATGTTCCCAAGAACAAATTGAATGAAATCGTTTCCGTATTGCCCGGCATCAAGAGCCCTACCATCATGCCTCTGGCCGACAAGGATTGGTGCAGCGTGCATACGGTGTTGGATGAAAAGCGCTTTTGGAACATCATAGGCCAGTTAAAGGAAAAAGGAGCCCAAGGCATATTGGTTCTTCCTATAGAGAAAATGGTACTTTAAATAGTGGCGATGCAGATTATAGAATATCCTTCGGCAGCAGAATTGAGCCAATGTTTGAAACGTCCTGCTTTCGACGTGACAAAATTGTTTAGCGCAGTGCAAGGCATCATCGACAACGTACGTGAACACGGTGATGCCACCCTGTATGAATTGGAAGAAAGATTTGACAAGGTGCGTCTCAAGCAACTTGCTGTTGGTGAGGAAGAATTTCTTCAGGCCGAATCCAAAGTAAGTGACGAGCTAAAGGATGCAATTCGATTGGCATACGGAAACATCTCTCGTTTTCATGAAGCGCAGCGCTTTTCTCCTATTTTGGTGACGACATGTCGGGGTGTTGTATGCGAACAAGTGGCTGTACCCATTGAACGAGTGGGTTTGTATGTTCCCGGAGGCTCGGCTCCGCTTTTTTCTACAGTTTTAATGTTGGCCGTACCGGCACAAATAGCCGGTTGCAGCGAGATAGTCCTTTGTACGCCACCCGCAAAGGATGGCAGTGTAAACCCTGTCATTTTGTTTGCTGCCCGTTTGGCCGGAGTAAGCAAAGTCTTTAAAGTCGGCGGTTCACAGGCTATTGCCGCATTGGCTTATGGAACGGAGAGCATTCCTAAGGTTGACAAGATTTTTGGTCCCGGCAATCAGTATGTGATGGCGGCCAAGCAATTGGTCTCTCTTTCTGACGTAGCAATAGATATGCCGGCCGGCCCAAGCGAAGTGGAGGTGCTGGCCGATGAAACAGCTAATCCATCATTTGTTGCCGCCGATCTTTTAAGCCAAGCCGAGCATGGTGCAGATAGTCAGGTGGTCTTAATATCGACCGACAGGGAAATGCTGAAAGCCGTGAAAGGCGAAGTGGAGCGTCAGTTGGCGACATTGCCAAGGAAAGAAATTGCCGCAAAAGCTCTTTCTCACAGTTTGGCCGTCTTGGTCAAGGATATAAACGATGCTATTAGTGTAACTAACGATTATGCGCCCGAGCACTTGGTGATTGCAGTAAAAAATTACCGCGAAGTTGCCAAGCATATACGGCATGCCGGTTCAGTGTTCTTGGGCTCTTATAGCTGCGAAAGTGCCGGTGATTATGCTTCAGGCACCAACCATACGCTGCCCACAAAAGGGTATGCCCGTGCTTACGGCGGCTTGTGCTTGGACTGCTTTGTGAGGAAAATGACTTTGCAGGAACTTTCACCCGAAGGCGTTCGTGAAATAGGTCCTGCCGTTATGGCTATGGCTGCCGGTGAGCAGTTGGAAGCGCACAAGCGGGCAATGGAAATTCGTTTAGATAGTTTGAAACAGAAATAGTTTATGAAAAGCCTGAAAGACTTGGTACGCCCCAATATTTGGAGCTTGAAACCCTATAGCTGTGCCCGTGATGAATTTCGTGGGCGTAAAGCTCAGGTTTTTATTGATGCCAACGAGAATCCTTACAACAATCCCTATAATCGCTATCCCGACCCCTTGCAAATGTCTCTGAAGACACGCATATCCGAACAGAAAGGGATTGCACCCGAACAGATATTTCTTGGAAATGGAAGCGATGAAGCAATTGACATCGTCTATCGCGTTTTCTGCATTCCGCAACGCGACAATGTTGTTGCTATAGAACCGACTTACGGGATGTATCAGGTTTGTGCGGAGATTAATGATATAGAATATCGAAAAGTCCTGTTGGATGACAATTTCCGACTGGATGCCGAAAAGTTGTTGGGCGTAGTCAATGCTCACACCAAAGTTATTTGGCTTTGCAGCCCCAATAATCCTACAGGCAATAACTTGGATGGAAAAGAAATCGAGAAGGTGTTATGTTCATTTGAAGGCATTGTCGTTTTGGACGAGGCTTATAGCGATTTTTCATCCCGTAGTCCTTTCCGTCATCGCTTAGACGAGTTTCCCAATCTTATAGTCCTCAATACTTTTTCAAAGGCCTGGGGCTGTGCCGCCATCCGTTTGGGGCTTGCTTATGCCTCTGAAGAGATCATCGGCTTGTTCAACAAGGTTAAATATCCGTATAATGTCAATAAGCTTACACAAGACGCTGCTCTTGAGATTTTGGACAAGCGTCGCGATGTTGAGAATTGGATTAAGCTCATTTTGGAAGAACGTCCTAAGCTCATGGCATCAGTTGCTGAGCTGCGTATATGCGAAAAAGTCTATCCGACAGAAGCCAATTTTTTTCTGGCGAAAATGAACGACGCCACGGCCATCTACGAATACCTGATAGATAACGGAATCGTTGTAAGAAACCGCAGCAAGATAGCATTATGTCACAATTGCCTGCGTATAACTGTCGGGACTCCGCAAGAAAACAATGTGCTACTGGCTGCATTGAGAAAATACAAGTTCACTTAATTTTGAAGTAATGAAAAAGGCCGTTTTTATTGACCGCGACGGGACAATTATCCGAGAGCCGGCTGATGAACAGATTGACTCGATTGAAAAATTTTCGTTCTTACCAGGAGCTTTGACTGCGTTGTCGAAAATCAGAAAAACAACTGATTATGAATTTGTAATGGTATCAAATCAAGATGGTTTGGGTACTGATTCATATCCTCAGGAAACGTTTGATAGGCTTCAGCATTTATTGCTCGACACTTTGCAAAGTGTCGGTGTCGAGTTCGATGACATTCTGATTGACAAAAGTTTTCCTTCCGATCACCTGCCTACACGAAAGCCGGGGATAGGCATGATGGGAAAATATTTGCAGGGTGATTACGATTTGTCTCATTCCTATATGATTGGCGACAGGGAAACCGATGCCGAGTTTGCACGCAATATGGGATGCAAGCCGCTGATTATCCATGGTGACACCGGATGGCCGGAAATTATGGAGACTATTATAGGAGGTGAGCGTATTGCCGAAATACACCGCATTACAAAAGAAACAGATGTCTTTATAAGGCTTGACCTGAATGGTTCCGGCACTTGTGAAATCGATACGGGACTCGGCTTCTTCGACCATATGCTTGAACAGATTGGCCGTCATGGAAATATCGATATGGTAGTTAAGGTAAAGGGCGACTTGAACGTAGATGAGCACCACACGATAGAAGATACCGGCATTGTGCTTGGCGAATGTCTTCTTAAAGCCCTTGGCGACAAACGCGGCATTCAACGCTATGGGTTTTGTCTGCCTATGGATGATTGCCTTTGTCAGGTTGCTTTGGACTTCGGAGGACGCCCCTGGCTGATTTGGGATGCATGTTTCAATCGCGAGCGCATCGGCGAAATGCCAACGGAGATGTTCCTGCACTTTTTCAAGAGCGTTTCAGACAGTGCGCGGATGAATTTGAATATTAAAGCGGAAGGTTTTAATGAGCATCACAAGATAGAAGGCATTTTCAAGGCTTTTGCGCGTGCTGTTAGGATGGCAGTCAAACGCGATATGGATCATCTCGTATTGCCTTCAAGCAAAGGCCTATTGTGATGAAGCTGTTGTCGCAACTGTATGTCTTGGCTTTGTCGGCAGGAATGTTCTTGTCGTGCGATTCTGTTGTACTTGAAAGCGAAGCTATTCCCGATGTCAAGGATTCTACTGAAATTGTAAGTCCCGGCCAAAATGCCGAAGTGCTCAGTGTGGCCGAAGCCATGGCACTGTCGGAAGGAGATCTTGTCTGCGTCAAGGGGTTTGTCGTCGGTTCGATCAGAGGTACCAAGATAGGCGGCGCATGCTTCCTTGCGCCTTTCGATGGTCTTGTCAGCAATTTGTTGATAGCCGATGATCCTGCAGAGCGTATGCCTCACAATTGCATGCCGATTGAGCTTAAAAGTGATTCTGAGGCTCGCAAACAATTGAATCTGTCATCTCATCCGGAGATGCACGGCCGCAGCATAATCTTTGAGGGTGTGGCTAAGACTTATTTCGGCCAAATGGGAGTAAAGCAGATTTCCGCTTTTCATTTTCCTGACAGCCTTGAAATTCTGGCTGATACAGTGATAGATATTGTCTTCCCGATTGGCTGATTGCTTTTCCTCGTATTATTTTCCTTGATACACCCGAATGAAATCGACATACATGTCGGAAGAATTGTCGTAGCGTTCCAAGTTGATTTTCCAGCCGCTTGCACCACCGATGGCATAATTGACCAAAAAGAAAAGCGGCTGTTCGCCTGAATACCGGTTTGTGGCATGTCTGAACACCTCGATATTGTCCAAATAATAGACAGTCGAGCCTTTTCCTACGCGAAGTCCATAAGTGTGAAATGTCGTAGACCAAGAAGTCTTGCTGCCGATTTCAAGCATGTTAATGTGCTTCCAGGGCGCTTTGACTTCTTTGCCTTCGGAATCCTTTTGCTGCCAGTAATGGGCGGTGGCATAGTAGCCTGAGTCATTAGGATTTCCCTCTCCCCGGCCACCGTAGGCCTCAATGATATCCAGTTCGTCGCCAGGCAAGTTCTTGGTTTGATTCAGCACCCAGAATGCAGGCCATGTGCCGGGTGCCGAATGTGCCAGAAAACGGCATTCAAAGTAGCAGGGTGCTTTAACCCATAATCCTTTTCCATCCATGTCGACAGGTGCAAGCAGACCGGTGCTTCCCCGGGTGCCTGTTGGCTTGCGTGCCGCTATTTTCAGGTAGGTATCGCGTTGGCTGAAAGGATTGAGCGGGCTTGTTACATCGGTGAAAGGCCAGCCGCTGAAATCGCCGAATGTTGGTTTGTGGGCATTGTAGCGAGTGCCGCGTCCATCATTTGAAATGGAAAGTTCTTTATTGTCGAAGTCGTCAGAAAAAAACAATTCCATGCCTTCGGCACCGGGTGGCGGTGATGAGGGTATACCTTCTTTCCATCGTTTTCCTTTTTTGTTGTAAACTTGCAGTTCAAACACGTCGTGTTCGCCTTCCGAATTTTGTGCGTGGATGCGTATGTTTAAAGGGCCATGAGGCAATTTGTTGGCATTGAAAACGAATTTTCCAATTCCTGTCGCGGCCAGATGAATTCCTCCTGGCGTCAGGTTGGTATCATGTCCCCATGGCGAGCGGTTCTTTCGGTCGGGCGCGTTCCAACATAGGGCATGTGCCGTTGTCATGCCTTTTGCTATGAATTTAACTTCGGTTTTCCCACTAATATCACATCCAACGGATGGCGAAAGCAATCTTATGCTTTCTACATAACTTCGTTTGTTTTGTCGGTCTTCCGATGGAAAAGCATTTGTCAGTTGGATTTGTAAAGTGCAAAGCAGAACAGAAATAAAAAAGGTTTGTCTGGAGTTCATATTTAGAGCCTTTAAGAATGGATTTGCTGCGTATGAAAAATTATTCGAACCGAGAGTTTTGGCAGAAAAGAGCTTGGTTATCAGGAAGAATAGTTAATTGAAAAAATTCCATGAAAGTCCCAAACGTATCACGAAGGGATTGATGGGGTAGTGGGGCACCAAGAATTGATTGCCGCTGCCATTCTTGCTATAGTTGACGTGTGAAGCCATGAAATAGAATCGTGTATGTTTCAGATGCAGGTTGGCATAGACATCAATGATGGGGTAGTTGCCGATTTTTATGCGTTCATTTTCGGCTTGTGTGGCATACATGCCGATTGCCGGACTGTAGGTTGGTGCATAATAGGGTGTAAAAAAACGTACGTCACCGCCTAATTCAACGCGCAAGACTTTTGCTATGCGGAAAAGCAGATAAAGATTCGAATAGAGCGAGAGTGCCGGAACGGGAAGAATATTCTGGTTGGTGGAAGTTTGGTAGGCAATGTCGTTTTCCCAATTCAAAATGCCAAGGGTAAAGTCCTGATTGAGAGTGACGCCTATTAGTTGCAGGTTGGTTGATGATTGCCGTACTTCCGTGTCGTATGTGTAATAGGTGGAAGTCCCATTGGTCGCTTGTTGGGCGGTAGTGGCGAAATAAGTATATTTTTCAATGTTTTGAAGGTCGAATGATAGGCGTGTCCTTGTCTTTTCACTTTTCAGAATCGCGCCAATCCGTGTCGTAAACTGTTTGTCCAAACTGTTGTCCCACCACAGGTGATGAGAATGGTAGGTGCGGTAGAAAAAAGTGGGTTGACGGCCAATGATTGAGCCGTGCAGGCGCAGTCGGATGCTATCGCCGAGAAAACGTGTTTTCAGAAGTCCGTATCCGCTTAATTTGAAATCGCCCCACGTGCTTCCGTCTGACGAAGTTTCGGCTTGAAGCGTATAATTGATGTTGCGGCCTTTTTCTTTAAATAATTGGCCGCCTAATGTAATGCGGTTTTCATTGTAGGATTGGGAGAGACGGTAGGCAGCCGGCAGTTTGAAAGAGTTGAAATCGTGTTGGGCATAGAGGCGGATGCCGGCCATGGCCCATTTGTTGAACCCTTCGTGGAGTTCTATGGCCAAAAGGTTGGAAACGAGAGTGTTTTTAATGACGTCTGCCGTTGAGTCGCCTTCGAAATATTTGTTTGTATAAAAATCGTCAAGGGGTTCATTGGCAATGAACTTCCGTGTATTGTCCTCAATTTTCAGCGTATGTATGAAGCTGGTAACAGGTATGAACAAGGTCTTTGGCGGTGCAACTTTGGCCGTATCGGTTGGCGAGGGTTTCGCTGAGGCATTCGCGTTTTCAAGAGTCCTTACAGAGTCTGTCGGTGAGGTGGTGGAAGGTGAAGCGGCCTGTGATTTTGTAGAGTCGTTCTTTTCGATGACCTTATGAAATCCCATGCTGTAGCGGTGAGTCCATTGCAGGCCGTTGACGTGCATTTTGTTCCAAACTTTGTCTAAACGGGTGGGAATGTCATTTGTTCCGAATTTAGAAGGAAAATTTTCGGGGTTTGTAACATAGTCATCGCTCTCGATGCCACCGTTTTCTCCGGTTTTCAGGTAATTGGCGTAGAAAGCGAAATGGGCTTTGTATTGATCTTTGAGAATGGAACCGAATAATGTGGCATTGAAATTGGACGTAGATTGATGATCATAGTATCCGCGTCCATACAGATAGTCGAGTTTTAACCCGAATCCGATATCTTTTCCCATATTGATCGCGTATAATGCGCGAATGCGGTCTTCGCCATTGTCACTGCCCATGGACTCATGGTATGAAATGTTGGTGATGGGCGATTTTGTATTGGTGAAATGAATCTTGGAAAAGGGCGTTATAAAAAAGTCGTAAGGTTCGGAAAAAATGAAGTAGCTGAAATCAAGTGGGCGATTAGCGAAAAGCCTTGACAGACGCGGGGAGCCGAGATTTCCTAACGTATTGTATTGCCCGTGGATGCCTTCTGTGAAATTTGCATTCTGGAAACTGTGCGAAAACGTATCTATTTGAACCGAATCGATTGTGCCAAATCTCGGATCGGCTTCCCAAACGCGCAGACCTGTGGGCGTTTTGTCTTTCTTCTTGCTTGAGTCCGAATGACGCCCGAAGATGTTGCTCCTTTCTCCGTCCGTATCGTTTTCGTCTGTGTTGCCTTGGCGGTTTCTGTCGTTTTGGTTACTTCCTTGACCAATTCGGCGGAATCTGTTGTCATCGTCGAATCCTTGTCCGAAAATTGCTGCCGGAAGCAACAGAATGAATGATAGAATTAAAAGAAACTTCTTCATTCTGCAAAGTTAGTACTTTCAGGCAAAAAGGAAAATGGTGCGGCTTTATAATTTGCGGATTATTTCCATACCTTTTTGCAGCGCCGTTTCATTGATGGGGATGAGATTGTGATGGCGTTCCGGTAGAGTGTGAAAAAGAGCTTTTTTGATGTTTTCCACGCTGACCACAGGAAGGACTTTGACGAGTCCGCCGAGAATAAACATGTTGAAAGTTTTGATATTCTTCAGGGTTGCTGCTGCATCCATCGCATCGATTCGGAAAAGATTGATGTCTTTTCGTTGAGGGGGCGCAATGATTCCATAATTGTCGAAAAGTAGTGTTCCTCCGGGGCGTACCAATGGCGCGAAACGTTCTAACGATGGCTGGTTTAGCAGTATGGCGGTGGAATAGGTATTGACAATCGGAGATGAAATCTTGTTGTCGCTGATGATTACAGTGACATTGGCTGTTCCGCCACGCTGTTCAGGGCCATAAGCCGGAAGCCAGGTAACTTCTTTTCCTTCCATCAGACCGGCGTAGGCCAATAGCTTTCCCATTGACAAAACGCCTTGTCCACCAAATCCCGATATAATTATTTCTTCTTTCATGTTGAATGCTTTAAATGTCTTTCAAATCGCCCAAATGATAGTATTTGAACATGTTTTCTTCCATCCATTTGTTGGCTTTGACAGGCGAAGTCTTCCAGCCGGAGTTGCATGTTGATACGATTTCGACCAGATTCGATCCTTTTCCGTTCATGGAATTTTCAAATGCATGGCGGATGGCCTTCTTTGCCTTTCTGATGGCTCCGACAGTCTCGACACTTTGTCGTGAAACAAATGCAGTGCCTTCGAGTGATGCGGCCATATCGGTGATGTTTAACGGATAGCCATGCAATTGCGGGTCGCGTCCGTAGGGACATGTAGATGTTTTCATTCCCAAAAGAGTCGTGGGTGCCATTTGACCGCCTGTCATACCATAGATGGCGTTGTTGATAAAGATGATCGTAATCTTTTCACCCCGATTCAGCGCGTGGATGGTTTCGCATGCACCAATGCAAGCCAAATCACCATCGCCCTGGTAGGTAAAAACCAGACGGTCGTTCCACATGCGTTTACAGGCCGTGGCTAAGGCCGGAGCACGTCCGTGAGCAGCTTCAAGCCAATCGATATCAAGGTAGCGATAGGCAAAAACGGCACAACCTACCGGGCAGATGGCAATGGTCTTTTCCTCCATTCCCATCTCTTCAATGATTTCTGCAATTAGCTTGTGAACAACGCCATGTGAGCAGCCCGGGCAATAATGCATGCTGACGTCGTTCATTAATGCAGGTTTTTTGTAAACCAAATTTTCAGGTTGTAAGATTTCTTCTTTTGTCATCGTTTATTCTTTTTGTTGGTCACCATACGTATGCAAACTTCAATGCCCTTTAGGATAATGGCAAGGAAGCAGCAAACAAAGAAATAGGGCAACCCCTGAGGACGAGGTATTGCAAAATAAATGATTATGGAAGCAATGGCCAGAATCATGAATATGACGTTAAGCATATTGCGCAGCTTCAGTTTGTCATCTTGCTGC
>ERZ808245.915-NODE-915-length-12984-cov-7.616057_pt1 | contig 12984 bp, 9 predicted proteins | sample MGYA00521243_ERZ808245 | MGnify/ENA primary metagenome ERZ808245 (study PRJEB31516, sample SAMN03275576) | gut metagenome | biome: mammalia-associated habitat; material: feces | host: Papio cynocephalus | place: Kenya | collected 2012-07-07 ... | reverse complement strand
CCATAGAGCGCCAAGCCCAACACTACAATCAGCATTATGTTTCTTTTCATATATTCCTCGAGACTCCCCCTAACCCCCTCAAAGAGGGGGAATAGGTTCTCCGTTAATTACCGCTATCGTTCTCCATTAATGACCCTAAAAGCCCATTAAAGTTCTCCGTTAATTGCCGTTAATCAGCCGTTAATGCATTATCTGCCAATAACCACCCATTCTCCAACCACAACGGAACAAAATCCCCACTAATCACCGTTGAACATGTAATTATCCACGAATGGACCATTAATTAACGTGTCCTGCAACTCCTCCACTAATGACCATTAAAGCCCATTAAAGTCCTCCGTTAATTGTCGTTAATCAGCCGTTAATGCATTATCTGACAACAACTATCCACCATTAACTCTCAACCCTCAACTTCTTTCAACTATCAACTGCCCTATTCTCTCCACTTCTTTCAACTATCGACTTTCCACTGCAATCAACTCTAAACCCTAAACTCTCAACTTCTTATAACTTTCATCTCTCTACTATCAACTCTCCCCTACTCCATTACAAGTTACCAAAAAGTGGGACTGCACGAATGCTGCGGCATTCTGTGGCTCTGGTAAGACCGTTGACAAACAACACCCGTGAGCCCTCACTTCAATCCGAGAAACAAGAAAATGATGCAAAGAAAGGTACGTTTTTGTGGTACCGGACAGTGATACAAAACAAACTACCGCTACGCATTGAATATCAATGGGGAAGCGGGTTGGTAAAATAGAAAACAGGAAAACAAGAAATGGTATCAAAGAAACGTACCTTTCTTTGATACCAATGCGACACCGATTGCGGCAGTACACCTACCTACAAAATTCGGGTGCAAAGATACTACACTTTTTGCATATTACCAAATAAAAGTGCTATTTTTATAGAAAAATCACAAAAATAGTCGCACAACGCCCTCCGAATAACACCACACCATTAACATATTCGGAAGTAATGAGTAGTGGATAACAGTTGAAGTAACCACCAAACTTGCATAGTAAGGAAAATAATGTTACCTTTGCAGCGCAAAACGAGCAGATAATAAACAAGGTAACAAGCGCATCACACCACTGCAATGATAGGAGTATTTGACAGCGGGTACGGGGGACTGACGATATTGCGTCAGATTAGGCAGGTATTGCCTGAGTACGACTATATGTACTTGGGCGACAATGCGCGTGCGCCCTACGGAACACGCTCGTTCTCTGTGATATACGAGTACACCCTGCAGGCAGTCAGATATCTTGAGGCACAAGGGTGCAGCCTGATAATCCTCGCATGCAACACCGCCAGTGCGAAAGCCCTGCGCAGCATACAGCAGCACGACATAGACCCCGCCAAGGTGCGGGTGCTGGGTGTGATACGTCCCACTGCTGAAGCGGCTCCCATGCGTACGCGCACAGGACATATAGGTGTGCTGGCAACGCCGGGGACGGTGTCGTCGGAGAGTTACGTACTGGAGTTGCAACACCAGAATCCCGACCTGGTGGTCACCCAACAGGCATGCCCGATGTGGGTGCCCCTGATAGAAGCAGGAGAGCACAAGCACGAGGGGGCAGACTACTTTGTAGAGAAGTACATCACAATGCTGTTGGCGCAAGACCCGAAAATCGATACTATCATACTCGGGTGCACCCACTATCCGCTACTGCTGCCCAAGATACAGGAAGCGGTAACTGGTATGGGCATTGACATCATGGCTCAAGGTGAGATAGTGGCACTCAGCCTGCAGGACTACCTGCAGCGGCATACGGACATCGCACAACGGTTGGCTCCCAAACAAGAAGGCATGGGAAGCGTGTGCTATCTGACCACCGAGTCTGCCGAGAAGTTCGCCGGTTCGGCATCGGTATTCTTGTCAGAACCTATTGAAGCACAACACATAGAATTGTGAAAGAGATAACGAAATACTACCAGGTGGCAGGGCACACCTTCTCGCTGACTGCAGACGAACAGCAAATACAGTTGCTGCAGAATTGTGTTCCCTTTGAGACCGGCAACGCAGACAACCCCATATTTGCGCTATCCGCAGCGTGCGGGGACATGCTGAGTGAGGACGAAATAGACCGGAAGACACCGCTGTTTGTGAACAACTCGGACGAAGACATGCCGCGGATAGAGGTGTACAGAGAGGACGGGCAGTGGTTGTTCCGCATAGCGATGGTAGCCAAAGCCCCGATATGCTGCGAGTTGCACTGCAATGCCGATTTCAGCAAGGCACGATTGTGCTTTGCGCCCGACGAGAAGAACGTGCGGTTCTGTCTCGACAACGCCATGATGCTGCTCTACGCCTTCCGTACCGCCCCATTGCGCACTCTGGAGATGCATGCCGCCGTGGTGGTGAAGGACGAGCAGGGGTTTCTCTTTCTCGGCAAGAGCGGTACGGGCAAGTCCACCCATGCACGGCAGTGGCTCAGCGCATTTGATGACGCATGGCTGCTGAATGACGATAATCCCATCCTGCGTGTCATGGACAATGGCGAGGTGCGGGTGTTCGGTTCGCCGTGGAGTGGCAAGACTCCTTGCTACAAGAACGATTCGGCACCCGTAGGGGCGATTGTGAAGTTGAGTCAAGCCCCCGAGAACACCCTGCGCCGTTTGAGGCTGCCTGAGGCATACGCCTATATCCTGTCGTCGGCTTCGGGCTTGAAGACGGAACGCGATATGGCAGACGCGATATACGAAACCATACGGGCAATCGTGTTGCATACGCCTTGCTATCACCTTGATTGTCTGCCAAATACCGATGCGGCACGTGTCTGCTATGGAGAAAGAGAATAGCATATTGCTACCCGAATTCCGGCGGCTGTTAGAAGCGGGACATCAGGTACAGTTCACTCCGAAAGGCGTAAGTATGCGCCCATACATAGAGGGGGGGCGCGACAGTGTAGTCCTGGAGCGTCCGAAAAGTGGCATATCGGTCGGGGACATTGTACTGGCGGATATAGGCGGCACTTATGTGCTGCACCGTGTGGTGTGGCGTGAGGGTACACAGTTGGTGCTCCACGGTGACGGAAACCTGTACGGTGAGGAACATTGCGCCTGCGGGGATGTATTGGGCGTGGTGACGATGATACTGCGCGGGGGGCACCACAAGGTGCGCCCGACAAGAGCAGTGGTGTGGCGACATCTGCCAATGGTAGTACGCAAATACGTACTGAAGATTTACAGAAAGTGCCTGCGATGGCACCCAAACTAACGGAATATGAAGACAATACAAGGATTTCGCTTGCGTGAATTGGGCGGCGACTATATCTTAATCGGCGAAAGCGTAGAACTCATCAATTTCAACAGCCTCATCACCCTCAACGAGAGTGCCGCTTACCTGTGGCGCAACGTGGACGGCAAGGATTTCGATGCCGACACGCTCACACAACTGTTGCTGGACGAATACGAGGTGGACGCAGACACCGCCCGTCGCGATGCCGAAGCCACACTGAAGAGTTGGGTGGAAGCAGGGATTGTAACCGATTGAACTTGGCAAAATGAAACCCGAGGAAGACATATTCCTCTCCATTCTTCGTTCTGTGCTGTGGGGAGAGGATGGGGAAATTAAAAATGAAGAATTAAGAATGACGAATGGCATGTGCGGCAACGTACATGTGGCAGATGGTATCGATTGGGGGAAGGTATTGGGGCTGGCAAGCAGGCAGAGTTGCCTGCATGCGTTCGGCGTATGGCTGCTACAGCAGCACATCGGCACACCCTACACCCCTACCCTTCGTGTGAATACATTTGCCACCTTGCAGCGGCAGGTAAGGCTCAACCAATTGGCAGCCGAAGTGGTGACGTTGCTGCAAAACCATGGTATTCAGGCGGTTCTGATGAAGGGGTACGGATTATCCCTACTCTACCCGGACCCTGATATGCGCTCATTCGGCGATGTGGATATATACGTGGGTGAGGAGAACTATCTGCATGCTGCCCGGATAGTCACAGACGCTTACCCCGACAACTACTGGCACTCGGCACTGCACGGCGGCATCCACTACATCATGTGCCTTGACGAGAAGTGCGACCGCACGCTGGAGTTGCACCGCGTGACGATGGAGTTTGCGGACAAGGCCGGTAATCAGGCTTTTCAGGCATATACAGAGCACTCCATGGCGGAGCCGCTGCCTGTGGTATCCGTTGGCGGGGCAGATGTGCAGGTCCCCCGCGCAACATACAATGCGTTGTATGTGTTTATGCACGCTTGGCATCATTTCGAGGGCACGGGTGTCGGATTCCGTCAGTTGGGCGACTGGGCACTCGCGATACACCATGCCTACCGGACAGCCACCCCGCAAGAGTGGGCAGAGGCAACACAGGAGATGCAAACCGTGTTGGAGGCCCTGCACTTGACAACGGCATGGCAGACTTTCGGACATGTACTCATTGGCACGTTGGGGCTGCCCCGTGAAGAGTTTCCTCTATATACAGCGCAGTATCAGCGGCGGGCAAGACGGCTGACCCGACAACTGTTGCGCGACGGGCACGGCTGCCGACCTGCTCATCAACACATCTCGGACATTGCCCTGATGAGATATTTCCCGTGGAAGCGTCCGGAGAAGGGGCGTGTGCTGCAAAAGATGAGCACCACCTGCCGCCTGCTCTTCAATGCCCTACAGATGAGCAAATTCTTTCCCCGCTATGCATGGCACGAACTATGTGCCAATATCAAAAGGGGACTCTCCCTACCCTTTTAAGGACACAAGGCAGAGGCACCTTTGCCCCTGCAGAGGGAACCATGGCTCCTTTCACCACACGGCACCCTCCACTGCCCTCACGGGCAGTATTCATACGTCAAAGAACACAGGCTGCTTACGTCTGCAGCCTACCGGATTCGATATTTCAAATTTATGATACAATGATACCTAACCTTTCAGAGACCTCACCCCGCGTTCATTCCCACAAACGTTATAGGATAGTTGTATGTTGGTTATAGGATAGAGAGTCCGCCGCGGGTCTATCAAGAGTCTATTGAGAGTCTGTCGTGAGTATGTCGCGGGTCTATCGCGGGTCTGTAGTGGGTCCTATCACAGGTCTGTCATAGGTTTGTCGTGAGTCGGTTATGGATTTATACGCCTTATTAGGCACATCATTTCACCCCGACCACATTCCTTATTCGTACAAAGATATGTGCGTTTGAGGAATTAAATCTATCGGTGTTGCGAGATTGCAAGATTTTGTGTAATTTTGCAACTGGTTCTATAAAGAGTTGTCTTATTTTACGCGATGACAATCTTATGGAATTATACTAATCACTTAATCACTAATAAATACAAGCCTTATGAAGTTAATTAAATTTACCCCCCCCTGTTGAAATTTAACAACTGTTTAATTTCCAACACCCTGTGTATCAAAACACTATTCCATGCATTTGCCATTGCCGCACTACTTCTGTTATGCAATACGGCGGCGGCAGATGATTGTACTCCACTCAACTATACACGCGCCTTTACCGACCGCTCATTGGGCGAGTTCAGTGCTTTCAGCGAGAAAGGCAACAAGCAGTGGTACGCCAATCAGTATGGCGTACAAATCAACGGCTACACCAGCGACAATGAGGAGAGCGATTATCTTATATCGCCGCCTTTTGCACTATCCGGCTATGAATCGGCTACACTGTCATTTTACCATATATGCTACAGAGCAACTGGCATCAGCCAGGCATCCGAGCACCTCAAAATAGAAGTAGCTGCCGCAGGTCCGAGTAGCATCAACCAGTGGAAAGCAGGGACTCACGCTATTGTGTGGAAGGAACTGCCCATCACCACATTCTCAGGAAGTGATTTCGTGCGCGCACAAATCGCATTGCCCCAAGACTACTTGACGGATACGGTGTATTTCGCTTTTCACTATACCTCCAATCCGGAAGACAAGGCACACGCCTACTATTGGGAAATAAAAGATGTCGTCTTATCAGCCGCTTGCCAAGGCGGTGGCAAGCAAGAGACAGTCAGCACACCTCTCCCTATCGCCAATCTGTTCTATGACCTCAACGGAGACGGATACAAAGAGGCTGTCTATAATGAGAATGGTTATTTCCATATTACAGGCAACTACCTCAACGGCTTCCAAATCAAGGAGAAGCACAAACTAACTTTCACAGACCCACTTCGTTTCATTGAGGATGTCAATGGCGATGGCACCATGGACTACGTAGCCACAAAAGGAAATACCTACTCCAATATCACACTCTCGCAGCCCGATGGCAACTATACACAGCAGAGCAAGAGCGTCAGTGCAACCCATATGGACATCAACGGTGACGGGCGCATTGACTATATCCGCTGGAGCAATAGTAACAATACCATCAGTTATTTTACTGCCCTGCAGCAACCGGACGGCACATTCCGCGAGCAGGCTATGCAAATCATGACCAAAGACCAGTATGAAGCGCAGTTTGACCCGAATGCATGGGGTTCGACCGTAAAACAAGAGTGGAACGGACTGATAGGAGGCAGCACGGTGCCTAACCTTGCCGGCATATTTGGCGGAGCATCGCTTGCCAATGCGCCACACCGCCATAGCACCCCGCGATATGCACAAGGTATAGGACAACAAGTTATGTTCCCGACCAAAGTATTAGACCTCAATGGAGACGGGCGAATGGATTTGATAGATGAAGGGCAAGGCAACATCTTCTACAATATGGGGGATGACAAATGGATACAGACCGCCACCAACGGAGCCGTGTTCACAGCAGACCTCAACGGAGATGGAATACAGGATTTTATCTTTCCTGGAAGCAAACTGCAGACCGTTATCTACCAAGGTAATGGCGAGTTCAAGACAGAGACGCTGTATGAGAATATCCAAGTGGACGATGACATCTATTGTTACGACTTTGACAACGATGGCGATGTTGATATTCTCGTTACCTTCTCAGCCCCTTATAACAGCACCGGATATGCATATACGATGTTCTTCCGCAACGATGGCAACGGCAACTTTACGCAATTGGAAGAACAAGACTACGGAGACAACCAACTGGCTTTCTTCAATTGCCAAGACATCAATGGCGACGGATATTACGATTTGCTTGCCTTCCGAGGTACATACGACTGCACCCGGTATGGCTGCACCTTGAACTCCGAAAGCAAAGAGGTAGTGTGCCTGCAGGGGCAAGCCGATATGACTTTTGCCCAACCGGAACTGCTTTATGCCATCTCTTCTACGTGGGACATAGATTTGAATGATGTGAAAATCAATGTCGAAGACCTTGACAACGACGGCAAAATGGAGATATGGATCAGCGGACTGAGTGACGCGCAGAATCAGTCCTGCATTTATAAACCCGTAGCCACAGCCAACACACCTCCCGCACCACCGGCAAAGCCGGAACTGCTGTATAGCAATGGTACACTCACTGTCAGTTGGGGCAACGGAGCAGACACGCAAACTGCTACCGCCGACTTGACCTACGCCCTGCGTATCGGTACCTCAAGCGGCAAACAGGATATCCTGCATGCACATGCCAGTGCGGATGGTACACGCCGAAACTATTTAGACGGCAATATGGGAAGGACGCATACCTATACCATTGACCTCTCATCCTATATGGCTGACAGTATCTATGTTGCCATACAAGCGATTGATGCCCAGCATCTCGGGTCGGCATGGAGCGATGAGGCTGTGGTCAGGCACTATACTCTGCCGGTTGACTTCAGCCTTGGCAGCACCTCTGCAAACAAAGGGCAAGTAGTTACAGCCACCTTCACACCTACCCCTGCCGATTATATCCACCAATGGACTGCAGAAGACGGCGTATGCACCATCTCCGGCGAAGGCACAGTGCAGATAGTGTTCTCTGCTGCAGGCGAGAAGACTGTCACCCACACGCTCACCGCACCGGACGGACGCACCACGCAAGCGACACAATCCGTTATGGTGAATCCGAATGGCATCGGCACTTATACTTCAATAACAGAGGACACCTACAGAGCCTTGACAAGTGCCAATGACCCGGGTGCAAATGCACGATATGCCAACCTCTGCGACTACAACTATGACGGCTACTTGGATGTCGTATATGACAATGTAGTGAGCAAGGGCAGCGAAAACTGCACTTTTACCAAAGCCAGCGGAATATGGAATACCGGATTAGAGATAGCAGACTGTTTCTGGTACGATTGGACACACAATGGTGCCGCCGACCTGCTAAGCCGTACGTCCTCCTCTGCAAGCGGTTATTACCTGCCTCACAACGGAAAAAACAACTTGACTGCCCAAAAGTCGGATGCTAATACCAATATGTATTGGGACAATTCAAACGGAGACATTATGTATTATAATGCGTGGGTAAACACGGTGGACTGGACGCACAACGGCTACTATGATGTTTATACCTACCAATACACCGACGGCACACCGGTCAGTTCCTTTGCCGTATATCGCAACGGTGCATTTACTACACAGACGATACAGAGCAACGCAGACCCTTATCTGTTGGCAGGTGCATTAGGATACCCCGATAACAAGAACACCCGATTTGTTGCAGATATAGACCATGACGGCTTTATGGATGCGGCTATGCTGCACTACTACGAATCGCCGTATAAAGACTTGGCAGTGATGCTCAACAAGGGCAATCTGCAGTTTGAGCAACTCATCATTCCCTTTGAACAAGAGATAGCAAGTGGTGCTACGGTCTCATACGACTATATGCACGATATGCAGAATGCGCAACTCATAGACCTCAACAACGATGGCTACTATGACATTTTTGCTGCCCGTTATGCTGATGGTGCGCCATATATCCTATGGAACAATCAAAACCTTTCTTTCTCCGCACCCGACATACTGCCTCTCGGAGAACTTTCCGCTTTCTATACCAACCGATACGGACTGGATGACAACATAATCTATCAATTTGCCGACTTGGATAACAACGGCTATACAGACATTATCTCGCTGCAACCCAACCCCGCAATGGGCGAGAATGTATATAATGTATATGCCCACTATATGGGCGAGAATGGTGTCATACAACAAGGATTTTTACTTACATCCACCACTTCATTCGGTTATTTCCGTTTGCTCAACCTCGCTGCAGATGGCATAGTTATAATGGCTTCCCCGACAAAAACCGATTATTCCGGTTATACCGAGTACTATAACCATTGTATCTATCCCGTCACCGGCATCGACAACCGGCGTCCTGCCGCACCTACGGGACTGCGAGCCGTCCAAACCGATGAGGGCATACTCATCGAGTGGAATGATGCCATAGACGACCACACACCTGCCAAACAACTGCGGTACAATCTATCCGTCAGGCATGCAGGGCAAACAGGCAACGGAGCCTATCTTATTTCTCCGCAAAACGGCGGCAATGCCGATGCTGCCTATATGCCTCGTTACCACTATATATCTGCCACACGTTTCCTTATCCCGCAATCGGAGACAGAGGCAGGCGAGTACGAGATAAGCCTACAGTCCATCGACCTGCAAAATGCCATGAGCCTGTTTACAGACCCCATTACGGTGAGCATCTCTGCGGTTAGTCAAATCACGGCACCGACATCTACCTGCCTAAACAGTAAAGCCACATTTACCTACACGGGTACACAGCAGACCGCCACACCGATATGGGACTTCGATGGCGGTATCATTGACTCCGGCAGCGGCTATGGTCCTTATCAGGTGCATTGGACAGAAGCAGGCACCAAGACTGTCCGCCTCACTATCAACAACGAGACCACCGAGCGCATGATTTATGTCGAAGACTTTGCTTCCGACTATATCCTGCCGGCTTACTACATCAACGACTACACTACCGCTCTGAACCTGCCCGATGATGCTACCTGCCAATGGGAAGCGCGCTATGAGGACGATGAAGACTTCTCGCCCATCAGCAGTTTTGCCGGTGTTATAGATATTGAGGCAGACCAACTGACACTGCATGCTCCTTCCGGTAACCGGAATATCTATCTGCAACTCACCCTCACCAACGGCAATGGCTGCCAAACGACGCAGCAACAACGCATGCGTATCATTGAGCACAACCGGTTGCCGCAACTTGTTCTCGTCAGCCCTAATGCCCAAGGCAAAAACGTACTGACGTGGGATACCACTCAACTGGATTATCTGACGGAAATGCGCATCTACAAGGAGACCAATCGCCGAAATCAGTTTATAGAACTATCTGCCGTAGCAGCGAATACGGGGTCCTATACCGACCTCACCTCCAATGCTTCCATCCAATCCGAGCGTTATTGCATAGCCGGTGTTCTGCCCGATGGTACACTCACACCGCAGAGTACACCCCACCGCACCTTGCATCTCACTATCAACAGGGGCGTGCAGGACGACACGTGGAACCTGATTTGGAATGAGTACACCGGAGCCGATATAGCGACCTACTATATCATGCGCGGAGCCTCTGCAGAGACACTGACTGAGATAGCCTCGCTCAGTGGCGGAAACACGTCCTACACCGACCGGACACCCGATGCCGCAATGCCACTTTACGCCATTGGGTATATGGTGGATAATACCTCTTCACAACCTGCACGGCATCGTGTCGTACAATACTTGGCTGCTGCCACACGAGGCACATCAAATATCGTGAGCAGCGATGAGGCTTGCAGCATTACGTATGCCCAAAAGTTGTCCGTCCTATCGGCAAATGGCTCCTACGCCACTACCGCCGACAAGACCTCGCTATTCCTCTATGCAGAGATATTCCCCACTAACGCCACTTACAAAACGGTTCGTTGGGATATCACACAAGGCAGTAACCTCGCCACCATTGATGACAACGGACTGCTTACGGCACGCACACCCAATACAGGGGGTACCATCACGGTAAGAGCAACTACTGTTGACGGCACCAATCTGTCTGCCACTCGGCAAATACACATTGATGCTGTCAGTGGCGGTACCGATTATACTATCACCGATATGCACAGTTCTATCAGCGGAATGACTGTTACCATCATATGGGAAGCGCAAACTGTCGCACCCATGTATCACGTTACTATCACGCACATCGCTACCAATACACAAGTGCTGGATGCCTTGTGGTCAGGCAGCATGAGTCTGACGGAAACATTGATGGAAGCAGGCGAGTATCATTGGAGCGTACAAGCCATGTCTAATGATAATTATCCTTTGTCGGAGACAGTATCTGATACTTTCACTATCAAGATGTCCCTGAACAGCAATATACCCGCGACTGATACTCCTGCTACACGCAAGATACTCCGGAACGGTCAAATTCTTATCATACGCGGTAATAATACCTACTCCCTCGTAGGCACAAGAACAGATTAACATCGAATGGCAACAGACCCAACTACACGACCCTGTCAAATCGTTACCAGAAGGTATTTGGCAAACATTGCGGTAACTATTTCCTCCAATAAAACATTTGTGAGTGTGGAGTAGATGAAATGAGGCTGTCTAACAATGTAGAGTTGTTAGGCAGTCTCTTTCTTTTTCGCAGAGGCACCTTTGCCCTGCGGAGGGAACCGTGGCTCCTTTCACTACACGGCACCCTCCACTGCCCTCACGGGCAGTATTCGTACGTCAAAGAACACGGGCTGCTTACGTCTGCAGCCTACCGGATTCGATATTTCAAATTATGATACAATGATACCTAACCTTTTATAGACCTTACCCCGCGTTCATTCCCACAAACGTTATAGGATAGTTGTATGTTGGTTATAGGATAGAGAGTCCGCCGCGGGTCTATCAAGAGTCTATTGAGAGTCTGTCGTGAGTATGTCGCGGGTCTATCGCGGGTCTGTAGTGGGTCTGTAGTGGGTCCTATCACAGGTCTGTCATGAATATGTCATGAGTCTGTCGTGTGCCGGTCATGGATTTATACGCCTTATTAGGCACATCATTTCAGTCCGACCACATTCCTTATTTACATACAAAGATAATACAAAATCGCCCGAAATCCAAATTTATTTTCGTTTTTTCGCCAAAATGGTGCATTTTGCATTTTCGGCTTGTAAGCCTCTGAATATCAACACCAAAAAATCTTCATTTTTTCAGTGGTTTCCCTGCATTTTTCCAAAAACGGTTGTTTTAACAAAAGTTATATTTCAATTCGTGTGCGGTGGCTCCGCAAAAATCCCCACCATACACCTCCGTTAAAACCCACGTAAAGAACCATTGTATAAAAAACACTATCGGGTATAAAGTCTCCGTTAATCACCGCCAATAGACCATTAATGTCGAACATATAGGCTCCATTAACCCCATTAAATATCCATTAAAACATTAGTAAACATATAATTATCCGCGGATGAACCATTAATTCCATTATCGGGTGATGGTTCTCCGTTAATTGCCGCCAATAGACCAGTTAATGTCGAACATATAGGCTCCATCAACCCCATTAAATATCCATTAAAACATTAGTAAACATATAATTATCCGCGAATTAACCACAAATTGCATTGTCGGGTGATGGTTCTCCGTTAATTGCCGTTAATAGACGTTAATTTTCTCCGTTAAAGGACATTCTTACTGCCATTAACCCCAATTAGCACTGACAAACATATAATTATCCATAAATTTACCATTAATTCGCCGTCGGGTATAATTCTCCGTTAATTGCCGCCAATAGACCCGTTAATGTCGAATATATAGGCTCCATTAACCCCCATTAAATATCCATTAAAACATTGATAAACATATAATTATCCACGAATGAACCGTTAATTCCATTATCGGGTTACCGGGCTCCGCTAATTGTCGCCAATTTATCATTAATTCTTGTACAATTTCAATAGATACTTTTCCCTGCGGATACCGAGACCTTGCCGAGTGGTTATGCTATTCTTCCCCCCACCTCATTATTAGTGGTGTACATACAAAAAGTGGCTGCCCATACGAGCAGCCCCTTTTGTTGAGCCCCTCCTTTGGAGGTGAAGGAAATACCGCCTTATTGCGGATTTCCGATTGATGCCCTGTGGGCATCATAGAACACCTTAGTCAGGAGGAGAGGTCTTATTTCAC
>ERZ808245.913-NODE-913-length-12997-cov-10.791454_pt1 | contig 12997 bp, 10 predicted proteins | sample MGYA00521243_ERZ808245 | MGnify/ENA primary metagenome ERZ808245 (study PRJEB31516, sample SAMN03275576) | gut metagenome | biome: mammalia-associated habitat; material: feces | host: Papio cynocephalus | place: Kenya | collected 2012-07-07 ... | reverse complement strand
TCTCATCACTCTCATCACTCTCATTACTCCCATTATTCCCATTACGCCTTGCTGTCCATCGATAATACAAAAAAGGTGGATGCGCCAAGGCGCATCCACCCTATGTTGAAATAATCGTGTTTATCAGCTAAGTCTTAGCGAACCAATACCTTGGTGGCTTTCTTGCCCTGAACGCGGATGTAGAGACCGTTAGCGGGGTTGTCTACACGTACGCCTTGAAGGTTGTAGTAGTATACAGGAGCATTGTCGTCATCGGCTACAACGTCATTGATACCGGCCTTGTCGGCTGTAACTTTGACATTCTTGATTTCCCAAGTACCGGCGATTTCGGCGGTGGAGGTGTAGTGGAAACCAACCTGTATCTTCTTGCCTACGTATGCGCTGAGGTCTGCTTTGTCTGCATAGTATGTCCAATCGAATTTCTCGGGAGCTGTAACATCGGCAAGTTTGGTCCAAGCGGTGGTACCGGCTTCGCGAACAGAGATCTCAACATATTTCACAACATCAGCCACAGCAATAAGTTCATTGTTGAGCTTGAACTGGTTCATAGCCTGTTCGAAGGTGATTTCGGCGGGAGCTTTGCGGTTGGTCAGGTCAAGTACGGGCGATACGGCGTAAGCATCGGATGCACTGGCAACCTTGCTGGCGGCATCGAATGCGCTGGCCTTCAGACCGTACTTGCCACTAATGCTCCAAGGATTGACATCCGTGGCTGCTTCGAAAGTGAAGCCGCAGTCTTCGGTCGTACAGCTGTGCTCGTATACGACGTTGCTTGCGTCTACAACGGTGAGGGTGTAGGATGCTGTGCCTGCGTAGTATTTGTCGTTTTCGGCAGTCTTGGCGGTGATGACGGTAGTACCGACAGCCTTAACGGTTACGACACCGGCAGCGTCTACGGTAGCTACATTGACATCAGACGAAGTGTATGTTACGGCAGCGTTGGTGTCCATAGTGAGAGCGTTGGCGGGAGCGGCTTCGCCGAGGTTGGCGGTGATTGCTTCTTCAGCAAATTTGAGGTTGGCGTCAAGTTTGCCACCTTGCTTGGCTGCAGAAACTTTGACATTCTTGATTTCCCAAGTACCGGCGATTTCGGCGGTGGAGGTGTAGTGGAAACCAACCTGTATCTTCTTGCCTACGTATGCGCTGAGGTCTGCTTTGTCTGCATAGTATGTCCAATCGAATTTCTCGGGAGCTGTAACATCGGCAAGTTTGGTCCAAGCGGTGGTACCGGCTTCGCGAACAGAGATCTCAACATATTTCACAACATCAGCCACAGCAATAAGTTCATTGTTGAGCTTGAACTGGTTCATAGCCTGTTCGAAGGTGATTTCGGCGGGAGCTTTGCGGTTGGTCAGGTCAAGTACGGGCGATACGGCGTAAGCATCGGATGCACTGGCAACCTTGCTGGCGGCATCGAATGCGCTGGCCTTCAGACCGTACTTGGAGTTAATGCTCCAGGGGTTGAACTCGCCTGCTTCGAAAGTGAAGCCGCAAGCATCGGTCAGACAGTCGTTTTCATAGATGGTGTTACCGGCTGTAGCGGGATCGACAACGGTCAGAGTGTACGAAGCTTTACCGGCTTCGAAGTCCTCTGTAGCTTCGGTCTCGGCAGTGATGGTGGTGGTACCGGCTGCGACGAGGGTCACAACACCGGTAGCAGCGTTGACGGTAGCTACAGTCGCATCGGATGATGTGTATACGGCAGCTGCATCGGTGTCCTTGCTGAGAACATTTGCGGGGACGGCTTCACCAAGCTTGGCGGTGATAGCGTCCTGAGCAAACTTCAAACCGGCGGGGTCCTTAGTGACAAATGATTTGTCTGTGGTGATGGTCAGAGCGTCAAAGCAGAATTGACCGGCCTTTGTAGCACCGTCTGTACCGAAAGTAGCCTTATCACCTACGGTGAAAGTAATGGCGTTGGCCGAACCTGCCCAAGAGCAGCTTCCGGCAGCTTCCGTAACTTCGCCTACCGAAGGAGTAAAGTTGGACTGGCGATTGAGACCTTTCTTGGAAATAGTAAAGTTGATGGCTGTAATGTTGATACCGGTAGGAGCGGTGATCGTCATCGAACACTTTGCATAGAGACGGAGGTCGCCTGCGGCGTTATAAGCAGGAGCTGTCTGACCTTTATTCTTGTCAGTAGTGAATGTAAAGCCCTGGGCTGTGAAGCTTGACACATCGGTCGGAGCCACATCCTTCATCGTGATGGTGTAGTCAGCGGCAAGTGCCGAAGCACCGGCGAGAACTACAGCAGCGAGGCTGAGTAAAAACTTTTTCATAAAAGACTGTTTTGGTTAATAATAGATATGTTTTTGATTATATTTTCAGCATCTTGTCTTCGGCCTCAACATTTTCACAACCATTTGACATAGCAGCCGGGTTCATGGCATTGAGGCCTTTAGATAGTACGTTGCAAAGATACGCAATAATATCTATTGTTGATATATAAATTTGGTTAATCTTTAAGCGATTTAACATTAACGGCGAACTAAAAGTATATTAACGGCGGACGTCCACACTCCGGCAGGCACTTTTTGGTGTACTTCCCCGGACTGCGGACATCCGTCAGTCTTATTAAGCGTTTTACATTGAGTCTACTTTTGCCTCAAGTTGGGTATTATTCCCGGCATGGCACATCTGCAATCCTCAACGAGTTCGTCCATCAGCCGAGTACAGCTGCACGAAGTGCCTCCAAGGCTTGGGCAAGATTATCCTTGTCCTTGCCGCCGGCTTGTGCAAATCCGGGCTGTCCACCGCCACCGCCTTTAATCAACTTGGCAGCAGCGCGCACAATATTCGAGGCATTGAGACCACCCTTGACAAGGTCGTCTGTAAGTGCGACGGTCAACTGTGGTGTGCCTGTCGGATTGACCGTAGCGGCTATGAATGCCGTGGCTTCGGGCGAGTCACGGCGTACAGCCATAGCCACAGCCTTGGGTATGTCCGGGAGACGAAGCCCGCTCATAGACACAATGCGTATGCCGTTTTCGATGGGAGCTTTTTCGAGAAGGCGTGTAGTCAGTGCATTGACGCGCTCCTCGAAATATTGCTGTGCTTGCTTTTTGAGCGTTGCATTTTCCTCGATGGCGTTGCGCAGAGCCTGTACGGCGTTGGGCACGTTATTGAGCAAGGCGTTGAACTGGCGCAAGTTGTCGCTAATTGAGTCAATCATATCCTCAACATGCGATGCGGTGACGGCCTCGATGCGGCGCACGCCGGCAGCGACACTGCTTTCGCTCAAAATCTTGATCATACCAATATTACCGGTATTGGCCACATGGGTGCCACCGCACAGCTCGATGCTGTCGCCGTAGCGTACAACGCGTACGCGGTCGCCGTATTTTTCGCCGAAGAGGGCCATAGCGCCCATTTCGCGAGCTTCTGCTATGGGGCAGTCGCGGCGTTCGTCCAGCGGTATAGCCTTGCGCACCATAGCATTGGCTATGCGTTCGGCGCGATGCAATTCCTCGGGCGTAACCTTCTGGAAGTGAGAGAAGTCAAAGCGAAGCGACTCGGCGGAGACATACGAGCCTTTTTGCTCGACATGCGAGCCGAGTACCTGACGCAAAGCGTAATGCAGCAGGTGAGTGGCTGTATGGTTGCACTCTATCTGCCGGCGACGTTCAACATTTATGGCGGCGGTAAATGTCGCCTCGGGATTGGACGGCATCTTGGTCAGCAGATGCACGGCCACACCATTCTCGCGTTTGGTATCATATACGTCTACAGTTTCGCCGGTAGCGTCATCGGTCAGTTTGCCGCTATCGCCTACCTGACCGCCCATTTCGGCATAGAAAGGCGTCTTATCCAAAATCACCTGGAAGAATGTGCGGTTTTTCTGAGTCACCTGACGGTAGCGAAGGATGTGCGCCTTGGTCGAGGTCTCGTCATAGCCGACAAAGCTTTCCTCACCCTCGGACAGGATTACCCAGTCGCCGGCGGTGACGGCGGCGGCATTCCGTGCACGTGTTTTCTGAGCCTGCATCTCGCGATCAAAGCCTTCTTGGTCGAGATCCATGCCTTGTTCCTTGAGGATAAGGCGTGTCAGATCCAAGGGAAATCCATATGTATCATATAATGTGAATGCCTGCTTGCCATCGATGACGGTACGGCCCTCGGCACGCGCTGCAGCGATAGCGCTTTCGAGCATCGCAATGCCCTTGTCGAGAGTGCGCAGGAAGGCATCTTCCTCTTCTTTGATGACGCGTATGATAAGGTCGCGCTGAGCCTTGAGCTCGGGATAAGCATCGCCCATAATATCGATAAGCGTATCCACCAAGCGGTACATAAAGGCATTCTTTTGGCCCAAGAAGGTGTAAGCATAGCGCACGGCGCGACGCAGAATGCGGCGAATGACGTAGCCTGCTTTGGTATTGGAAGGCAGCTGCGAATCGGCGATGGAGAATGCTATGGTGCGAGTGTGATCGGCGATGACGCGCATGGCGATATCCACACGCTTGTCTTCGCCGTACTTGTATCCGGAGAGTTCGGCAATCTTGTCTATCAGCGGTGTAAAGACATCAGTATCGTAGTTTGACGTCTTGCCCTGCAAAGCCATACACAGGCGTTCGAAGCCCATGCCGGTATCGATGACACGTGCGGGCAGCGGCTCGAGTTTGCCGTCGGCCATGCGCTGGAACTGCATAAATACGAGATTCCAAATTTCGATAACCTGAGGATGATCCTTATTTATAAGCTCGACACCGGGCACGGCCGCGCGTTCGGCATCGCTACGCAGGTCTATGTGAATTTCGCTACAAGGGCCGCAAGGTCCGGTATCGCCCATTTCCCAGAAGTTGTCGTGGCGATTGCCGTTGAGGATATGGTCCTTGGGCAGATGCTTTCCCCAGATGGCAGCGGCTTCATCATCGCGCCCCACCCCATCGGCTTTATCGCCTTCGAATACAGTGGCATAAAGGCGTGCCGGATCCAATTTGAGGACGTCCACCAGGTATTCCCATGCCCAGTCGATGGCTTCCTGCTTGAAGTAATCGCCGAAAGACCAGTTGCCGAGCATCTCGAACATAGTATGGTGATAGGTATCCATTCCGACTTCTTCGAGGTCGTTGTGCTTGCCGGACACTCGCAGACATTTCTGCGAATCGGCTACACGACGATACTTGGGCGCGGCATTTCCCAGAATTATATCCTTGAACTGGTTCATACCGGCGTTGGTAAACATCAGTGTGGGGTCGTCTTTAATGACCATAGGGGCTGACGGGACGATCTTGTGTCCCTTGGACTCGAAAAACTGCTTGAATGAGTCGCGTATCTGCTTTGATGTAAGCATGTTATTTTATCTTTATGATTAGTCTGTCTATGAGGTTTTCTGCAAAAAAATTTGCAGAAAACCTGTTTTGAATGTGCAAAAGTACGCGAAAGTTCTTAAATTTGCAAATGTAACGGTGCTCAACGCCCGGCAAGTACACCTTATAATATAACGCTTTGTACACCTACGACAAACTTTACTACAAAATCAGCGATGTAGCCGACATCATCGGCGAACCGCAATCGACCTTGCGCTTTTGGGAACGCGAGTTCACCTCCCTGCGTCCCAAGCGTAGCGAGCGCGGCACGCGTCTGTACACACCCAAAGACATTGAAAAACTGCGCCTTATACGCTATCTCATCAAAGACAAGGGGCTGAAAATCGAGGCCGCCAAGCAGGCCATACGCAACGATCAGGCCGCAACCATACGCCGCTTCAACGCCGTATCCAAGCTGCGTAACATCCGCCAAAGCCTTGTAGAGCTGCTCGATGCACTCGATGCCCGACGCAGATAGCATCTCAACAGACACACCCGGTCCTATATCCATCCAACCACTCGCGCTGCCCACCTGCATCAGAGCCGGGCACACACCACCTTATGCCGTCAGCTTTCGACAGCCGCAGATCATCGCACCATAGCACTATACAGTCGGAAAGTCCGTAAGAGAGCATAAAACACAGACAAATTCACGCCAAAATGCATATGAGGATCAACTTTTTGAAAGCTCAAAAGTTTTTTTTCTGCATTAAATGATAAAAAACATTTGCATATCTCAGATTTTTGATAGAACTTTGCAGGCGACATTATAACATAAACAAATCCCAATAGGTAACTTTATGAAACAAATTTCTACTCTATTACTTGCAATCGCGCTTCCCGTATGCGCAAGCGCGACCGTTCTGACGCCCGTAATCGGTGTCAACACCAAAAGCCTCGGCAAGAGTCCGATAGCCGTTGAAGCCGTTAAGGCCTCCACCAACGCCGTAGCCAAAGCCGGCGAAGCCGATGTCACCCTCACATGCACAGGTGATTATTCATTCAAATACTACGCCGAAACCGGCGACTGGTTCTACGGCGCTATAGATGACACGAACACCTATATAGTCTACCTTGACTATATCACCGAATCCGAAGAAAAGAACACCGGCACGTTCGACCTGTCCAATATGGATACCGACTACTCATATATGTATGACTACTCCAGCGGCACCAAAGTCCTCCTAACTTTCGAAGAAGGCACCACCTTTACCGTAAGCTTGGATGGAGCCATATTGACGATCACCGGCACGCTGGTATGCAGCGATGGTAAGACCTATAAACTTGCTTGTAAGCACGACACTTCGGTCGTAAGAGGCGATGAGTATGATATGTCCGAACAGGACGTCGACGCATCTTTCTCCACCGAAGAGACTACCGTAGAAACCCAAGAGGGCTATCTGGTTGTCTCGGCCACCAATAGCGCCAATGAATACTTCGCACTGGTTCTGAAGCCCAATTCCAACACCAACGGCGTTGGCACATACACAATCAGCGACTCCGGTGAAGCCGGAACAGTTCAAGCCGGTGGCATCAGCGAGTCCTCCGTATATCCCACATTCTACGGCACATTGACCGAAGACGGCAAAATCAACGTTCCCCTGTTCCTCTGCACCGCCGGTACAGTCGAAGTAGCCTATGACGATGCCGGCAACATCAAGCTCAACGTCAACGCCACCAACACCTGGGGTCGTACCGCCAAGATCAAAGTCAACTGGTCGGCAGGCGTTGAGGACATCACCGTAGACAAGACCGAAAGCGTCCGCAAAGTCATCGAAAACGGCCGCATCGTCATCCTGAAAGACGGGCACAAATACAACACCCTTGGCATCGAAGTGAAGTAACACCTCGACACTGCAGAATGACATAACATTCTACATCAAAATACTCCACACTCAAGTCCGGCTTGGTCTGCCCCCAAGCCGGGCTTATTTTCATCTCCTCGACCGTCATTTTCCACGATGCCTGCCTGTCTATCGTTTCTTCGTCCTCGTCCCACAATTGCATAATCGGTGAATTATCTCTAACATTAACGCAAACATTATCGCATAGCGCAAAACGTACTCATAAATGTTTAGCCATCGAATCACCTAAATGCGGCCGTTCAGGCATCTTCCTTGAGGTAGACAAGAGCAAGTGCCGTCTACTCGTCCCTAATGAGTCCGTTGACAAGTATAGGGCGGCGGAAGGCCGGAAAGACTTCAAGCATATCTCGGCCACAGAGGACATGGGCGAGGAAGGCTGATGCGGATGCGGATGCAGACGCTGATGCTGATGACTGATACGGATGCTGATACGGCCGCATATACAGAGATGATATGGACGCGCCCCGGCTTTTGGAGGAAGTCGTGGCGCGTCCGCATATGTATGGAGGGGGTGTATTTACTTGGCTGTGGCGAAGGGCATGGTGTGGGCGGCGGCGTAGGCGGAGTCGAAGATCATATTGAGGATATGTGCAAGACGGAGGCCGCCGTGTAGCAGCTGTTCCTCGATGATGGGAGCAGCCCATGCCTGGTCATTGTAGGATAGCTTGGCTCCATCGGGATACTTTTTGTAGATTTCGGCAGCATAAGTCATTGTCTGCTTAGCCCAGTCATCGATAGTGCCTGAGATGACGGCGGCTTGCTCGTCGGCGGACAGGCGGTCGAGTTGCTGTTGCCACTCGGTGTAGCTCCATTTGTGAGCGCCGTCTACCAAGGCATTATCCCAAATGGAATGCAACTTGTTGTCGCGACCGAAGTACTTGATCGTAATGCGGTTGCCGCCGAGGTCGGTAGCATGTCCTATATGCATGGGCTGATGCAAATCGCCGACAACGTGTACCAAAATTTTGAGGCATAGCGCGGGGTCCGGGCATTTGGTGACGCCGGTGAGGCTTTCGATTTGGCCACGTATGGCGGTGACGGCATCACCCGAAGGGTTGGCCGGTGCCTCCTCGTAGCGCACACCCTCGTCAATATTCTTATAGTGCCACGTCTTGGTGTAGGCATAGGGCTGCGTATGACTGGCGTTATCCAACCAGTTGGCCCAATAGACAATAGACTTGCCGCCGAGAATGTCGCTGACGGCAGCGGCTGTCGTGGGTGTCAGGTGCTGTTCGGCAATATACGCGGTCACATCGTGGCCTTTCTGTCCCCAACCGAATGCGGCGGAAACGCTGAAAACGAGAGCCGCAGCGCTAAAAAGTAATTTCTTAAGATTCATCGTAATAGCTATTATTGTGTGTAATTATTGTTCTTTGTCATCGGTACGCGGCAGTCGTATGGTAAAGGTGGTGCCCACGCCGGGCGTCGAGGCGCTCACGTAAATGCGTCCGTGGTGGTATTGCTCGATGATGCGCTTGGCCAGAGCAAGTCCCAGTCCCCAGCCGCGCCGCTTGGTGGTATATCCGGGATTAAATACTGTCTTGAAGTTTTTGCGCGGGATGCCACGGCCCGTATCGGCTACGTCCACCACCACATCACCATGGTCACCGGGACGACAAGCGACACTAATCGCTCCATGCCCGTCCATAGCATCCACGGCATTCTTAATCAGGTTCTCCATCACCCATTCGAGCAACGGCGCACACGCACTTATCGGCATAGGCGTTGATGCATATTCGGCGGTGAGGCTTATGCGTCCGCTGACACGCGTCGCCATATAAGACACAGCGCTACGCACGATGTCGGCGGCATCGGCAGGTTCCATATTCGGTTCCGAACCGATCTTTCCGAAGCGTGACGCTATGGTTTCCAAGCGTTTGACATCCTTATTCATTTCGTTTACCGTCTCGGCACCCACGCCCATTTCGGGCAGCAGTTCCATCCACGCCATCAGCGACGAAATAGGCGTACCCAGTTGGTGTGCGGTCTCCTTCGAGAGGCCTACCCAAACCTTGTTTTGCTCGGCTTTTTTGGTAGAAAGCACTGCATAATACACTATCAGCAGGAATATTATCATCACCACCACCTGAATGTACGGATAGTAACTCAGTCGCTTGAGCAGCGTCGAATCCTCGTAATATAGGTGTTGATTCTCGCCCGGAGCGATGGCTATATCAATGACGTTAGGCCCGTGCGACAGTGCTTCGAGACGTCCGTGCAGATACTCGGCATTACGCGGCGACAGTACCAACGGATTGAGCGTATCCACCGGCTCGGGCAGGTCGAAATTGCGATGGTTGAGGATATTGCCGTCGTCATCGGTAAGCAGCACCGGAATGGTCGTATTGCTTTCGATGATACGCAGCAGGAAGTCAATGTCTATCATCGGCGGGGTCGGGACGCCGTCCTCGTTCTGAGTCGTCATCTGTTCGGCGGCGCTGAACTGATTGATAATCTCCTTGGTGGCATCGGCCCAAATCTCCATACGCTGCCGCTCCTGCACGGCAAGGTCCTTGACCAAATTATTGGACACATACAGGAACAGCGCCACGACAATGGCGGCCGTCAGCAAGAATGCGATCTTACCGTAGCGCCGTATATCGTATATATTGGACAGACGTTTCATAGACAGCTATTGCAACAATAGGTACGACAGCGACAATAGAGCCAATAGGGCAGACGCTCCCTTGACCAAACCGCGATGCAGACACAAAGCAGCCAAAGACAACACCGTCGGCACGGCGTATGCCACAACGGCCTGCTTGTCCACGTAATAGGCCATAGCGTACAGCCGTTTGTCATCAATGGCATAGAGTCCGACAATAGCCAAAACACACAACATCAAAATATTGACTAAAATAGCCAATATACTATGCTTGCGCCGAGGCTGCGGAATAATTGCCGTATGCTCAGCATCGCTGAATGCTGCAAAAAACTCAGCGACCGAAGGCGTGCGGCGCGTCATATCGTATGCCATAGCCTGCGCTATTGCAGCATTTGCATACGGTGGAATGGTCGGCACGTTGATGCTTTCGGGATGGTCGCGCACTTGCTCGGGTCGCGGCGGGGTGTTGCCCATGAGCATCTTGACCGTCGTGGCTGCCAGCGAATACACATCGCTGCGCACGCCCGGCTCGACTCCGCGTACATTAGCATATTGCTCGGGGGCGGCATACCCATGGCTGACGGCTGCCACCGTTCGGTCGTTGTCCGAGACGATACCGGACGGTCCGATGCTGCATGACAGACCAAAGTCTATCAACACAATACGTCCGTCATTGCCCATAATCATATTGTCCGGTTTGACGTCCAAGTGCACTATGCCGTGGCTATGCAGATAGGCCAAAGCCGAGGATATTTGACGAAGAACATCCACCGTAGCGGCATAATCCAAGGCGTGGCGATGCACAACTTCTTTGAGGTTTAGGCCTCTTACACGTTCCATCACCATATACGCAGTACCATTGGCGCGAAAAGTGTCGTACACACGCACTATGGAGGGGTGATGACATCGCGCGATGTTATTGCTCTCACTGATAAAACGTTCGCGCAGTTTGGCCACCATATCTATCCGGGACAAGTCTTCCACTATAAGCGACCCCGAAGCAGCATCGCGACGACATAGGTCCGAGGGGAACAATTCCTTGACGGCAAATGTATTGCCGTCTGCATCATCTGCCGCATAGGTTATGCCGAATCCGCCTGTCCCGAGCACACCGCGCAGAGTGTATATATGGTCATCGGCGCCATGCAGCGTCGTACCTTCGGGAAGTGCATCATCGTTGTCAAACATTGTGTATCAATGTGTTAGTGCAGTAATATCGTATCGGATGCACGATGCCCGTGCATCGGCTGCCTACTTATCGTGAGGCGATAGAGGTGCTTGCCCATTACAAATGTGTCACCATCGGCAAGGCGTACCATCGTCCCCTCGGGCAGGCGTACTCCGTTGACAAAAGTGCCGTTGGCACTACCGGCATCTCGCAACAGCACCTCCGTTCCGGCACTCTCATGGCGTACGGTAATCACCGCCTGACAGCGGCTCATATAATGCTCCGGGTCGTCAAAAAGAATTTGGGCTCGCGGAGTGGCCGTGCGACGTCCCACGACGTTATCGCCCGGCAGAAGATTATGACTCTCTCCGGTATCGACATTTTCGAGCGCGACCACTGCCACCGACTGCTCGTGTATGCGGATCGTGGCCGGAGCCGAAGGCTCGCGAGACGGCTGAAATGACGGCAACGGCTGTGAATGCTGTGAATGTGCCTGTTGCGATGCCTGCAAAGGCGTCTGCACCGGCTGTCGAACCGAGTCGGCCGGTACGCGTGGACGCAACTCGATAAAGTCACGCACCTTGCCGCGCGTATGGCAGTGCGGGCACTCGACGGGCGCATCCTTATAATTCGGAAAAATCCTGAAGGACAACACATTGGCACAATCCTTGTTAGGGCAGCGCACATATACTTTTGTCGGGTCGGGCGTCACTTTTTTCACTCGTATATGCAATTGTTATACAAAGTCGGAGACATCGGCGTTGTTGTCAAAATCGGACATATCCACGTTGTTGTCGGTGAAGTCCTGATCATAGTCTATCGAAGGATTAGCTTGCGCGAAGTCATTTGAGGCATATTGGTCGGCAGTGACCGTTCCGCCTTGATTTTGCAGACGATCTTGAATATCGCTTACGGTGATATTATGCTCGGAGATGTTCTGTATATCCTCCTCGGATATTTGGCCGTCGCCGTTGTCATCGTGCACCAGAACATCCATTACTTGATCGTTATCTATATCAACAAGCATTGCATGTTCGCCGTTGATGTCTAATGCGGCGATATTGATTTGGCCACCATCCTCGCCCGGCACGGCCTCAAGGCCGAGTATGCGCACTTCGTCATCGTCCACCGTATCGACCTGCACCGCATCATGTTGTGTATATTCACTTTGTCCGTCATGTGTATACTTATCCGTGGTTTCGTCCACGACATAGTGGTCGTTGTGAGCGGAGGCCGTATGAGCGGAAGCCTCGGCTTGGTTACCACGTATGGCTGCAACCTCAAAATCGTGCCGCTGCTGAGCGCTCATACCATCCCATTCGTCCTTATAATAAGTGCCGTAAACCCGGCCGTGCCATTCGAAAGCACCGCCGGCGCCCACCTCGGCACGTGCTGCGGCAAACGCTTGCGAAAATGACATATCATCGCTGACCCCGGTGGCTATCGGCGGCAATCCGATCTCGGATGCAGCATCAGCCTGTACTGCCGCTGACTCAGCGGTACGCACAGCACCTTCCGCCGTATCGGAGGACAATATCGAATCCGTATCGGAGGTCGCATAAGCCGGGTCTACAGCCTCGGTCGCATTATTATGGGCGGCGCCTCCGTCCATCAGTCCGGGGGCAGCGGCTACGCTGTCCGTAGCGGCAACGTTACCCGTCGCCAAATTCTCTTTGAATGAGGATGTATCATTATTCATCTCGCTAAACGTTTTATACGATTGTCTATAAAGCTATGTCTTGTCCATAATGCGTCATTTGGCTGACGCACTGCAAAGTTAGCACATCCTTTGACCGAAAGTCAAGTTTCGGCACGCATAAAGGACGAAATACCCTATTAAAATGACAAAACGTTGTAGCTCTTCACTGCAAAGATACATACTATTGCCGAAACCGACAAAATATATATCCGCCGTATGGCCAATATTGTCCTAAATAAATTCAGGCGACAGCGTAACGTGCAACGCCATAGAGCATCGCAAAAATCGCATTGAAATACCCCCCCCTAAGCCAATAATGCATCGTCCGGAGGGGGTGTAAAGGGCTCGTCAAGC
>ERZ808245.909-NODE-909-length-13040-cov-3.101656_pt1 | contig 13040 bp, 9 predicted proteins | sample MGYA00521243_ERZ808245 | MGnify/ENA primary metagenome ERZ808245 (study PRJEB31516, sample SAMN03275576) | gut metagenome | biome: mammalia-associated habitat; material: feces | host: Papio cynocephalus | place: Kenya | collected 2012-07-07 ... | reverse complement strand
AAATCTTCGGTAAAGAGGGTAGCGCAAGAGTTAAAGAATGCTGCCAATGAGGCTACGAGGGCACAGATGAAACCGATTGTCACAATACCCTTGATACCTGCAGGAAGTACTTTCTTCACCATAATAGCGAAGGCTGCATCGGTGTTCTCCATTTGGATGGCTCCCTTCTGTGCCAAAGCTGCCGCAATCATACCAGGAATCAAGAACATGAAACAAGGAAGAACCTTGAAGAAACCTGCGGCGATGGTACCACGGCGAGCACGTTTCATTACAACTGCGTTGCTTTCGCCAGGAACCTGACCTAACACACGCTGTACGATGTGCTGATCCGTACACCAATACCAGAAACCGATGATGGTTGCGCCGATGAATACGACGAAACCCGGATACTCTTGATACATGGAGTCACCTGCCTCCCAGTGGAACATGTGGGTAGTGCCGTAACCATTGTTAAGCTTACCGCAATAGTCCATCATATCTGTCCATCCAACTGAGATGCTACCACCGCCGAGGGTAGAAAGACCAAGGAAAAGCACTAAGAAAGAACCGATGACAAGGATTGGAGTCTGGATAGTGGAAAGTGTCATCACACCCTTCATACCACCGAATACGGTGAAGATAGTGGTGAGAATTATCAAGCCGATAGCTCCTACCCAGAAGTTCAAGCCCCAAAGATATTCGAAGAAGATACCTCCAGTAAGGGCTGTAACACTCACCTTAGTAAGAATGTAGGCCACTAGTGTAATAATGGAAAGCCAAGAACCTGTGCGCTGTGTATAGCGGAATTTCAGGAAGTCTGGCATCGTGATAATCTTGCCCAACTTGTTGATGAGCAACTGATAGAAAGGTACAAACAACCAACCCAAGATGAGGATCATCCAACCCTGCATTTCCCAGTGGGCCATACCTACGCCACTCTTGGCACCTGTACCAGCAAGACCAACGAGATGCTCGGAACCAATGTTAGCGGCGAAAATAGCCATACCGATAACATACCAAGGTTCACCTTTACCAAAGAGGTAAGCTGATGAGTCTTCGCCTTTCTGTGACTGTCTGTCTTTTACAATCGCATGCCAAACTGCCCATATTACGCCAATCACACCGATGGCGAGAACAGCCCAGTCGAGCCATACGAATTCTGTTGAATTCCAATTCATAATTTCTTAAAAGATTGTTTATTTATTTATTGTTTATTCTATACTTCTGTTTGGTTCTGTTGATTCGTACTTTTATTCGGCTTTCTAGCGGAGTTCTTGTCTCCGCTAGAAAAGCGGTTATTCTTAAAATTCTCCTTGTCACAAAGCCAACAAAGCCTTATCTCGTATTCCTAATCTTAAGTTTATTTCTTGACACTAAACTTGTAAGCAAGGTGTGAGTAATATTTCTCACCAGGCTTCAATGTCGCATCGGTCCAACCTTTAACACCCTGAGCAACCTTGGTTGGAGAGTCTGGATATTTCTGGCTCTCGAAGCACACGCTCACGTGCTTAGGATATTTAATGCCGTGCTTTCCTGGGATACCTGTCCCCTGAAAGTTACCTGTGTAAACCTGGATGCCTGGCTCATTGGTGAATACTTCAAGAAGAATTCCGCTCGTTGGAGAGTAGAGGCTTGCGCAAACGGTCTTGTCGTCGCCCTTGCCATCCTTATATGTATTCAAGCACCAGTTATGATCGTAACCAGTGGCATTCTTGATCTGGTCGAAGTTGTAATCCACTTTCTTAACAATCTCGGCAGGAGTGCGGAAGTCCATTGGTGTTCCCTCAACATCCTTGATTTCTCCAGTTGGGATGTAAAGTTTGTCAGCTGGGGTGAACTTGTCTGCGTTAATATACATGATTTGATTAAATCCTTCTTTTGAAGGATCCCCATTCAGATTGAAATAACTATGGTTAGTCATATTGACCACAGTCTCCTTATCTGTAATAGCGCCGAACACGATGTCAAGTGTGTTATTGCTCTTCACTGTGTAAGTGGCAGTGGCAGTAACGTTGCCTGGAAAACCATTTTCGCCGTCCTTGGCATTGATTGTAAATGTCACAGAAGAATCATTCTTTTCTGTGATGTCATATACTTGATTCAACCATCCGGTAGCACCACCACCATGAAGACAATTTCCATTGTCGTTTGGTTTCAACTTGTAAGTGGAATCACCGAGAATCAACTTCGCATTTTTGATGCGGTTGGCATAGCGACCTACAGAAGAACCATAGTCAGAAGGAGAATTAAGAGTGTCAGCATACTGATGGATGTTGTCGTATCCAAGTACTACGTCGGTTGGCTTGCCATCCTTGTTCGGGACAGAGATAGATACGACACGCCCACCATAATTGGTGAGGCAAACCTCCATGCCGTTGGCATTCTTGAGAGTTACTAACTCAGTCTTCTTTCCTAATACAGTAGAATCAAAATCTGCTGGATTTAAACCAGACTGCGTAAGACTAGCATTGCTGCTTGAAGAACAAGCTGAGAGTGTAGCGATTGCCGCAAAACCAACTCCCATAAAAAGGCTCTTTACGTTGTTCATTTCTAGGTTGTTTTATGTTGTTTACTAATTTTGGGTGTAAAATTACAATAATATTTTGAAACGGCAAGCTTTTTCCTTAACTTTTTTCATCGAGAAGTGTCTTTTTAACACTATTTGTACATAAGTGACGTTTTTATAGTGATTTTATGATTAAAATTCAGTTTCATGATGAAAAAAATATGGCTTAGCTAGTTGTGTAATATAAAGACAATTACCAACCAATCTGTACTGTTGTTTTTTGGGGGTTACAATAAATTGATACTGTCCCCATCTGATATTGGAAATGGATAAAACAAGGGCATACCTGTATAGTGCCGTGGATATAGTTATCCCCAGATACGGTAGATTCTATACATAAAGAATTTTACATCAATAACTCCATGAAGTCGAGTTCTGATTTTTTTACCTTAGAGTTGAAGGATTTGGTGGAGAACGGGATAGAGCAAACCAGCCGTGTTTTTTACCTTGTGCAATGCAAATGCGTCCTAGAATTCAAGCTATTGACCTGTGCATTTTTTTTACGAAAAGAGCACAATACCTATAGATATATCTCTACACTGGGTGAAAGGTGAGAAGACAGACTTCGGTCTCACGGCAAAGCAACATAAATACCGTTATACTAAAAAGCGCAAGGAAGAAAATCCCGATTCCATAATATTCATAGAGCTAACGGAGTCAAAGCTTCAATTAGCCGTGGAAATGCTAAAGCGAGCAGGTGCATATAAGAGTCTTCATGCCAAGTATGAACTATGTGACAACTGGTTCACTTGTGAGTACTTCATCTGTGGAGTTCTGAAACTCGGCAAGGGAGCTTTGCACCTCGTAGGATTGGCGAAGATGGGCAACGCCAAATACTCAGTATATAGCAAGTCACACAATACATTGGAACTGAGAGCATTATACAAAGGCAACTCACAATATTGCCATAACTGTAGACACTACAAATGCCATTATATCGCATTTAAAAGCAAGTTGGGAGAACAATCAGTACACATCTTCCTTATCAGATATGAAAGGAATCAGAGTTGGAATATTTTGCTAAGCACAAAATTAGCATGTCTTTCGTCAAGGCCTTTAAAGTTTACCAGATTAGATGGAACATAGAGGTTCTGAACATGGAATGCAAGCAATACCTAGGTATAGGAACATATGCAGGTAGAGACTTCGATGCACAAATTGCCGGCTGCACGCTCTGTTTCCTTACATATATTATCATAGCCTTGGAGAAGAGATTTTCGTAACATGAGATTATGGGAGAACTATTCTCTAATCTGAAAGAAGACCTTATGGCATTGACTCTTTAGAAGCGAGTGCTTGCTTGCATACAGAGACTGTCGGAGGTTCTCTGTGTGCATCTTGGCGTTACTATAGAGGGGCTGGGAGAGAGTCTCATCAATGACGACGAGGCTGCCTCTGCTCGTTTGATTATGGCTAAAGCCTTAGAAGATAGGAAACAAGCAAGAACATTGGTATGAAACACTTTTTGAGTAAAAGTTAAAACACCTTGTTTGTAGGGTTTGGAGCGCATTTTGCCCTACAATAATGCCCTACAAAAGGGGTGGAAAACTTTAGTTAATTATACTGTCCACATTCGTCACGGACATCCTCTTATTAGGTTTTCTTTACCATTCTTTTGTTTTAACCGTGCTGGCTAAAAGGGGACTTTACTCTCTATTAGCGCATATCGAAACAGACTTAGAATGATATCAAGAGAGAGTCTTGACAGGCAATTAAGACGCCAAGACTCTCTTTTTAATATCATTTTATATCAAGCTAAATTCTATCTTGGAGAAGTTTCCAAGTTCTAAATGAATTCTTGGATTTAGCAAACTTTGTGAGAGCCCTCAGAGATAACTACCGGATATACCTCAGGAGCATGGCCGTACTTGGCTTTGAACTTAGCGGTGACATCTTCGACAAACTTGTCGTAAATGTCGTCTTTTACCAAGTTGATGGTGCAGCCACCGAAACCACCACCCATGATGCGGCTACCCGTAACACCATCTTCCTTTGCTACATCGTTCAAGAAATCGAGTTCTTCGCAACTTACCTCATACTCCTTGCTCAATCCATGATGAGTTTCATACATCTTTTGACCTACTGTCTCGTAGTCACCCTTCTCAAGAGCATCGCAGACAGCCAATACACGATCTTTTTCACCCAATACGAAGTGAGCGCGGCTGTAATCCTCTTCGCCTACTTCAGCACGGACTTCCTCAAGCTGCTCCCATGTGCAGTCGCGCAGGGTATCAAACTTGGTCTCCGGATGTTTTGCAGCAATGTGCTTAACCACATTCTCGCAAGAATTGCGTCGGTCATTGTAAGGGGAGCCTGCCAACTCGTGCTTTACCTTAGAGTTTACCAAACAGAGCTTATAACCTTTAGGCTCAAATGGGAAGTATTCAAACTCACGACTGTTGCAATCGAGGCGCATCAACTTGCCTTCTTTGCCAAATACAGAAGCGAACTGGTCCATAATACCACAGTTAACACCAATATACTTGTGCTCAGTAGCCTGACCTGCCAAGACCAAATCCCATTTAGATACCTTGTTGTCGCCGAAGAGGTCATTCAAAGCGAAAGCGAAGCAGCTTTCGAGCGCTGCTGAAGATGACATACCAGCTCCCAATGGCACATCGCCATAGAATGCTGCGTTAAAACCTTTAACGTCAACTCCCAAAGCCTTCATCTCCTGGCATATACCGTAGATATAACGAGCCCAAGATGCTCGAGGTCCCTGAGGGTCATCAACCTTGAATTCTACACGGTCCTTCAAGTCGATAGAGTAGAGCATCACGGTGTTTGTTCCGTTAGGGCGAATCTCTGCCATAATACCTTTGTCAACAGCTCCCGGAAATACAAATCCACCGTTATAGTCGGTGTGCTCGCCGATGAGGTTGATACGTCCTGGAGACATATAAATGTTACCTGTCTTACCATCGAAATGCTTGATAAAGCGGCTTCTTACTTTTTCAATATCCATAATACTATTAGTTTAAAATTGTTATAATTAGAATGATTTGTCATTATGTTTCATCCCGAGAACTACCGAAATAGAGCACTTCTCGGGATGAGTAGTTTTCTGTTTGTTAATCTACAGGGATGTCCTTGTTTACATTCTTGCAACCCACGAGTGCGTAGAAGAGAATGTAGGCCACCATACCGATTATCACCCAATAAGAGGCAATAGGACCAGCAGCCTTGGCGATGGCATCCTGGATGAGAGGCATAACGCCACCACCTACTACCATCATCATAAAAATACCAGATGCTTGAGCGGTATATTTGCCAAGTCCTTCAACGGCAAGGTTGAAGATTCCACCCCACATGATGGAGGTGCAAAGACCGCAAAGAGCGATGAGTACGCACTTAGTTGGAACGGTGAAAGCGACAATACCTGTTCCATGGTCGTCAAGCTTCAGAAGATTTGTAATCTCCGAGTCGCCTGCCAAAGAGAAATTCATTGTATTGCTTTCAGGTAAGAAGATAGCGATGACCAACAAGGCAATGGCTACCACAGATACCGTGGTCATCTGTACTCTTGTAGAGATGCTTCCACTGATAAAAGAGCTGAGGAAACGACCACACATCATCAACAACCAATATACGGCGGCGAACGCACCACCTACGGATGCCGCACCAGTGAAGTCCATATTTGAAATATAGAAGTTGAGCTGTGCAGGAATACCAATCTCGACACCTACATAGAAGAAGATACCGATGACACCAAGCACGCAATGGCGGAACGCCCAAGGGCTACGCTCGTATGTCGCATTGTCCTTCTTGGCATTTGGCTCAGGAATCTCCACGTAAGAAATAATGAAGAAAGCTGCGATAAAGACAGCCATTCCTATGAAGAGAAGAGGAGCAACGTCGCTCATACTTGTCTGTGCTGTAACAGTACCAACAAGCACACCTGCCAACAATGGGGTCAGGGTACCTGTGAGAGAGTTCAATGTTCCACCAATCTGGATGAGCTGGTTACCACGGTTACCACCACCGCCAAGCAGGTTCAACATTGGGTTAACTACCGTGTTGAGCATACATACGCAGAAACCGCAAATGAAAGCACCCAACAAGTAAATGATGAGATTGAGGCAGACTGCACCAGATTTCAAAGTGAAGACTACAATATCATCACCAAAGAGGCTAGATAGGTATTGTACCAACAAGCCAACGATACCGAAGGCAAGGGCGATGAGTGCAGTTTTCTTGTATCCTTTGCTTTCCAACATCTTTCCAGCAGGAATACCCATGAAAAGGTAAGCTGCAAAGTTCATAAAGTTACCCATCATAGAGGCCCATGTGTACTTAAAGCCCCAAATGTTGCCAAATGGCGCTCCCATGTTTGTAACGAACGAAATCATTGCAAATATAAAACACATGGTTATAATTGCAACAATACGGCTGTTCTTGTTTCCGATTTTTTGTTCCATTGTTTAATTCTGATAGTTGATATTTGTTATTTTATTGTTTATTCTCGGCGGTTCTCGTATTTTGCCACAAAAAGGAGCAACTGCCTCTGCTTAGTTTTGATAGAGGCAGCAACTCCTAATATTTTAAATGCTTGTAGTTTTATTTCTCTACACCAAACTTATAGATTGTTTTCTGAGTGTAAGTTTCTCCTGGCTTCAAACGGCAGCTAGGAAAATATGGATGGTTAGGAGTATCTGGGAACTTCTGTGCCTCGAAGCAAACTGCGCTGCGGCGAGGGAAGGTAGCTCCATGCTGTCCCTTGATGCCAGCCAAGAAGTTGCCGGTGTACATTTGCAGACCTGGCTCTGTGGTGTAAACCTCCATGGTGCGGCAGCTCACAGGATCCTTGATCTTAGCAGCGGAACTCAACTCGCCTTCCTCTTTCTTGTTCAATACATAGTTATGGTCGTAGCCCTGACCGTTCTTGATCTGCTCGTTGTCTGCATTGATGTCCTGACCGATTGGCTTTGGTGTGCGGAAATCGAATGGTGTGCCCTCTACCTTAAGAATCTCACCTGTAGGGATAGATACCTTATCTATAGGGAGATAGTAGTCTGCGTTAACTTGACAGATGATGTTGTCGATAGTTGGGGTAGGGTTAGCGATGCCCTGGATTGAGAAGAAGCCATGATGTGTCAAATTCACGATGGTCAACTTGTTGGTTGTAGCCTGATACTTAATAACAAACTCATTGTCGTCGGTCAAAGTATATGCAACCCAAACTTCCATCTCGCCAGTGAAACCTTCCTCGCCGTATGGACTGGTGTATTTCAACACAACAGCATTGTCACTCATACGAGTGGCATCCCATACATGTCTGTGGAAACCTGTAGGACCTCCATGCAAATGGTTAGGACCATCGTTGCATGCCAACTGATATTCCTTTCCATGAAGGGTAAACTTACCTTCCTTAATACGGTTGCCATAGCGACCGATGAGTACGCTCAAGAATGGTTCTGGAGAGTTGATGACATCCTGTATGTTGTCGTGACCCTGAATGAGGTTGGCGTAGTTGCCATCCTTGTCAGGCATCATGATGGCAACGACTGCTCCACCGTAGTTCGTCACAGCAACCTCATTGCCTTGCTTGTTTCTCAACACGAAGAGATCAGTCTTCTTACCATTCACTGTGGTCTGAAAATCTTCTCTTTTCAAACCACATTTGTTAACTGGTTCTGTATTCATAATATCTCAATTTTGTTTAGTTACTATACTTTTGGTCTAAAGTATTACACTGCAAAGTAACGAAAAAAAAATGAATAAAGCAAATTATTTGGCAATTATTTGATTTAAAAAATCTAAAAATATCTATGAGAGCAAGTCAGCCACTACATAACTAGATCCACCAATAAAGATGAAGTCGTCAGCGTTCGCTTTCGTCATTACAGTGTTATATGCTTCTTTTACAGAAGAATACGTTTTTCCGTTCAAGCCTCTCTCTGAAGCTATCTGCTGCAACTTCCTGACGGGGATTGCTCTTTTGGTAGAAGGTTGTGTCCAGTAGAAAAGTGTGCGGCAGTCCGCTTTTTTCAGCAACTCAAGTACATGGTTTACATCTTTGTCATCTACCATTCCAAATACAATATGAGTCTTTGGCCTTTTGGCGGCCTCGTTGAATATCTGCTTGCTTAGGTATTCCCATCCAGCCAGATTGTGACCTGTGTCGCATACTACGTATGGGGTTTCGCTCAAAATTTCCCATCGTCCGCGCAAGCCTGTCAAGTCGCACACGTGCTCAAAGCCGTTTTTTATTGCTTCCTGACCTACAATAGAGTGGTCTGCGAGAAAATCGGATGCTGTAAGTATTGTGTTCAAATTCTTCTTTTGGTAGTTTCCTAAAAGTTGATAATTGATGAGTTTGCCATCTGTTAGTTTATAACTTCCGTACCATTTACCATCTATTTTCTCTAGGCTGTAATTGGATTCTTCGCCGCCGAAGTAGCGGTTTTCCGCCAATTGGATGGGAGCATGTTTCTTTTCTGCGACTTCTTCGAAAACTGGCCACGTCTCCTCATGTCTTTCTCCTATTATCACAGGTACACCTTCTTTTATGACGCCAGCTTTTTCTCTTGCTATCTTAGCTAGAGTGTCGCCCAAGAACTGCGTATGATCGAAACTGATATTGGTGATGACGGAAAGGATTGGGGTGATGATGTTTGTGCAGTCGAGGCGACCGCCTAGACCTACTTCGATGACAGCGTAATCTACCTCTTGCTCGGCGAAATACTTAAAAGCCATGGCTGTGGTCAGTTCGAAGAAGGATGGATGAAGAGGCTCGAAGAAAGCACGATTTTCCTCCACGAAGTCGATGACATATTGCTCTGGCACGCATTCGCCATTGACACGTATGCGCTCACGGAAATCGACGAGGTGAGGGGAAGTGTAGAGACCAACTTTGTAGCCCTGGCTCTGAAGAATGGCAGCGATGGTGTGGGAACAAGAGCCTTTTCCATTGGTACCGGCGACGTGGATAGTCTTATATTGAAGATGTGGATGACCGAAATGCTCGTCGAGAGCGAGTGTAGTCTGTAAGCCTGGCTTATAAGCCTTCGCACCTATCTTCTCGAAAACTGGGGTGCTATTAAATAGATATTCTATCGTTTCTTGATAATTCATAGTCTATTATCTTAATTGTTATCTTTATTTTAATCTTAATTATTCATTCTCACATTGCTATTCTTGCATTTCGTTTCACACATATATAATTGTATGTTATAATGCTATTATTATATATTATACAGTGTACAAACGAAAATAGGCAATCCAAGCACTAGTGGTTTCTAGCGTTTGCGATTGCCTATTTAAACTTATTTATTATTTATCATTAACATTCCTCGCCTTTCCCGAAAGTCCTGCTTCTGAGCAAGATATAGTCTATTTGTTAAACAGATTCTTTATACTGTCGAAGATGGACTTCTTAGTTGCGTTGTCTGCCTTGAAATTCTCGCATTCCTTGAACTTCTTCACCAATTCCTTCTCCTCCTTGCTGAGGGTCTTAGGGATATAGACGGTGATGTTGACGATGATGTCACCATTTCCGTAACCATAGCCTTTGATGGCAGGCATACCTTTTCCACGCAAGCGAATCTGTTTGCCCGGTTGTGTGCCAGGTTCTATCTTAATGGTGGTATTTCCTTCCATCGTAGGAATTTCTACTTCACCTCCAAGTACGGCAGTAGAGAAGTCGAGAACCAAATTGTAGTAGAGGTCTTTGTCTTTGCGTTCGAACACATCGCTCTTTTCCACACGTACGATTACCTGCAAGTCTCCATTCACACCATTGTGCTTTCCTGCACCACCCTTGCCAGGTACGGTTACCACCATATTGTCATCTACGCCAGCAGGGATGTTGATTTCCACAACTTCTTCGCCAGTCACAATGCCTTCGCCACCGCAAACCTTGCATTTGTTCTTGATGACATGACCTTCACCACCGCAAGTAGGGCAGGCTGCTTGCGTCTGCATGGTTCCAAACATTGAACGAACGGTACGGATGGTGAAGCCAGATCCGTGACAGGTAGGGCAGGTCTCAGGTTGAGCTCCACCTTCGCATCCGGTGCCATGGCATGCGCTGCAAGTGACATCCTTGCGGATTTTGAATTTCTTGGTGCATCCTGCATAGGCTTCTTGCAGCGTAAGCTTTGCTTGTACGCGCAAATCTCTACCCTGATACTGCTGTGGCTGAGAACTACCACCGAATCCACCGAATCCAGCGTGCCCACCGAATATATCGCCGAACATCGAGAAGATGTCGTTCATGTCCATGCTGGCGCCACCGCCGAATCCACCGAATCCTCCTTGTGGACCGTCGAATCCGAATTGGTCGTACTGTTGACGCTTCTGAGGGTCGCGGAGCACATCGTAGGCCTCGGCAGCCTCCTTGAATTTCTCCTCGGCTTCCTTGTTGCCAGGGTTGCGGTCTGGGTGATATTTGATGGCTATCTTTCGGTAAGCCTTCTTGATTTCGTCTTCGGATGCTTGCTTGTTTACGCCAAGCACCTCGTAATAGTCTCTCTTAGCCATAGCTACATTATTTTTCTATAGATTGATGATACTGAATGATGATTGAATGATGATTCTATGAATGATGCGTTTCTGCTCTTCCTCTTTGAGCTTGTAGATTTTTATTGACCTACAGCCACTTTAGCATGGCGTATCACCTTGTCGTTGAGGGTGTAGCCTGTCTGAACGCAGTCGATAATCTTGCCCTTCTTCTCGTCGCCCATTCCTGGAACCATAGCGATCGCCTCGTGGTAATCAACGTCAAAGTCCTTGTCAGCAGTGTCAATTTTCTTCACGCCCAAACCTTCGAGAGCCTTGACAAACTTGTTGAAAATCATCTGTACGCCTTCCTTGATTACCTTAGGGTCTTCGCTCTTGTCTGCAAGAGCACGCTCGAAGTCGTCGAGCACAGGAAGGATGGCAGAAATGGTTTTCTCTCCGCCATTGAGGATAAGTTCAGCCTTCTCCTTGAGGGTGCGCTTGCGATAGTTCTCGAATTCTGCAGTCTTGTAAAGGAGTTGCTTCTTGAGTTCTTCCACTTCCTGCTGAGCCTTTTCCAGTGGACTTAATTCTTTAGCACCATCTTTTTCTGTCGTGTTGTCAGTGCTTTCTGCCGCATTGTCAGTGTTTTCTGCCTGCTTGTCAGCGACATCTTCTTTTATGTCAATATCTTTTGCTCCTTGCTCTTGGCTTTCGCTAGATACCTTATTGTCAGTCTGGTTAGCGCCCTGCTCGGTATTCTCGTTCTTAACCTGCTCTTTAGCGTTACCGTCTTCTATATTAATCTTTTTTCCTTGTGACATAGTCTTAAATTTTTTAAACATGATTATACTTTTTATTGGTTGTAGTGACAAAAAGCGTGCCAACTCGATTCCCATCGAATTGGCACAAACGTTAACCTATATGCAAAATTAAAAAAATCAATTGGTCTTTATTGTAAACCGTACATTTTAGCTTTCTGCTCCTTGATGCCTTCATCGTAGATGTACTCATCGTATGACATCAACTTGTCGATGGTGCCTGATGGTGTAAGCTCGATGATTCGATTGGCCACAGTATTGATGAATTCGTGGTCGTGGCTAGAGAAGAGGATATTGCCCTTGAATGCCACCAAGTTGTTGTTGAACGCCTGGATACTTTCCAAGTCCAAGTGGTTGGTAGGGGTATCCAGAATCAAGCAGTTGGCGTTCTGCAATTGCATGCGAGCAATCATACATCTCATCTTCTCACCACCCGAGAGCACATTCACTTTCTTCAACACTTCTTCGCCGCTGAAGAGCATTCTGCCGAGATAGCCCTTCATTGCCACCTCGTTACCTGGACCATACTGGCTCAACCAATCCACGAGGTTCTTGTCGCTTTGGAAGTATGCAGTATTGTCGAGTGGGAGGTAAGCAGTAGTGATGGTCACGCCCCACTTGTATTCACCTGCATCCGCCTTTCGGTTACCATTGATGATTTCGAAGAGAGCGGTCATTGCCTTAGGGTTGTGAGAGAGGAACACTACCTTCTCGCCCTTCTCGATATTGAAGTTGACGTTGTCGAAGAGCACAGTTCCGTCCTCATCGCATGCCTTCAAGCCCTCAACCTCCAAAATCTGGTTGCCTGGCTCACGATCCATTTGGAAGATGATGCCTGGGTATTTGCGGCTAGATGGACGAATCTCCTCAACGTTGAGTTTCTCCAACATCTTCTTTCTAGATGTGGTCTGCTTGCTCTTTGCCACATTGGCTGAGAATCGGCGGATAAACTCCTCCAGTTGCTTCTTCTTCTCCTCTGCCTTCATCTTTTGGTTCTGAGCTTGGCGCAAAGCCAACTGGGAACTTTCGTACCAGAAAGAATAGTTACCGGCGAACATCGTTACCTTGCCGAAGTCAATATCTACGGTCTGGGTGCTGACTGCATCGAGGAAGTGACGGTCGTGAGAACCCACAAGCACGGTTTGCTCAATGTTGCTGAGATATTCCTCCAACCATTCCACGGTGTCGAGGTCGAGGTCGTTGGTAGGCTCATCGAGAAGCAAATTGTCTGGGTT
>ERZ808245.908-NODE-908-length-13053-cov-5.194722_pt1 | contig 13053 bp, 11 predicted proteins | sample MGYA00521243_ERZ808245 | MGnify/ENA primary metagenome ERZ808245 (study PRJEB31516, sample SAMN03275576) | gut metagenome | biome: mammalia-associated habitat; material: feces | host: Papio cynocephalus | place: Kenya | collected 2012-07-07 ... | reverse complement strand
GAGTTCTGAAAAAAAGAATCATACTATTTTCTCTTTTTATATTGTTAATGTATTTGTTCCTATCTATTCAGGAAAACATTTTCTGCCAGATGTAAGCGGTGAACATTTTCCGAGTGCAAAGATAATACAAAAATCTGAATTGGGAGAAAAGATAGCCTATTTATTTTCTTTTTTTGGTTAAAAAGGTGATAAATAGTAATTTAGTGGTTAAAATTCCCTAAATGGTTTAGACAAATAAGGTTTATTGGAGTCTTATCTGTAACTTTGCACTCGAAAGAGACGCATTTGTCATGTGGAAAATGGCGGAATGCCGTATCATAAATATGAATTAGGTAATAACAGTTGAAAAATTTAAAAACGAAAGCAATATGAAACAGACTAAGATTTTAGCTATGGTGATGATGGCTGCAGCCTTGATGGTAACAAGTTGTGCTAGCAAGAAGGAATTGCAGAATTGCCAGAATGAGAATAAGGAGTTGACTTCCAATTATCAGGCTACCAAGGAAAAGTTGGCAGCTACAGAGGCTCGCCTCGCTGCAATGCAGGATCAGCTGGAAGGCACAAAGAAGGATTATGCCAAGTTGCAGAACTCTCTCGACAAGAGCTTGACCAACGCCAACCAGAACAACATCAGCATCGAGAAACTCGTTGACCAAATCAATGAGAGCAACCAGTATATCCGTCACTTGGTGGAGGTGAAGAGCAAGAGCGATTCGCTCAACTTGGTGCTCACCAACAACTTGACTCGTTCTTTGAGCAAGGATGAGATGAAAGAGGTGGATGTGCAGGTGATGAAGGGCGTGGTTTACATCTCTCTTGCTGACAACATGCTCTACCAGAGCGGTAGCTACGAGGTGAACAGCCGTGCCAAGGAGACACTTAGCAAGATTGCCAAGATTATCCAGGATTATAAGGACTATGATGTGCTCATCGAGGGTAACACCGATAATGTGCCTGTAAGCACTACTAGTGCCAAGATGAAGAACATTCGTAACAACTGGGATCTCTCTGCTCTCCGTGCTGCATCCGTAGTGAAATATCTGCAGGATAACTTCGGTGTAAATCCTAAGCGTTTGACTGCTGGTGGTCGTGGTGAGTACAATCCTGTAACATCCAATGATACAGAGATTGGCAAGCAGCGCAACCGTCGTACCCAGATTATCATCACTCCTAAGCTCGACCAGTTCATGGACTTGATCGACAAGGCTCCGGAGGAGAAGTAGGGGGTTAGTTAGAAGCTTGAAGTTAGAAATTTGAAGTTAGAAGTTGAGAGTTGAAGGTTTTACAGACTCTTAAATCATAAATAAGGAAAGGCATCAATGAGTTTGGCTCGTTGGTGCCTTTTTGCATAGATATACGCTATTTATGTGTGAAATGGTTCGGAATATCGTTATTTCTTGTCGTTTTGCAAGAAAAAACTCACGTTTCCTTTCTTTTATCGAATAATTTTATTAATTTTGCAGACAAATTATCAATTATAATACTGAATCGAATATGGAAAAGATTAAGATGACTACTCCATTGGTAGAGATGGACGGTGATGAGATGACAAGAATCCTTTGGAAGATGATCAAGGATGAGCTCATCCTTCCTTTTGTTGACTTGAAGTCAGAGTATTATGACCTCGGCTTGCCTTATCGTGACAAGACCAACGATCAGGTGACCATCGACTCTGCTGAGGCTGCCAAGAAATATGGCGTGGCTGTGAAATGTGCTACTATCACTCCTAATGCTCAGCGTATGGATGAGTATCATCTTCACAAGATGTGGAAGAGTCCTAACGGTACCATTCGTAGCATCATGGACGGCACCGTGTTCCGTGCTCCTATCACTATCCCAAGTATCCATCCTTGTGTGAAAAACTGGGAGAAGCCTATCACTATCGCTCGTCATGCATACGGCGATGTATATAAGAGTGTGGAACTTCGTGCCGATGAGCCTGGTACTGCCAAACTCGTGTTCGAGGGCAAGAGCGGCAAGAAGCAGGAAGTTGAAATCCATAACTTTGATGGGGCTGGAGTTATCCAGGGTATGCACAATACCGACAAGAGTATCCGCAGTTTTGCCCATAGCTGCTTTAAGTTTGCCGTGGATACCAAGCAAGATTTGTGGTTTGCAACCAAGGATACCATTTCTAAAACTTACGACGCACAGTTCCGTAAGATATTCGAGGAGGTGTATGAAAGCGATTATAAGGAGAAGTTCGCCGAACTGGGCATCACATACTTCTATACATTGATAGATGATGCCGTGGCTCGTGTCATCCGCAGCAAGGGTGGATTCATCTGGGCTTGCAAGAATTATGATGGCGATGTGATGAGCGATATGTTGAGCACAGCCTTCGGCTCTCTCGCCATGATGACTTCCGTCTTGGTTTCTCCTGATGGTAAATATGAGTATGAGGCGGCACATGGTACCGTTACTCGCCATTATTATCGCTACTTGAAGGGTGAGGATACATCTACCAACCCAATGGCTACCATCTTTGCATGGAGCGGTGCCCTGAGAAAGCGTGGAGAGTTGGATGGTCTCAAAGACCTTCAGAATTTCGGCGACCAGTTGGAGGCTGCTTGCTTCGACACTTTGAACGATGGCATTGCCACCAAGGATCTCGTAAACCTCATGGAGGGAGTTGAGGCTAAGGCAGTGAACTCTGCGGGATTTATCGCTGCAATACGCGAAAGACTCGAAAAAAGACTCGGCTAACATCCGGGCTTCATTTTTCTATTCAGAAAAAATAGGAAAGCCTTGCGGCATTCTCCAACAATGGAGAAATGTGGCAAGGCTTTCTTTTTTTTTGTTTTGGGAAAACTTATTTGCTCTTTTTCAAAGCTTCGGTATAAAGCTTGAAAAAGTCAACTTTGAGCAACTGGCAGATGTGGAACAACATACCAGTATCTATGGATGCTCGACCATATATCTTATATACATTGGTGCGATGGCAACCTAATTCGTCAGCAAGCCATACTGAGGTCTTGCCTTGCTTTTTGAGCTCTTGCTTGATAAGCTCGCCGATGAAGATAGTCGTATTTACTTTATCTTTCATAACAACACAGATTTTAAATTTGTTTAATTCTTGTTTTTTTAATCGGTTGCAAAAGTAGTGTTAATGTTTCAAACTGACAAATAAAGGTGTAGCCAATCGGGTGACACGTGGTTAAAAAATGTAACTTTTTCGGCTCCTTTATATTTTTTTAGCACAAAAAAGTTCAATGTCACATAATTGTAACCTCATGTAATGCGTGTTACAAGAATAAAATTGTAATTTTGCGGCGTGAAATGGAAGTTGTCTTTTGGTAAGGCTTCTGAAATTTGTGATGAGTATAATAACTGGTAAAACGAATTAGATATGGAAGAGAAAAACAAGAAAATCCTTGTCGTTGACGATGAGCAGGATTTGTGTGAGATTTTGAGTTTCAACCTGGAGACCGAAGGGTATCAGGTGAGTACTGCCAATTCGGCGGAAGAGGCTCTTGAAATGGATGTGGCATCTTACGACTTGTTGTTGCTCGATGTGATGATGGGGGGAATGAGTGGCTTCCAGATGGCGAAATTGTTGAAGGAAAATCCTACGACAGCGCATATTCCGATCATCTTCTTGACTGCTCGTGACACAGAGAACGATACGGTGACGGGATTCAACTTGGGTGCCGATGACTATATTTCGAAGCCTTTCTCCATTCGTGAGGTAATGGTACGTGTGCGTGCCGTGTTGCGACGTACGGCAGAACAGAATGGTACTGCTGAAGAGCCAACGACCATCGGATATCAGGGGCTTGTACTCAATCTGGATAAAAAGTCGGTGAGCATTGATGGCGAGATGGTGCCTTTCACCAAGACGGAGTTCGAGTTGCTTCGTCTTCTCTTGGAAGAGAAGGGCAGGGTGTTTTCTCGTCAGGAGCTTATCGACAGAGTTTGGCCAAAAGATGTGATGGTGCTAGACCGTACGGTAGATGTCAACATCACTCGTATGCGCAAGAAAGTTGGCAGATTTGCCAAGTGTATTGTCACTCGTTTGGGATTCGGATATTATTTTGATGCGTAATAGTTATGTTTAAGATAAATAATGTAGGTAGAAAGTTGTATTTCAGTGTGCTGACGGTGTTCCTAGTGTTCGCCGTCAGCTTTATCGTGTTCCAGCAAACACGAGAGAAGCAATACAAGGTGAGTACACTTACTTTGAAACTTGCCAATTACAATGAATTGTTGGCGGAGGATTTGGCATTGTCTAATCATAATGGCATTCTGCTGACCGACGGTGTGGATCTTGTGGATAGCGTGCGGGTAGCTGAGGCTAAGCTCGAAAATTTTGTACGAGAGCATGAGAGCAAAGACCTGCGTGTCACCTTGGTCCGACCTGATGGTAAGGTGATCTTTGACAATATGCGCAAGGATTATCGTAATTTTGCCAATCATGCCAAGCGTGCGGAAATAGCCCAGGCATTGAAAGAGGGAATGGGAACGAGTGTGGAACGGCAGTCGAAGACGCTTAAGCATGATTATTTCTATGTGGCATCTTATTTCCCTAAAAGTAAGCTTATCGTGAGAACGGCACTGCCCTATAATGACGACTTGGCGAAATCTTTACAGGCGGATCAGCACTATATTTGGTTCGCTATCTTCGCCATCATGATACTTACCCTTGTGCTCTACCGTTTCACCAATCGACTTGGAAGCAACATCTCCAAGCTGCGTATCTTTGCCTATAAAGCCGATCATAATGAAAGTTTGGAGGTGGAAGACTTGGCGACTTTTCCTAATGATGAGCTGGGCGAGATAGCAGAGCGCATCATCAAAATGTATAAACGTGTGCAAGCAACTCGAAAGGAACAGGACATTCTGAAAAGACAACTTACACAAAATATCGCCCATGAACTCAAGACGCCAGTGGCAAGCATCCAAGGGTATTTGGAGACAATCCTGGACAATCCACACATCAATGAAGCAACCAAGGCGCAATTCTTGCAAAGATGCTACGCTCAGAGCGAACGTCTTACTTCGCTGCTTCACGATATTTCAACACTCAATCGCTTGGACGATGGGGCTGACATGATAGATTTTGAGGCTGTGGATATTACCCAGATGGTGGCTGATATTACCAAGGAGACAGCTTTGGCTCGTCAAGAACGCAAAATGAACATAGACAACCAGTTGCCTGAGAGAATAGTTGTCAAGGGTAATCGTAGTTTGATATATAGTATCTTCCGAAATCTAACGGATAATGCGATTGCCTATGCGGGAGTGGGGTGTACTATAACGCTCGAAGCAAAGGAACTTGGAAACAAGTGGCATTTTGTGTTCCGTGATAATGGGCAAGGAGTGCCACAAGAGCATCTGGCGCGTCTCTTCGAAAGGTTTTATCGAGTGGATAAGGGGCGTAGTCGTAAGATGGGAGGCACTGGCCTAGGACTGGCGATAGTAAAGAATGCAGTGCTTTTGCATGGAGGTACCATTCGGGTGAATAATTTACCTGATGGTGGCCTTAAGTTTGAGTTTACGATAAAAAAGTAAGTAGGGAGCACAGACATTTATACTACGTTTGTCTTACGCACGCAAGTTTTTTTTCAAAAAAATTACGCTAAAATCTGCCGAATAACTTAAAATGAGCTATTTATGAACTTCTCACCTGAATTGAGGTAATGATTTAGCAACGGTTCTAATTTCTGCAATGTGCATATGTTTGCTTGTCAAACAACTCTTTTCGTTTGCAAAAATATAACAATTTATTGGATACACAATAAAATGTATGTTTTTTAACGATTGATATTGATAAGTGAAAATTCTGTAGATGAACATCTCAGTTAATAATTCCTGAGATATTCATCACACAGAATTTGGATATTGTATTTAGAGGTTGATTTGAAAACCTATATTTTTCTAAAAACGATTAATCTCATCCTCAGCAGAACCGCTTCCGTTGTATTTATCTTTGAAACTATTGAAGTTGTAACTAATGGAAGCTATGATGCAGCGATTGAAGTTATTCACCTTTCTATTCTGCACCACAAAATTAACCCTCTTTACATCGTTCAACTTCGAGCTATCAAACAAGTCCTCTGCTTTCAATGTTATCGTCAATTTCTTTTTAAGTAACTGTTTCTGTACCATCATATTGAATGACGAATAACCGTTTTGCTCGTAGATGCCATGATGTCCCTTAATGTTCCAATAGAAATCACATCGAAAAAGCCAATCGCTCCTTAATGCCACTACATTTTGGAAATCGAAGAGACCGTATGGATGATTGTAGTCTAATTGCTCTCCATTATAAGATAGCGTGAAATACGGTTTATAGACACCCACCGTCAAAGTAGGTCGCCAACAACCAAAAACAGGTGAAACAACACATTGCGCTCCTATTTGCTGGAAATCCTTGGCGTTGGTTGACATCCAAGTTACCGTTCCAGGTTTGCCAGATACAGAAACGACAGTCGGATGAATGTAATCCTTGATATACTGATAATCCAACTTGAAGTCGAATATGCTACAATTCACACTAAGTTCTGTATCATACACGTATTGCGGTTTCAGATAAATGTTGCCTTGCTCATAATGGTATTGATTGTTGTAGCTCACACTGTTGTTCAACTGACGAAACGAAGGACGGTTGACCCTGCTACTGAAATCAAGATTCATCCCCACTCTCCCAAACATAGTGGAAAGAGAAAGGGATGGAAGTAAGTCCGAATAATTGGTCTTGTTCTTTACTTCTCCTTGGTCTGTGTTGGTGGCATGAATATACTCATAGCGAAGCCCGATGCTTCCTTTCCATTTGGAGGCAGACAAACGATAAGTGGCAAATCCTGCATACTTGGTTTCCTTATTCTTGAATTGGTCATCGGCTATTTTCCCTTCTTCGTTTACAGACATACCCCATGAACTGATTTTACTGAAATCCATTCCGAAATCAAGCCCATTATTCTTATTCATGTTCCAAGCAAACACCCCTTTGAGTGCAGTCGCACGATTTCGCTGGTCGTTTAGCATATGCGTGATTTCTGAGACAGCATCTATTCTACTTGTCTCGCTCACTTGTTGCTTATGTTTCAGTTGAGCATAAACATAGTCGGCATCCAAGTTGAGCTGTAGGTTGTCTGTTAGTTTGCCGATATAATACAGATTGACATTGTGAAACCTTTCCTTTTCAGATTCTTCAGTCTTGTTGTCTGTAGATGTCAGCAGTTCATCATTCTTGTACGTCTGCATATAGTCGAAAGGAGAGTCAAGCATCTTGTAGTTGGAGATGCTTCCAAAATATCTTCCGCCGATAGTGTGATTCTTGTTTATGGCATAATTCATACCAACATTATAGTCATGAGAGTGAGAGCGGTCGGAATATTCAGCAGCAGAAATCTCATGGAATGTATCTTGCTCGTAATTGAACTGGTTAACATCATATCTGATGTCACTTCTAGTATTGTCATATTGATATGCGAGGAATACATCCAAAGCTCCCTTGTGGATGTTGAGGTTGACCTCCTCGTTGTTAGACAAATTCTTATGTTTGGAGACTTCCGCACCCACAATACTTGAAAGTCCATCCAAGGAATGGTGTACGGTAGTGATGTTTATGACACTCCTTGTTTCTGCATCGTATTCTGCCCCAGGGTTTGTTATGAGCTGTACAGACTTCACATTGGTAGAAGAAAGGAGTGACAACCCTGAAGTATTAGTCTGCTTTCTTCCATCTATATAGATGACAGGCTCACCCTTACCAAACACCTCATACTTTCCATTTGTATAGAGCATCCCAGGAATATATTTGATAACATCTGTTGCCTTGCCAATATTTTTCAAATTGGAATTTTGAATGTCAAGCGTAAGTTTACCGTTTTCTCTTGATATGTATTTGCGATGACCTTTAATCACAATTTTTTGCAGATTAATTGTTGCATCCTCCAAGGTTATGGCACCAACCTCACCGGTACGATATGCATTACAGTAAGTTTTGTAGCCCACACAACTCACTTTCACAATCGCCTTTTTCACCTCGCAAGGAATTACGAACTGTCCATTCTCATTTGTTACACCACCCGTGATTAAACTGGAATCACTAACATTGAGCAAAGCGACATTGGCGAAATCGACTGGTTGATGGTGAGTGTCTACAATGCGTCCCATCATTCTGTTAGAAGTTTTTTGAATACATTCTACAATGATAATATTATCCACTTGTTTCATCTTGATAGGGTAAAAACCTATCAAGTTCATGATGGCATCTGGAACACTTTCATTTTTGATATTCTTTGTCACCTTGAAATCCTCCAACTCGTCATACACAAAGTTGATGACATACTTATCCTGTCGGGCATTCAAATCCTTCAATGCCGCAGAGAATGGCACATTGTTATATTGTCGGGTAATGCGTTGGGCAGACATACCCATGCTTATCATCAACAACATTAAGTTAAAAACAATCTTCTTCATAACTTACTCCACTCTTAAAGTTCCATCCACTTCCGTTATCTGTATGCGCTCAAAAGCATTCAATATTTCGAGATTCTGCTTCAATGTCTTAGTCTTGTCCCAATTGAAGAAGATACGAATATGCTGTGATTCAGCATTGTCGAATTCCACCTTGACATGATAGAAGGCTGCAAGCTGCGACACGACATCGCCCAACTCGGTATTGTCAAAGACAACAGGTTTGAGGTCAAGACTATCAGCCTTCTCCGTAGCACTCACCTTGATGCTATCCATCTTGTTCAAATCAGAAGTAGAAGATACTTGCTCCGTCTTGGCTAGGTTAGCCTCATCCGAAGAAGAGAAACGGAAAATGCCTGAATGAATTGCAGCGAAAGTAATGCCTGAGAGGAAAACAACGCCAATGATGGATGCTATCTTCCAGTGATTACTGGATGTTTTACCAGAAGCTTCATTGCCCTTTAATCCTTGCTTATCAGCAAACTTCTTCCACGCTTCGTCTACATTCACTTTCTTTGGGTTTCCTTTCTTCATCGCCATCCTAACCATCGCCATGTCGTGAAAGAAATCCTTCATGTCCTCATCGGCAAGCAAACGTTCCATTTGCTCGTCGGTATAGCGATCGGGATGCTCCTGCATATCGAAGAACATCTGTCGCTTCTCTTCTTTACTCTTGTTAAATTCCTTGTTTGTCATTGTTTAGCTCCCTTTTAAACTGTTTTCTTATCCAGTCCATCGCCTGCGAGAGATGGGTAAACACCGTCACCTTGCTCACTTCCATCTTATCTGCCACCTCTTGATAAGACATTTCCTTGAGATAGCGCAAGCGGAAAATTTGCTTTCGGAGGGGAGGTTCAAGGTCATCGATGAGAAGCATCAGTTGCTCCAGTCGCCCATCAGTTTCATCCGACAGAATGACATCGGCATCATCTATCAGCAACTTTGCTACCCTTTCCTTTACGCCCTTGTGGGCTATCAAGTTGAGGCACCGATTGCGAACGCTCCTCATCAGGAATCCTTCCTCACTCTCAGGCATCAGGACTGCATCATTGGCAAGAATCGTGGTAAAGACTTCGCTCACCACATCCTTGCTTTCGTCATCATCGGAGAGAAGGTATCTGGCTAGATGATACATCTTCTCGTAATGCTGACGAAACATTCTTTCTATGTCCTTTTCCGGCTTCATACACTATCTATACAGTTGAGCCAAGCAAAAAACTAAGCAAAACAACAACTTTTTTCAAAATTTACAGAAAAACATTCAACGACTCCTTGTCTTCCACAAAGCCATAGGATGAAATTTGATTCTATTGACCATCTCTTTATCCTCGAACAACAATTCTGGAATATACTTCTTGGCATTGAATTCCCGCACATATTCTTTCTCTAATTCTGTCAGAACCAATAGCTTTGAGAGAAAGTCTTTCACTTCTGTCTTGGCTTTTTCAAAGTCAAAATGCTCACTGCGCCTAAGCACAGGCAAGAGTTGCGAACGAATCTGCGGAAAACGGATCTTGTCTATCTGCGGAAAGTCAGTATATTCCGTAGGCGTAGCGTTGTCTTTTCTGCTTGAGCCAACAGTCAGATAAAAGACGGTCGCTTTTCTCAGCAACGTTTTCTCTTCATCGCTCACGAATAGTTGATGCTTCACCATGTTATAGACATCATAAATGTCACGTGCAGCACTTCTACCTATCAAGGCGTTTATCTTGGTGGCAAACAATTCGACAGGTGAAAGAGAACGTACCTTCACATCGCTCAGAAACGGAATAGACACATGGGCCTCTATGGCAGGCAGGATATGGCAACGGTCGGAATAGTTGATTTCTATCTTGATGCCATCGTTGTTGCCTGCGGCATTGGTATAATGAAACACCCATGAGTCAAGCGTATGCGGTGTCTTGGAGCCAGGCGCAAGATGATAACCATCCGACTCCATGTAGCGTAGAATCTCGTTATTCACTTCTTGGCGAATGGAGAGCATGGATTCTCGGTCGCAATCCACCGTAAAGTCAAGGTCTATATCTACCGAGAGTCTTGGCAGTTGGAAAACGGTGAGATTGATGGCTGTGCCACCTTTCAGCACAAGAGATTTAGACAGCAAAGGACTGTCATGGAAATAGTTGAGTATCTCCACCAGTCGCATCACCTTTTCGAGGTTGTCGCGAATAAAGCCTTGCTCCTTGGCGATGATGTCAAGAGCATGTTTGTTATATGAGTTCATGTTCTTCCTTTGATGTTAGTTCTTGCGGCACATACATGCGCCATTTATTTACAAATGTATCCGACTCTTCGTTGTTAGTCAACCACTTGACGCTTTTGGTTCCCTTGGCTCGGCACAACTCCAAGAGAGATTCTGAGATTTTGGTTTGTTCCTTGATGCGCTCCAACAGATAGCCTGTCTTCTGGTACAGGAATGCCTTGTCGTACCTTGCGAGATAATCGATGAGCCTTTCCTCATTGAGCAAGACGATACCCTCCATGCAATGCAGCAATTCCTCAATACCACCTGCTCGGTCGATGCGGTCAAAGCAATCCAACAACGTACTCTCCATATCCGTTACTCGTACATAAGGGTTTCCCTTGGGTGTCATCATACCAACGATTTCCTTTGTTTGTCGGCAATAGGTATAACCCACATCGTCGAAAGAAAAGGAATTGAAGCGAGTCATGCTTTTCACAAAAACCTCATTGAAGGGTTGATGAGCCAATCCATGAAATTCCAATGCTGTGTGATAACTGATGCAAGCTGTAGGTGATAAGTGGCTTCCTATCTCATACTTGTCGCAAACAGGTAAGCCAGATGCAATATCCTTCATGCAATAGGTATTGCGCCGTATAGCCACAATCCACCCTTGTTGCTTGTAGCGAGCGAGCAACGCCTCCACCGCTTTCACCTTGTCTTTCAGAGCTTCAGAAAGTTCATCTAAAGTGAATATCCGCAGCTTGTATAATATACTTAATAGTTCTGTCATTGTTTCTAATTTTGCACAAAAATACAAAATCTAACTTGTTTATGAGAAAAATCAGAAACTTTTTATGCTTTTTTATATGTTCTTTCCATCTTAATTGTCCGACTACGGAGGAACAAATCACCGACAGGCAAGTTCTTTTGGGAGTAACCCAAAAGGTTTCGAGTTACTCGAAACATACCTTGCTGTGTCTTTATGAACACAATATTTTGGCGAGAACAAATCTAATACCATTGAAAACACTGCGGTGGTTCGCCTAGTGGCTGGAGGCGCAAAGCCTCCAAGGAACGGCTCATTTTTCTCTATGCTAAGGATAAAAACGAAAAATCCCGAAGAATGAATTTTCCTTGAATGTCATTCCTCGGGATGAACAAAATGTATTCTCGCATGTCATACGTTTTATATGTCATACGATAAACATATAAAACGTATGACATCAATGTATATATGCTTGCACGCTTCTTGGTATGGATATTTCTTTGTCAAATTATAACCGCATTTCCATACGACAGTGAATCAGTACGTCAATAAGTCTATACGACAGCAAATAATCGATATACCAAAGATGCACCTTACTCAACTAAAAGTATTTGTTCCTCCATAGAGTTGCAGAACAATGGATGTTTTCTCTTTTGCTCCGTACAATCTCTTGAAGATGGCATCACGAAGTTGTGCTGCACCGTTAGAAGTTATACGGAAGCAAATGGCAACAACCATAGGGAAACCATACAGCGTTTGCCAAATACCTTTGGAGGTTTCATGTCTCTGTTGGACTTCGGACATAGACAATATACCTTCTTTATATATGCCTCTTATCACGGCTTTGAGTTTCCGAGCAGTGACGTAAAGCATATCCACCAACTCGCTCTCACTCATCCACAAGTCCTCCAAGTTGAACGGAATAGAATACGTTCCATTTCCGTCCACGGTGATAAATGTTCTTTTCATGCCATACCTCCCATAACAGGCAAATGCCCCTTGATTCGACTTTCAAAGACAGTTATGTCATGGTCAAGTTTGGTACTTGTCACCTTGGCGTATATCTGTGTCGTGGTGATGTTCGTGTGACCGAGAATCTTGCTCACGCTCTCTATCGGCATGCCATACTCCAAGGCTAAAACAGCCCAACTATGACGTGAAACATGGAAAGAGACTCGCTTCTTGATACCACACATTACTGCTACTTTCTTGATGCGCTTGTTGATACTGTCAAGATTGCCAATATTGAACAAGTGGTTGCCTTTTCTGAAAGACTTGTATCTCTCTACAATCTGCATGGGTATGTCCATCAGTTTGATTTGGAAAGGCACGCCTGTCTTCTGACGCTTGGAAACAATCCAAGGAGCACCATTTACTATGTTGATGTTATCTTCCGTCAAGTTCTTGATGTCGATGAAAGATATACCTGTCCAGCAACCAAAGATAAAGAGGTCTCTCGCAAATGCCATGTTGTGGTCTTCCAACTTTATCGCAGCCATGGCGGTAAGCTCATCCAAGGTCAAGAACTCTCGTTCCTTGTGGTCAGGGTCAACATGATACATGGCAAACGGATTTCTCGGTATCTTACCGTTGTAGTGAGCTGCCGTTACAATATGCTTCAATGGTATGGAGTAAATCCAAATGGAGGACTGCGCAAGTCCGACCACATTCTTCAAGT
>ERZ808245.906-NODE-906-length-13100-cov-6.233193_pt1 | contig 13100 bp, 20 predicted proteins | sample MGYA00521243_ERZ808245 | MGnify/ENA primary metagenome ERZ808245 (study PRJEB31516, sample SAMN03275576) | gut metagenome | biome: mammalia-associated habitat; material: feces | host: Papio cynocephalus | place: Kenya | collected 2012-07-07 ... | reverse complement strand
CCCGTGCTTTTGTGATTAGCAAAGTAGGCAATTTACCTATTGTAAAGGTATCCTTAACTCCCGTGCTATTCACTTCAATAAGTAAATCAATCGGTAATGCACTTCCCATTTTTTATCCTTTCTATTGTAAAGTAGTAGAAATAAATTCTACTCTATCAGCATATTTATCTTTTTCAAAAACACTAATTTTAGATATTATCGAAAAATCAAAAAACGCTCGATTTATAAGCTTGTTTTCCACAAGCTCTCCGCTTGTTTGAATTATACTATAATTTGGCAAAATTTCAGCATTTTTAACTTTTAAATACTCATCAACCTGCCAAGATTTAAGCAACTCACGCACCCGCAAAGCCTCGCTATAAGCCTCAATTTCTTTGGCATTACGCGAATTCTCTTTGTAAATATCAATTTGAAAATTATATTGAATTATGCTTGTTTCGGTGATTTCAATTAAACCATTTTCATCAGGTTCATTGCTAAAATGTTTTACTTGTGAGGCGCAAACTTCGCTATTTATGAGACTAGCTATACAAACTCCACGCACAAAGTTAGGGCTATATTTCAAACCGCCCAAAACAAAATCAAACTTTGTAATGAGCTTAAACATACCCGCCAAATCTTTTATTTCAAACATTTTCTTTACCCTTTAAAGTGCCAACAACCTTAATCCAGCCATTTGAACTCCAATCCTCTTTATTGAAAATCGAAAACACTTTATCATTCCATATAATTTCACAATCAACATTATAAACAAAGTTTAAAGCTTGTGCCAAATCCCTTAAAATGTAAAACTTGCACGCAATTTCACTATTTAAAATGCTCGTATTGCCTATGCTCGTATTGCCTATGCCTGTGAGTGGTTGAATGTGTGCTATTGTATTTAACTCGCTTTTAACACTTTCGGGGAAACCATCCACGATTTTATTTTCAAATGAAATAATCGTAATAGCCTGATTTGTTATTAAAGCATTAAGCGGGGGTAAAGCACTTTCAAGCAAATTCATCTTTTAACTCACCTCGTAGGTTATTGAGCTTCTTAAAAGCCCTGTATCGATTAAAGGCTTTGAGCTACCCTTGCGCTTAATCGTATAAGGCGAATTTGGCGGGGTGCTTAAATTAGTTAATGATTTAACTATATCCCCACGCACAATCTCGCCCGTGCGATTAAATGCAGTTTCGGCTGACAACCCTGTCATTAGTTGATTTTTTATAAAACCAACCCACTTCACTTTATTTTTTGCAAGGGCATTTCGCATAAAAGGGCGCATTGGGATTTTTAAAGTGCCAAATTCATTCCAAAAAGCAACCATAGCCACAGGCGTGCCATCATCATATTTCGCATCCTCAAAAACACCAACTTTCAAAGTCTTTTTAAAATTAGTCAAATCATTAAGCTTTTTTTCAAGCGCCGTGTTTGATTTTTCAATAATTTTAATTGACATAAGAAAGTCCGCTTTGTCTTTTAAGCCACGCTAAATACTCCTGCCCGTATTTCGTAGTGCCTAAAAAATAGGTAAATTCATCGCCTTTTGAGCTATAAGGGCTTGCTTGATAACTAACACTCACATCCCCCACGCTAGAACTCGCTAAAACGCCCTGCTGTGAGCTTGTTATTCCTATACTCACAGCAAAGCCACCCACCACAAAATAATGAGCTACCAAAGCTAAGAATGGTAATGATTGACAACATTTTGATAAATCCTTAAATTCAGGGTAAAGGCACGAAACCTTTTCAACCTGTGCGTAAAATAATTCCTTTTGTTCGTCCGTCTCCAAAACGGGCTTAAATTCAGGGTATATTTTTAAGAATTTATCTAAAATATCATTCATCACTAGCCTTTTTTAACCTTTGCGCCTGTTACGCTTGCATTTTTAGCTTGCGCCTTTTCTTGCTTATTTTTTGTTTCTTGTAAGGTATCATCAACAGCTTTATTGGTGTTCTTTCGCGCAACTTCAGCATTATCATTTACAATAATAAAGCCGTTTTCGCAATCCTCGACAAATTTAGGGTATTCTTTTTTAATGCTTTCAAAATCATCTTTTGAAATTTCATTTAAAAAGCAACCACCTTTAAGGCTTATGATTTTACCACTTCTTAAAACATAATCCGTCCCGCTAAACGATTTTAAAGCTACAAACATTTTAAATCCTTAAAGGGCGTGTTTATCACACGCCTTTAAATCTAACAATGAATGTAGGCTTAAATACCAACGCCCCAGCAGTTCCCGCTGAAACATTTTGGGTATAGCCATTTGATGTAGGCACGACATTACCCATTTTAGCGATTTCGCTATATCCTTGCGTAGTTGTCTTGTCAATTCCACCAACTGCACTTTCGCCTATAAAATAAATGGCTTGCGAATTGCTACCCACATCGTCAAGCTCAACGGCAGGAACAAAGCTCATATTTGCATAAGTTTTTTGAATTGTTTCATAAACGCTTATGCCAAGTGAAGTATATTTGCTTTGTAGCGTAGCAAATGCACTCGCGCTAACAACGCAACGAATTTGAGATTGTCCGTTTATGTTATTGCCCGTGCTTTTTACAAGTGCTTTAATAGCCTTTGCAAAAAACGCCATAACTTCCTCCCAAGTCATCGCCTCGAAAGTTGTTGCTTCCTCGACATAATTTGAAAGATTAGGATTGTTTAAAAGCCCATAAACTAGCATTTTATTGCTTGAATTGTCTATATAGCCATTAAACGCTGTGCGGTTAAGTTCAACAGCGATTGCCTCAGTCGTAGCTCTTAAAAGTGTATTTGCATAGTCGATTTTCGCTTTTGAAAATTGTTCGCTTTGCAAATCGCCATAAATAAGAGCCGCGCTAAATCTATAATGTCCTGTTTCATTGAAACTTACATTAAGAGAACTAGCCAAAGGTGTGCTATTGTCAGCATAAGGCGTAGTTTGTCCTGCTTTTTCTACGAAAGGCAAGAAGTATTTTTCATCACCCCAATCGAGTAATTTATCCTTGCTACCCAAAGCCTCGTCAGCAGTTCTTTTAGCCAAAATGTTTTCCACAACTTGTGGAGCTAAACTTGCTAAAATACCAGCAGGCATATTGATATTTGTGGCTGTTAGTGGTGCGGGTGTCGCATCTGTAAAACGCACTTTTTCAAGTCCGTTAAAAAAGCCTTTTTCGTTTAATGCTTTTAATTCTTGTAAAGTTATCATTTTAAACTCCTTATAGATAAGCCATTGCAGTAGTTATTTCAACAACACCGCTTTCAGCAGATGCATTGCCCTTTGCTACCACAAAACCTGTGAATGTGTGGTCTGCTTTTGCCTTGTCATCATCAAAAACAAGAGAGCCGTCATCGGTTTTAAGTAAAACCGCTTGTCCTTGTTTTGCTTGTAATGAGGTAGCAATATAAGCACTGCCAGCGTTTAGAATAGTTACATTATTGCCCTTTTCGACAACTGCACTATCACCATTACCATTTTGAAAGTTTTCAAACACCGCAAGCCCAAGTATTTTACCTGTTATTGCTTGTCCGTTCGCACCTTTCACTTCACCTTCTTTTGCACCAGCTTGGACGAATTCACCTATTTTAACATTGTCATCAGTAACAACACCACTGATTGTGTTAAAAAAGCTATGTCGCGCTTGCGCTATTTGTCCCGCAAAGCCTAAAGCTTGCGTAGAATTAACTTTATTTTGTAAAGCCATTTTAAACTCCTTATAGATTGTTAAGCATTTTTAAGATATTGCTTTCGCCTTTTGTTTCAACGACCGCGTTATCATTAAATTTTGCTTGTTTTTGACTAGCAATAACATTAAATGCAGTTTCTGCACTCATATTATCGCCCAACTTTTGCCCGCTAATCAACTCATAGCCAAACTTGTAAATATCATCGCTTGACATACCATTTTTATCAAATGAGCTGCCGAGTGCTTTTGATACCTTATCATAACTATCATTGATTTTAGCTATTCTTTTGCTTTCGGCGTCTTTGAATTGCGCGAGTTTCTTTTCTACTTTCGCGTTAATGATTTTTTCAATGGTATCAGCAAATTCTTTGCCCTTTTCCTCATCATCATCGCTATCCTCGATTTTTTCGCTATCATCGCAAGTTTGAGTTTCATCCTCGTCCTCGATTTTTTCTTGCTCGCTTTCGTCCTCGATTTTTTCGCCCTCGTCCTCAACGGCAAGCAATTCAGCAATTTTAGCTAATTTTTCGCTATCATTACCCTCGCCCTTAATGATTTCAAGCACAGCAGAACTTTTATCGTCTTGCGTTTTAACCTCATCATCATCTTTTTTGATTTCGATTTCGGCAACCTCATCATCTAAAAATTTCGTAAAGCGACTTTTGAAGCCGTCTAAAAATTTTTTAGTAGCCATTTTTTCTGTCCTTTCATCTTGTATTCGCAAATCTTTACCGCTACGCCCATTTTCAACAACTGCAAGATGATTTATACACTCTACCGACTGGATATAATCATAATTCTCGCCCTCAAATCGCCCAGCTTGTTCTTTAACCTCGCCCGTATATGCAGGGCTTAATTCCACAAGCTCGCCACTCTCAATTGCTTTAATGAGTTCAGGGTTATAAATAATAAGGTCAGCTTTAAGCATTAGATTTTTTTCATCCAATGAAATGTTTGAGCCTATTGCGCCGTCCGCTTGTGGCTCGGCATCGCCTACCCATTTATGCGTTTGCTTTATAGGCTTATTAGCAAAACTCTCTTTTGCCTTTGCCAAAGTCTCAAACGGACGATACACCTTAACGATTTTGTCATTCTCGCTTTTAGTGTCGGGCAAAATCTCGCTCAAAAGATATTCAAAAACACCAGCTTTTGCAATAGGATTATCCTTAATTGTCAAAAAGCCATTGTCATCTTTACTTCTCTTTGAGCCTTGCTCGTCCTTTATTCTTAAAGTTAGTCTATTTATAGACACCTTAACCCCTTATGTAAAGATTTTACGCGTTAATTATACATTAAATTATTCACTTTGTCAAAAAAAATTATGATTTTTCAACAAGAACATAATAATCACCCGCTTGGCTATCTTTAACTTTTTTAAATTCTTGGTTAAAATTAGGTAAAATCGGTATTTGTTCGCAACGGCAATTACACCTTTGCCCTGTATGTCCTTTTGTGCCATAACTATCAATAATAGCGGTTGGTTCATTATATTTATAAATTCTATTATTCAAATGTATATGTCCGCCCTTACCCTTACTCACGCGCTCATCGTTGCTTGTAATCCATTGATAATATTCAAAGCCCAATCCCTCAGCTCTTGCCATATTATAATTTTGCGTAGCCTTTGCCACTTGGTCTCGCGCAATAAACTTAGCACGCCTTTTACTTATGCCCTCATATTCTAACGCCATTTGCATAAAGCTTTCTCTATCAAAATGAGATATAGCACTTAAAAATCCTTGTCTGTATTTATCAATAATATCAGCGGGGATTGATTTAATAAGGTATAAATTGCGCTCATAGCTTTCCATAAGGCTTTGTGTAGCTTTTGGCATTTTAATGGCGAATAAGGGCTTTGAATTTTTAAGCAAAGTGTCTTTTAATTGCCTTTGCAAGTTTAAATCAACATAGCCACTTATTTGCTTATTTAATGATTTTGCTGTATTTTTAGCAAATTCGTTAATTTCTTTTTCCCATTCTCTTTGCAAGGCGTTTAACTCAAACATTAACTGCTTTGAGGGCGTGCCGTTATCTTTATTTATTCTCGCTATGCTCCACTTTTTAACACTTTTATTGATTTTATCACTTAAATTTGTGAGTTTCTTTTGGTATTGCTTTTCAATGGCACTGCTAGGGTTAATTTTTTTTAGCGTAGTAGCCTTTTTTATCATCTCCAAATTATAACCCTTTGGCGCATACCCGTGCTTTATCATAATTTCATTTGTATTTATGCCAACTTCACGCGCTTTCTCAATAAGCGTATCGCTTTTCATTTTGCTATGAATGCCCTTAACGCCCGCGCCTTTTAATTGTGTAATTAGTTCGCTTCTAAACCCATCTGCTTTGTTTAATTTTTCGCTGATTTTTAATTCCCGCTCTTTTTGCCACTGCAATTCTTTTTCAGTCTTAAAAGGCTTTAAGTTTGGGTTATCGGGCGTTTTTATATCATACGCCCAACCCCAACTTTGCTTAAATGGATTAAGCTCTTGTGCCGCCTTTTCTACATTTTTACGCCAAATCCACTCCGCAGGGTTACCATCTTTATCTAATTGTGATTTTGGTATCCAAATATGCGCTTTACGCTTTTTTGTAGTGTAAAGCGATGAGCTTGCATTAAATTCGTAATTTATCTCAACTTCAAAGCACACGGCTTTGTCAGTCTCTTTTATGAATTTAGCGTCTGTAAAGCGAATTTTCATTTATTTTTAAAGCTCCCGTCAGGGTTGCGTGGGTGGTCGCTCTCTTTCCACTCGCCAGAGCCATTTTTCTCATCAACTTTTTGCGAATTATATTTATTATTTACTCTTAAAAATGTGTTTTGAAAGCCTTTTGTATCACCTCTATACTCTTTTATCGCTAGATATTCCTTATTAAATTCGTTTAATGCTTTTTGTCTATCCTCATCATTACTTGCATTATCTACATCTTGCGATAATTGCGTAAAGTTTTTAAGTAGTTTCGTTTTGGATATTTCTTGTTTTTTCATATCATCTACACGAGATGCAATATCCTCCTCATTCACATTTATATTTTTTACGAATTTATTTATTTCATTAGCCCTTTCTTGTTGTATCGCTTGCTTTTCCCTTTCCTTTTCCTGCCTTTCTTTTTCTTGCTTTTCCCTTTCCTTTTCCTGCTTTTCCTTTTCCTGCCTTTCTTTTTCTTGCATTCTTTGGCTAATTTCTAACCCATTATCCAAATCATTTTTTATTTTATCAATTTTATCCTTATTTACTATATATTCTTTTACATTGTCTAAATGTGATTTAAAATTATTTACCTGCTCTTGCGTCAATTCACCATCATAAGCATTATCTGTTATACTTTCTGTAAAATCATTTACGCCCATATTTATTGTTTGCGCAAAATTAAATCTATGTTCGTTTTTAGAGAATTTATTTTTAACATCTTTACTAATATCCACACCAAAAATTTTATCATTCCTTTCTAATAAGGATTTTATCGAATAAAAATCCTCTTTTTTATAATTATTGCCTATATGATGGTAACTTTCACGCCCGCCATTATATGCTAATTCTCTTTTTAAATCCTTAACCTTAATTGTCCCCTTTTTAAGCCCTAAACAATCCCCCAGATAATCCGCATCGGCTCTACTAAAAAACTTTAAAGGCTTAATGCCATTTGCTATATCATTAACAGCATTATTACTCATCTTTAAATTATAATTATACCCCTCACCTACAAAATAAGGATTACCATCTTTATCAAATTCTATTCCATCCTCAAAACTTAAATTATCGTTATTCTCATCATCATCTTTGCCTTGATTTTCATCATTTTCAAAATCAAATTCACCAGCAAAAGCGGTATCACCCGCACTATCATCAAAGCTTTCGCCTTTGTCAATGATTTGCTTACCTTGCAAATAATTAAATCCTTGCTCCTGCGTGATAATTCCACTTTGAATAAGATTTGATATTGTTTGGCTCTCGGTAGAGTTGATTTGCGCTTGATTTAAGGCGTTTTCACTATTAAGATTTTCAAACTCATATTTAGGGTAAATATCAAAGCCCATTTCAAGTGCAAAAACGCGCAAGAACTTCTCTATAATCGGCTTTATAAGCGCATTTTGATAACTCATTATTTCATCATAATAGCTTTTTAAATCAAAATCGCCCGTTGCGTTAAATCCGCTGGGCGTTAATCCCAAAAGTTTCACAGCAGGCATTCTAGCAGACACCGCTATATTTTCTTGCATTTGCGCTATAAGCTTATCTAAATTTTGCAAAGAAGTAATGCTTTCTATATATTCCTCATCACTTGTTAAAAGCAAAGTCCCCGCATTATTACGCTCTTTATTGATAAACTTCACACGACTAGCTGCCTCATCGGCGTTTATCTTTGCCAAATCGCTTTTAATTATAATTGTTCTAAAACGCAAAAATATATCACATAAGCTTTGGCGTGATATATCAGCAGTCATAACATAATTTTTCATAAATTGACAGAGTGAAATACCTAAATAGTTATAAAGTGGCTTTATCATATCAGGGCATTCAAAAAACACCAAAGGCACTAAACGACTTGAATTTATAACACCCGCGCCACTAACATACCATTCTTTCGGCTTCATAAAATCCTTATTTAAAGGGTTTGAGCTATTTACATTTACAGCCCCGATTAAATAAGGCTCAATCACTTGTAAATTAGTGATTTTATTCTCTTTATTTATTCTTTCGCTAAAATAAAGCTCATCACTCAAATTTTCGGTATTTGTGTCAATAAACAAAAAAGCACCGCCATAAGTCAAAGAAGCTATTATAAGCTCGTGGATTTTGTCAAAAAAATTAAGTTCATTCATTCTATTTTCAAGTGCTTTAATTATATCATTTTCATTCTCTTGGCTCTCACAATTTAAAACGATTTTGCCCCCCTTGCGAAGTATTTCATTAGCATATTTACTTATAGCATTATTGATAATGCTATCATTAGCCAAAAGGGCGCAGGTGGCGTAAGGCAAACGCGAATTTATCCACTCGCTATATTGTGTAATCGAATTGCCAACGCCAACATTTGCAACCTGATTAACCCACTCATCATTAAATCGAGTGAACCACTTATTATAAGTGCTATTAACTCTCTCATCGTTAAATCTCACAGGATTTTCAAGGTTAAGCACAACAGGTTCTTGCGTTGAGATTTCATTCCACTTCACGCTTTTTCTTTGTGTGCTTGGGTAAAAGTGCTTTTTTGTAGCCATTTTTTAGCCTTTCATAAATAAATAAATGATTTCAAGTATAATGTAAATCGTTGTTATTATTAACATTGCGATTTTGAATTTTCTATTTTGCAAGGCAATCAAAAATTTACTCACTGCATTAAAAGCTGAAAGCAAATTCTCGTTTAATTTGCCTATTAAGCCTGAGTATAAAAGTGATGTTATCACAAGCAACACAAAAGGCACTGCATAAAGCAGAATGTTACCTAATAACGCATTTGCGTTTGCCAAAGTTTCGTTTATTTCGCTCATTTTTTATCCTTTATTGTAATGTTTTCTAGCAAAAAGGCGCACACACACCCACATTATATTTGCTGTTATCGGTGCTACAAAGCTCTTACGCATAGCTTGATAAAAGATTTTATCAGCTTGTTTGCGTGATATGCCTAATCTATAACCCTCACTATATAAATAATCGTGCAATACTGATGGCAAAGTCCATTTACCAATAGGGGCGATTATATTCCAAAAAATGCGTGGGATACTTGCAAAGTCAGTTTTAAATCCTTTTGGTATGACGATAACATAGTTATCATCGACATAGTAGCTTAAATTTTCAGTGAGTTCGGGCATTTCGCCATAGCGATAAATCTTAACGCACACATAGTTTTGGGTAAATCCACTCATTCCCTAACCTTATAAATGATATTTAAACAAGGCACTATGTCTAATTCCTTGCGGATTTGCACACCGTCTATGGCTAAACGCGTAACGCTATCATATACCCCTTGCATTGTGCTAGTGTTAATGTCGGGCTTTGGGTATAGGTAAAAATCACATTTTTGTGGCACAGGGACCTTAACCTCGACAAACTTTTCAGGGCAGGTGCTAGGCTCACAAGCTTTACTACTGCAACCAACAAGGCTTAAAATAGCCATACCGACTAACAAAACACAAAATAAAAAGGCAATTGCTGTTACAACTTCTCTTAAAAAATCTTTGCGTGTGTATTCATTCATTGTATGCCCTTTAAATCATCAAGCATATTTTTTAGATATTTAAAGCCGTCATCGCAAGTCTTTATTTTTGCAATTTGCTTTTCATATGCGGTTAGCTTTAAATTATACTCTTTTTCGATTTGCGCTATTTTTCCGTGATAACTTTTCAAAGTTTCGTGTGCCTCGTTTATTGCTTTGTTTTGGTATTCCAAATGCGCCTTAACTAATTCATAATTAGCTTTTGCCTCGCCTAATTCAGCGGATAAAATGCGCTTTTTTTCAACCAAACCATAAGCAATCGCACTTAAAACAATTACCCCACTTACTAACAAAAATATAATGTATCTCATTTTAACCCCCCTTTGTTAAGCTCAATCCACGCATTTTGTTTTTGTAGTTCGGCAATTTTTTCAACTAATTGCGTTATGGTAACTTCCATTTGATTGTTAATCTGTGTTAAATAATAGCTATGCCCTAAACTCAAAATAAGGACATAAACAAACGCTGATATACAAAAGCTTATGATATATTTACGCATCTTTGTTACCCCTTAAACTTAATAATTTTTGTGCTATATCCAACGCCCTGTCAATACCTAAAAAGGCAACGGCAGAGCTTATGGCAAGTTTTGTCATAAAACTAAAATCCGTGCTATCTAAACACGCAAAAATTATGAATGACATTATAGCAGAAACCAAGCCATTTGCAATAAGTTTTCGCACTGACGGCTTAAAATTCTCATCGTGCAAAAAGTTTTGAAAATAACTCGCTATTCCACAAAAAATGCCCAGCAATACACACGGCAAAATCGCCCATATTTCATCATAACTCATACCCGTGCTTTGAGTTATAGTATCGTTCAAATCCATATTTTAAAGCCTAACATTAACATAATCACGCATATTAAACAATACGCAATGAAACCCCACAAAAGCTTATTAGCAATGTAGCACACCCACCATTTTTTGCTCCATTTTGGCATATCACAAAAATTACGCCCTATAAGCCACCAACGAAACAAAAAAAACCATTTTTTAAAGAATGCTCTACAAAAAGGACATATTTTATTTCTTACACGCCTTAATATATTTATGAAAGCATTATCATAACACTTTGTAACTTTTAAGTTCATTTCACTCACTCGTCTTTTCAAAGATTATTGCTATCATAAGCACTAATGCCAAAAATGCAAAAAATATACCAGCAGGGGTTATCCACGATTTACTTTCTTTATTTAATGTGCTTTGCAGATGAGTTATTTTTGCAGATGATTTTGAAAGCTTTGCTTGTGTTTCTACCAACTCGCTACGCACTTGCTTACATCGCTTTTTAGTGCATTCTTTGTAGCTTATGAAACGCCCTTTGCTATCTCGTGGCGGTAAATTCATAATTCCCCCTTTATTTTCGCATTATAGCTAAAATAACGCCTTTTGTAAAGCTTAAAAATTTGTAAAGGCATTCTCTAATTCCTCATTTTCATTTTTAAAAGTTTTATCAAAATGCAAATAAACCTTATTCGTGCCATTCTTTTGCCTTATGGTAATTATATCAAGGCTCACAAAAGGATTTAAAGGCAAATTAGCAGACTTTTCCTTAACCGCTTGTAAGGCGTTTATAAGCTCATCAATATCACGCACAATCACTTTAAACCCCTATAAAGTTAAAATCATATAAGCAATAAAGAAAAACCCTATAATGCTTAAAATTATGGCTAAATTTAGCATTCTATCAGTCATTTCAAACTTCCTATGTAATTCCAACGGGCTTTATATCCCCTTGTATCCAAATGCACGAAACCACGATACTCATCATTAACAATTTTCTTTGCTATACCATAAGCTCTGTCGCCATAATGTAAAATAACATAATTATATAAATCAAGCGTCTTAACACCCTTAACCGTAAAATCAACCGCTTTTCCTTTTGTGTGAAAGCTGTTCGTAGCACCCCCAACATTTCTATTATGCTCGGGGCAACGATAACCGCTTTTAATGATTAAAGGCGCACTATAATGTTCTCTTATCTCACAAAGGACATCCACAAGCTCATCAGGGGGTTCAATGCTTTTGCATTTACCACATTTGCATTTGAATTCGTCTGGTGTAAAGTATTTATTCTCTTTCATTTATTTTACCTTTTTACTCGCGCATTATAACATAAATTATAAAAATTTACTCCAATCAACGCTTTTATTCTTTTTAAAGTATTCAAGCGCGTAATAAGTCATATCCACTTGGTCGTCGTGTAAGTGTTCTAAGTCGGCTCTAAACGCTTTTAATTCTTTCAAATAATCCTTAACCCAAAAATTCATACCATTGCTTTTATTTTTAGGCAACCTCAACTTTTGAAATTCACTCAAAACACTGCTAACCCTTGCGAATTTATCCGTTTTCGGCACAACCTCGCGCAAATTTAAATGTGTTTTTCTTTGTAGCTCTTGCAAAAGTGAAATTCCACTCGCTTTTTTTTCAATAATAACAGCTTTCGCCCAAACCTGATAAACCTCAAACACCCACTCATTCGCGCTCATCATAGTAATTTCAAGTTCATTAAAATCATAATGCCCTCGCCAAAGCCTTATTAAGTGTATCTCATCGCCCTTTAACCCAAAAATACCTATACAACTATAATCCGCGCTCTCTTTTTTGCTGAAAGCCGTATCTGCTGTAATTATAATTTGTTCGTAACGCAAGGGCGTGGTGTCATCATAAAAGCCTATTAAGTCCGTGTTTATTACATTACCATTCTCAACGCCCAAAGGTTCGCCTAAATGCACGAAATTAAACATTTGACTTGTCATTGTTTTAAAATCGCTATTTATATCTGCTAAAATTGTGGCGTTTAAAAAAGGATTGTCCCCGCATACCCACTCGCCCTTTTGGCTATCGTAACGCCCTGCCGTGATTTTTTTTACATAGCAACGCTCATCTTTATTTGTAATTGCCTTTTTATAAAGAAAATCGTCCTCTTGCTCGGGATTGAAGCTATAAATTAACTTACTATTTTCAGCGCGGATTGTAGGCTTTAGCTTATTGTAGCTATATTCACTCAAAAAATTCGCCTCGTCTATCCAACAATAATTTATATCCTTTAAGCCTTTAAGCGAATCCACTACATTATCATTTACACCTGCGAATATAAATTCGCTTTGATTGAATGTTAGCAAAATGCGCGTGGCTTTGAATTTAATCAAATTTTCATTTTTATAGTATTGCTTTATTTCCAAATCCAAATCATTTATTTTAAATTCTATATCATTGTCTATAAAAAA
>ERZ808245.905-NODE-905-length-13115-cov-6.100306_pt1 | contig 13115 bp, 10 predicted proteins | sample MGYA00521243_ERZ808245 | MGnify/ENA primary metagenome ERZ808245 (study PRJEB31516, sample SAMN03275576) | gut metagenome | biome: mammalia-associated habitat; material: feces | host: Papio cynocephalus | place: Kenya | collected 2012-07-07 ... | reverse complement strand
TTCATCGTCCAGGTGAGGTCGTCGAGACCATTGTTGAGGAAGTTGCTTGACCAGTCGCACTGGAAGAGGCTCACCTTGTCGAAGCCGCTCTTCTTCACGATGTCACGGATGGCGCTCACGTAAGGCTTGTCCTTGCCGTAGGAACCATACTCGTTCTCCACTTGTACCATGATGATAGGTCCGCCGTTCTGGATGGTGAGGGGAGCGAGCTGCTTGCCCACCTCCTTCTCGAATATCTCCACGCGCTTCATGAAATAGGGGTCCTGCTCACGCAAGCGGATGTCTTTCTTCTTCAAGAGCCACCAAGGCAGACCGCCCATTTCCCATTCGGCGCACACGTATGGACCTGGGCGCACGATGACGTACATGCCGTTCTTCTGACAGAGACGGCAGAAGGCAGCCACATCGTTGTTGCCCGAGAAATCGAACTTGCCCTCCTGCTGCTCATGGATGTTCCAGAACACGTAGAGGCAGACGGTGTTCATGCCGAGAGCCTTGCACATCTTGATGCGATGCTCCCAATAGGCGCGAGGGATGCGAGGGTAGTGGAGCTCGGCAGCCTTCACCACGAAAGGCTTTCCGTTCAGGAGGAAGGTCTTGTCGCCCGTGGTGAACGTGCCACCTTTCTGTGCCGCCATCATCGGGGCTGGAGCCAATGCCAAGATGGAGGCAAAAGCGATAGTCTTGATGGATTTTGAAATATTCATATAGTTGATATTTTTTAGTTGTTTATTCTTGATGTTTCAAGCAATCAGTGCTGTTTGTTCTTGATGTTTCAAGTAATTCGTGCTGCAAAATTAAGAAAATACGACAAGACCGAAGGTCAGAAATCACTCAAAAAAGGGGAATTTTTCGACAAGAATAGCTATTTCGGATATATTTTGTACGAAAATCGTTCATTTTGGTCGATTTTTTGTACATTCTTCTTGCTGGTTTCACATTTTTGCTATACTTTTGCAGCTGATTCGAACGCAAGGTTCGGGATGTAATTTTTTTATGACTATATAATATTATAAGAGGTATGATGAAGTCTTTAGCTTTTGCTCATTTCAATACGAGCTTCCAGTTTATCACCCATCAAAACGAGCGTTTCTCCTATTTGGAGGGAGCCTACATGGCCCTCATAGGTGGATGCCGCTGGGTGCAGTTGCGCATGAAGGGAGCCACCGACGAAGAGGTGGAGCCGATAGCTCGCAAGTTGCAGGTGGCGTGCAAGGGAGCCGATGCCACCTTCGTGCTCGACGACCGTGTGGAGCTCGTCAAGAAACTGGGCGTTGACGGCGTTCACCTCGGCAAGAACGACATGCCTGTGGACGAGGCTCGCAAGATATTGGGCGATGACTTCATCATCGGCGGTACGGCAAACACCTTCGACGACATCCGCCGATTGTATGCCCAGGGTGCCGACTACATCGGTTGCGGGCCATTCCGCTATACCACCACCAAGCAGAAGCTTTCGCCCGTGTTGGGACTGGAAGGCTACAAGAACATCCTCCGCCAAATGAAGAAACATAACATCTGTTTGCCGATGGTGGCTATCGGTGGTTTGGGGCTCGACGACGTGGAGCCTTTGGCAGATTTGGGATTGAGGGTGGCTGTAAGCGGTGCGATATTGAACGCCGAGAACCCCGTGAAGGCGGCTCGCCAGTTCCAGAGCAAGAGTTTCGGGCTCTTTATCGATGATTTTATCGAAAGCAATAAATAGCGGCTTTCAGAAAATTAATGACGGCTATCGATGCTTCTAGATAGCGGCTATCGAAAGCATCGTTAACCAAATAATAGGTATTGGGTTGAAATCTCCACATGGCAAAGCTACCCATTAATGAGGATTTATGGGGGAAAAGAGAAGAAAAGTTGAAAGTTTCTTCTCTTTTTTCATTTTATTGTCGTATCTTTGCAACCGCAATTACAAAGATAAGTCAACAAAAGAAATAGATATGATTGAATCATCAGTCTTCAACATCGGAAATATAGGATACCAAGGTGGGGTCGGCACGGTCGGCTACATCAAGATAGGCGCATCGTATACAGAAGGTGTGTAAAACCCGGACACAGACGTGTTCGGGCTTTTTTATTCCTTATATATAATAAGGTATAGGGAAATGTTGATGAAAAAGTAGACAGTGTGTACTATAAATATATAAATTATTAACTTATAAAACAGAAATATCAAAATGATGAAAACAGAATGGAGAGGTTTCAAGGGAAACAAGTGGCAGAGTGAGGTGAATCTTCGTGATTTCATCCAGCATAACTACACTAGCTACGACGGCGACGAGTCGTTCCTCGCAGAACCTACTCAGGCTACCAACACCCTCTGGGGTATGTTGAAGGAGCTCCAAAAAGAAGAACGTGCCAAGGGTGGCGTGCTCGATATGGAGACCGAGGTGGTTTCAGGATTGACAGCTTATGGTGCTGCCTATATCGGCGAAGGCACCAAGGAACTCGAGAAGGTGGTAGGTCTTCAGACCGACAAGCCTTTGAAGCGTGCCTTCATGCCATACGGTGGCATCAAGATGGCAGAGCAGGCTTGCACCACTTACGGCTATGAGCCTTCGGAGAAGCTCCACGAGATTTTCCATAAATATTGCAAGACTCACAACGACGGCGTGTTCGATGCTTATACCCCAGAGATGAAGCACGTGCGCCATAACCATATCCTCACCGGTCTGCCTGATACTTACGGCCGTGGCCGTATCGTTGGCGACTACCGTCGTGTGGCTCTCTATGGTATAGACTACTTGATCCAGGAGAAGCAGAACGACCTCCTCAATATGGGCGACCGTGAGATGATCGACGAGGTGATTCGCCTTCGTGAGGAAGTTGCCATGCAGATCAAGGCTTTGAAGGGCTTGAAGGAGATGGCTCAGCTCTATGGTTTCGACATTTCTCAGCCAGCTAAGAACGCTCGCGAGGCTGTGCAGTGGCTCTACTTCGGTTACCTCGGTGCCGTGAAAACTCAGAATGGTGCTGCGATGTCGGTAGGTCGTATCTCTACCTTCCTCGACATCTATATCCAGCGCGACCTCAACGAGGGTACGCTTACAGAGGATGACGCCCAGGAGCTCATCGACCACTTGGTGATGAAGTTCCGCATGGTGAAGTTCGCTCGTATCCCATCTTACAACCAGCTCTTCTCTGGTGACCCAGTTTGGGCTACACTTGAGGTAGGTGGTATGGGACAGGACGGTCGTTCGATGGTGACCAAGAACGACTTCCGTTTCCTCCACACCTTGGAGAACATGGGTCCTTCGCCAGAGCCAAACCTCACCGTGCTCTACAGCTCTCGCTTGCCAAAGGCATTCAAGCACTACGCTAGCTTGATTTCCGTAAAGACCAGCTCCATCCAGTATGAGAACGACGACGTGATGCGCCCAGTTTGGGGTGACGACTATAGCATCTGCTGCTGTGTATCGGCTACACAGACCGGTAAGGAGATGCAGTTCTTCGGCGCTCGTGCCAACTTGGCTAAGTGCTTGACCTACGCTATCTCGGGCGGTGTAGACTCCAAGACCCGCGAGCAGTGCGGTCCTAAGTATCGTGCCATCGAGGGCGACGTGGTAACCTACGAAGAGTTCATGCCTCGCTTCCTCGACATGATGGATTGGCTCGCCAGCGTATACGTGAAGACATTGAACCTCATCCACTATATGCACGACAAGTACTTCTACGAGGCAGAGGAGATGGCACTCATCGACACCGACGTGCGCCGTACCTTCGCCACTGGTATCGCAGGCTTCAGCCACGTGGTGGATTCCATCTCTGCCATCAAGTACGCCAAGGTGAACATCGTGCGCGACGAGACCGGTTTCCCTCTCAGTTTCAAGACCGAGGGCGACTTCCCACGTTACGGTAACGACGACGAGCGTGCCGACGAGATTGCAGTATGGCTCTTGAAGACCTTCATGAACATGATCAAGAAGTATCACACTTATCGTGACTCAGAGCCTACCACTTCTATCCTCACCATCACTTCTAACGTGGTATACGGCAAGTACACCAGCAACATGCCTGATGGTCGTCCAGCCGGCGCTCCTCTGGCTCCGGGTGCCAACCCATCCTATGGCGCAGAGAAGAACGGTTTGCTCGCTTCCCTCAACTCAGTGGCTAAGTTGCCATACGAGTATGCCCTCGATGGTATCTCCAACACCCAGACCATCAGTCCTGGAGCCCTCGGCCACACAGACGAGGAGCGTGCCCAGACCTTGGTAGGCGTGATGGATGGTTACTTCAACCAGGGAGCTCACCACCTGAACGTGAACGTGTTTGGCGTGGATAAGCTCAAGGATGCGATGGAGCACCCTGAGAAGGAAGAGTACCAGAACTTCACCATTCGTGTGAGCGGTTACGCTGTGAAGTTCATCGACTTGACCCGTGAGCAGCAGCTCGACGTGATTGCCCGTCAGGCACACGAGAGACTGTAATAAGTTAGGAGTTAACTCCTGATAGATACATTGCCCGCTAGATTTTTCGCTAAGAGATATTTAGCGGGCAATTTTAACTTCTTTAACTGCAAAATAGAGTAAGGTATGGAATATTTTGCTAAATTTGCAGCATGAAATTAAATATAGAACAAAGACGCTCTTTATTAGATGAAGGGCATAAGTTTTGCTTTGATGTTGCCAAGTTAATAATTGGTGGAGTCATTTTAGCAGGTATTATGAGAGAAGATATTGATAGGTATATCCTTTATGGTTGGGGGGTATTCTTTGTCATTTTTCTTATTTGCCTAGGTATTGTTTTTTAAATAATGTCAAAAAATAAAAGAAAATAATTATGGGAGTAGTTTATTTTATGGGTGCTATTACTTTCTTTATTGCTGCAATAGGAATCAGCTTTATTATGTGGGATTATCTTCAAGAGCGTAACCATGCATAAGGGTTTCATTCACAGCTTAGAGAGCTTTGGTTCGGTAGATGGACCAGGCATCCGATTTTTGATATTTTTGCAGGGCTGCCCGATGCGCTGCCAGTTTTGTCACAATCCCGATTCCTGGGCAGTGGGAAAGGGAGAGGAATATACCGCCGACGAATTGCTCGACAAGGCAGAGCGATTCCGCACCTATTGGGGCGACAAGGGCGGCATCACCGTGAGTGGGGGAGAAGCCCTCATGCAGATAGACTTTCTCATCGAGCTCTTTGAGAAAGCGCACCGGCGTGGCATCAACACTTGTCTTGATACCTCGGCGCAACCTTTTACCAGAAAGGGCGTTTTCTTCGAGAAATTTGAGCATCTGATGTCCGTCACCGATACCATTCTTCTTGACATCAAGCACATCAATGAAGAAGAGCACCGTAAACTTACTCGGCATTCCAATAAAAACATACTCGACTGTGCCCGCTACCTGAGCGACATTCACAAGCCGGTATGGATTCGCCATGTCTTGATACCTGGCATCACCGACAAGGATGAGTACCTGGAGCAATTGAGCGATTTCATCTCCACGCTCTCCAATATCGAGCGCATCGACGTGTTGCCCTATCATACCTTGGGTGTTTACAAGTATGAGAAACTCGGCATAGCCTATCCGTTAGAGGGGATAGTCCCCCCTACAAGTGAGCGAGTGGCTCATGCCACCGTCATCTTGCAAAGAGCATTATCCCCCCTAAGCGACTAATTCTGAGATGAAACATCTGCAGTCTTCGCGTTTCTTGCGATATTCTTCAAGTGGGCATCCAGCGAGCTTGTGAGGCGCGCTTTCAGTACAGGCTTGATGATGTAGTCGTTTACCCCCAGCTCATAGCATTCATCGATGTTGTCCTTGTTGCTCAGCAAGGACACCACGATGATGGCTATGTCCGTCTTAGAGTACTTGGAGCGCACATAGTCTATCACGTCCCACCCATTTACACCAGGCATCATCAAGTCGAGCAATATGATGTTCGGCTTGAATGATTCCACCAGTTCTATGGCTTCTTTTCCGCCATTAGTAGTTTTCACGTCGAGATCAAAGTCCTTGATCATCTCAGTAATCATATTGATATTATCTGGGATGTCGTCGACGATTAGCACTTTGTACTTTTCCATCTCTTAATTGTAGTATAGTTTTGTATATAAATGGTTTATCACGTTTTAGGCTCGGTTCTTTCTACGCATTCTTTTTCTTGTGAATGCCGTAGATGTCGCACATGAAGCCTTTGTCAGTGATGATTTTATTCATGTCGATACTGTCGAATATCTTGTGATGGGTACCTATTACCACGATTTGATATTTCTTGTCGAGCACCTTTGGGTCGTTGGACACCTTGATGTTGTACTCAGCCTTTACCTCGTCGATGTCTACGAGTGGGTCGTAGAGCGTGGTCTTGTAGCCAGCTCCCACCAGGTTGATGTAGAGGTCGGCCACCTTGGTGTTGCGGATGTCGTCGCTGTCTGGCTTGAATGAGAATCCGAGGATGAGCACGTTGGTCTCTGGAGCCACGAACTTTCTGTTTTCCGAAGTGCTCTTGATTTTACCAGCCATCCACACGGCCATCTGCTCGTTCACCTCGCGTGCGGTGCTGAGGAGTGAAGGCACTACGTCCACCTCCTGTGCCTTGTTGATGAGGTAGTAAGGGTCTACGGCGATGCAGTGACCACCCACGAGTCCTGGTGTGGCAGGCACAAAGTTCCACTTGGTGCTGGCTGCGGCTGTCACCTCCTCGATGCTGATGTTCATCTTGTCGAAGATTTTCTCCATCTCGTTGAAGAAGGCAATCTGCACGTCGCGCTGGCAGTTTTCCATCAGCTTGCATGCCTCTGCCACCTTGATGCTCTGTGCCTTGTGGGTGCCATGAGTGAGCACGGAGGCATAGAGACTATCGATGATTTCAGCTGCCTCAGGTGTAGAGCCGCTGGTCACCTTCACGATGTTCTCTATGGTGTGTACGGTGTCTCCTGGGTTGATGCGCTCAGGTGAGAAACCCACAAAGAAGTTGTCGTTCAACTTCAGCCCCGATGTAGCGGCGAGCAATGGTGCGCATACTTCTTCTGTCAGTCCTGGATACACGGTCGACTCGTAGACCACGATGTCGCCCTCCTTCAGAATCTTTCCTACGGAAGTGGTGGCGTTGCGAACGCAACTGATGTCGGGCTTGTTCGACTTGTTTACTGGCGTAGGGACAGCGATGATATACACGTTGCATTTTTTCAGGTCGTTGATGTCGCTGGTCAGTTTTAGTCCATGTTCCAAGGCTTTCGATATCTGTTTGTCGTTCGCCATCTGGCCACTGGCTAGTTTCGCTACCTTAGTGGCATTGATGTCGTACCCCCATGTATCGTATTTCTTTGAGAATAAGCATGCCAGTGGAGTACCAACATACCCCAATCCAATTACTCCGATCTTAAACTCAAAAGACTTGTTTATCATATAATATGTATTTTATTTGTTTATTAATTTTGTTATTTCTTCTTTTATCGGAAGGTCCCCTTTTGTATGAGAATCCCGCAAGCGAGCCTTCTTTTTGTAGGAGAATCCTGCATGTTAGATGCCTTCCAGCTGAGCGTAGCGGGAGGTCTTCTCTGGATTCCATGCGTCCTTGTAAGAACGGCGGAAGAAGAGCTCCTGCAGATGGGCTGAGAGTCGGGCTATTCGCAGGAAGTATCCTGTGTAAGGCGACATCAGCGGCAGGAATCTATAGAGGAACATGTCCTCTTTTCTTCTTTCCGACACCATCATCACCAAGATGAAGGCGAGCTGCGAGAAGCATACTCGGATGAAGTAGCCCAGGGCTAGCACCTCGATGATGTGGGTGTTGAACGTGATCGCCAACTTGACGATGTACCACAACCACAAGAAATTGAGGAAGCAGTCGTAGGTTACGCTCTCCATGTTGGATATCCAGTTCAGGATAGACCAGTTCTTGGTAGGCAACAGGATGTCGGCGTGCTTGCGCAGACGGAATCTCACGAGTGAGCGCGACCATCTGATGCGCTGGTGGTAGAGCTTGTACCACTTGGTAGGCACGTTGGTCATGCAGATGGCGTCTTCGGCGAATTTCACCTTGTATCCGGCCTTGCGTATCTTCTGTGTCAGGTCGCCGTCGAGACCCGGTCCGATGTCCCAGAATCCCACCTCTTTCAGTGTTTCCCTCTCGAATGCGCCAAACGCACCCGAGATGATGTGATAGATGCCCAGTTCGCTGGTTACGATACGTCCCACCTGTATACGCTTCAGGTATTCGAAGGCCTGTAGCGACGAGCAGATGGTGTCTTTGTAGTTGCGCACCTTCACGCATCCTCCCACGCCCTTCACCATGCCGTCCATATAGAATGGCAGGAGAATCTTTTCCAGGGCATCCCTGTCGAGCGAGGAGTCGGCGTCGAGGCATACGATGTATTTGCCTCTAGCCATCTGGGCTCCATAGTTGCTGGCGGCAGCCTTGCCGCCTCTTGTCTCCAACCTCAGGTAGTGGGTGATGTACCCAGCACGGTAGAGGTCGTTGCATATCAGCTTGGTGTCGTCGTCGCTTCCGTCGTCCACCACGATTATTTCGTAGTTTCGGTAGGTTTGCTCAGCCAGCGAGTTCACCATCTTGAATATATGTTTGCCTTCGTTCTTTCCCGGCACGAGGATGCTTATCAGCGGGTTCTCTCGATAGAGGAAGAACTTGGCATATTCCTTTTCTTTCTCTCTTCTGTTCTTTCTCATCAGCCTGTAGCCTATCACCAGATATTCCAGGATGTAGTATCTCGGCATCTCCACGAAGAACAGAAACCAGTATGTGTTCACGATACTGCTGAACGACAGGGTGCTGAGCCAGTCGAAGAAATCGTTGAGCGCATTAGCTATTTCAAACATACGTTCTATCTCCTTTCTTTGCTTTATCCCTTATCTCAGGATCGTGAGTGCCAGTATAGCCATGAAGATGAGCAGACCGGCGATGACGATGAGTATGGCGACGAGCTGCTTGTAGAGCTTCACTCGCTTCATGATCTTGTCGTTCTCGTCTTCCTCTGGCTGCAGGTCGAGTACCTCTTCCTGTGGCTCAGCCTTCTGCTCCTCTTCGTTGAGCGGCTCCTCCGAGTACATGCAGTAGTCGTCTGGAGTCATGTCTACGTAGGCGAGCTTGTCGAAGAATTCGTCGTAGTTGTTGGCGATGGTCTTCGTCTTGGTGTCGAGCATGCAGCAGATGATTTCCTCTGGCTCGATGTCGCTAGCCAGCTTGCGGATGGCTTTCGACAGTTCCTTAGACATCTCCTGCTGCGATTCGTCTACCGACGCTCCCTGAAACACGGTCGAGGTGACGTAGAAGATGTTGTTGCTGTACGACACCTTGTGGTTGGTGAATATACGGCAGAGCTTGCCTTGGATGCTATCCTTTATCTTCACCGTGTCCTTGTTTTCATCCACAATCCATATCTTGCCCACCATTACCGAGAGCTCTTCCTTGCGGAAGGTTTCCATCAGGAGTCGGCGCAGACGGTTCTCCAGGAGCGAGAACTCCATGAAGTTGTCGTAGATGTTCACCATGTTGCTCAGCATCATGCTTCCGCTGGTGAGGATACGGATGCCTTCCTCGGTTATCTCATAGTCTACCACGTCGCGAGGCACGAGCGCGCTTACAGGGTAGGTACCCTCGCAGTAGCAGCAGGTGGCCTTGGTGACAGGCGAGGTGAACGAGTTCTCGCAGTCGTTGCACGAGTATACCACTGCTGGTCGGTCGTAGTCTACGCCGATGTGGCGCAGCTTCTTATGACACTTAGGGCATATCAGCATACCGCCCACGTTGTAGCTGCTCTCCGGCGAAACGTTGGCGCAGCTGAAGTGGTGAATGATGTTCTGTATCTTCAGGTTGGAGCTTCCACACTTAGGGCAGCACTCCGTGTAGAGTAGGTGGGAGTGGTTGCACTTAGGGCAGAGGTGCTCCTTGATGAGATAGCGGTGCACCTTGAGTGCGCCATACTCCAACATGGAGTCTTTGAACATGAACATCTCGTTCAGGTGGAACAAGCCCATGCTGTGGTAGTGCTCGAAGATAGGGTTGATGTATCCCAACGACGATTTCTCCAGCAGTCGGTGTCCCATGACGCGCTGGTCTCTTGACAGCAGGTATCTCAGGATGTTGGAGAAGAGGTGGTTTGGCTGTGTGGCACGTGTCACCTCGCTCTTGATGCCATATTTTTGTCGTGCGAGCTTGATCTTGTCGATAATCTCGTACACTTTCTCATTGTTCATGTCGCTCACGTAGGCATCGATGATGTAGTCGGTGATTTGCTCGCGACCAGCCACCGCCGTGTTTACGAAAATCGGCTTGTAGCTACATTTCCAGGACAAGATAGGACTGGCTCCATACAAGATGGCATGGAACGCACGCTCACTCTTCGTATTGATGTATACACAATCGAAGTAGTCGGGTTGGATGTCCGGTGTCGAGTCGATGTCTATGTAGCTATCGATGGTGAGCACCATGTCTCCACGTTTGTTTCTTCTTAGTCCAATCATTATCTTTTCTTCTTGTCGTTCTGGTTATTTATATCGGTGGAGATGAGCTTGGAGCTTCTCTTCACATTCTCGTTTCTATCCACAGGGATGGTGTACATCGGCAGTGGCTTAGGGTCGAGCATGGCGCTTATCTTGTTCACCCTTATCTTCACCGGCAGCTTGTTGCTCATCACCCAGGCTGGCACTCGCTGGTTTGGGTTCAGCGTGTATACAGCCACCACGGCGTTGGCATCGTGAGAGAAGTTGCTCTGCAGGTGCTTTGGTATCTCCTCCACGCGCAGACCCACCATCTGCAACTTGGCGCTCAGCTCCAGGTCGTTGTTTACGATGACATCGGCGTCGTCTGGGCATTCCATGTATTTCACCTTGTCGTTAGGCACGTAGGCTATCACGCCCAGGTGGCACGCTGCGTAGTCGGTGTGCTGGATGGTCATCACCTCGTCGCTCTTGAATACGAGCGTCTTGTCGCTCACGTTGATTTTCGAAACGTAGGCGTCGGCAGGTGCACAGCAGTAGTGTATCAAGCCTTGGCTGTATATGTTGCTGTTTGAGCTGTAAGGCATTGCCGCCGAGCGGATGCCCGCACCTCTTCTTGTCATGAAGTTATAGGTGGTGTTCTTGGCGTTGGCGTAGATTTCCACCTTGTTGGCTTGCTTCTTCAGCTCTTCCTCCACCTCGGCTATCTGTGCGTCCAGCTGGTTGCGCTTGGTGTTGTCGGTCAGACCATAGTAGATGTCTGAGCTTTCCGAAGCCTTTTGTTTTCTCAGCTCAGCCAGCTGGGTTCTCAATACAGGTATCTCCTGCTGTGCCAGCTTGGCTTGTACCTCCATGTCGTGTGTTTCCTTCACAGCCGAAGGTATGATGTTTGGGTCGTATTGGCTCACGATGTTGCCTAGCAGCACATAGGAGTAGAGCGTATCTCCCTTATGCACCACCTCACCCATTTCTTTGTTCACCTTAAGGATGTAGATGTCGTCGACGGCGCTGATGTGGTTTTCATCGATGGTGATATATCCGTCGAAGGTAGCCCAAATCATTCTGGTTACGATATAGTAGGCGGCAAGCACGATGACCAGGAGGAAGATCAGCGCGAAGATGATCTGCTGTCTGGCGAGTCGGTGGCTTTGCGACTTCAGCAAGTCAGCCATCGCCTGTTCCTGTGGCGAGCCATTGTATTGAAATTCATTCATAGTTCGGTTTCCTTGAAGATGTTTTTACTGTCGTAAATTCCCACGGTCTTTTCTATCTGAATGATGGCGAGACCTCTGTTGAGCATCAGCTTGTACATGCGCTCCATGCTTTCGAGTAGTCCGGTGTATTCGTCCATGCGCATCAGGTAGTTGTAACCTTGCTTCTGGTTCTGGTAGGCAAATCGGCGCATATCGATGTATTTGCCGGTTTGGTCTATGTGATAGGCCTCGGTAGCTATCGCTTGGTTGAGGTTATCTATTCTCTTGAGCAGGATGCTCACCGATTGCTTCATTTCTTTCACGTCGGTGTTGCGGCTGCTTCTCAGAATTTCTTTTTGTGTTTCCAGAGCTTGTCTCTTGCGTGGGCTGTCGTTCCATACGGGTATGGTGAATCTCACGCCCACGTCGGCGTTGTTGGAGATTTTGTTGTTGCTCTGCCAGTAGCTCGACCATCGGGCGAACGGTGTGAGCCTGGTGTTGCCCAGGTAGTTGGTCAGCTTGCTGTCGTTGTCCACCATTTGTTCCTTCACCATCAGGATGCGAGCGTCGAGGCTCTCGTTGTCGATGTGTCGGAAGAGGGCGGTGGTGTCCACCTCTATTTTCGACGGCTTGATGCGGTAGATAGGTTTGTTGGTGATGTCTCTGTCGGTGCAGAGCACTGAGATGTCGTATTCCGCCTCCAGCTTGTCGTTCATCACCTTGAGCATCTTGTCGTTGCTGATTCGGTCCTTTTCCAGCATATATTGGTAGGCCTCGTTCATGATGTCGAGGTTGTCCAGTCTGTGTGCTATGACGGTACCGATGTAGAAGTTATATTGTTCGGTCAGCTCGTCGGCTGCCTTTTCATAGATGTCTGCTGTTTGTCTTTTCTTTGTTTGCAATCGATCTAGCTCGTTTGCGAGGGCTATTTTATTTTTTTTCTCCTTTCCTTGGTAGAATTTTGAGTTGATGATGTTCCATCCCAGTTCTGCCTGTATCTTGGCCTTGTACTTGGAAACCTCTTTGGCGTCGTCGTTGTCTGAGTCGAAGTAGGCGTCAGGTCTGGCGTACACCTGTCCTGTCACTTCCAGTCCGTTGTGTCTTCCGAGAGCGAGTTGTTCGTGTGCGGTTTTCGACCAGTAGAGTGAATCTGTTTTTTGAATGTCAGCTGTGTGTTGCTGATTGAGCCCGAGTGCGATGACCGGTGCTTTCACCCAGATAGGGTTGTTGATGAGTGTGTCTAGTTGTACAAAGCGTTTATTGAAATGTCTCAACACATTTTCATTCTTCAGGTTCTCGTAGACGAGCATTTTTGGGCTGAAGCTCTTCTGCTTTCGCTGAGCTTGTGCCAAGCAGCTCTGTCCTGCTGTGAGAAGTAGGAGAGTGGTGGTTGTGTATAGTATTAATTTACGCTTCATCATATTGTTTGTTTAAACACGAAGAATGCAGCTGCAACAGCTTGCAGCTGCATTCCCATGTTCTTAGTTTATATGTGTCTTATTGCATGATTGCAATATCAAATC
>ERZ808245.904-NODE-904-length-13137-cov-3.833665_pt1 | contig 13137 bp, 6 predicted proteins | sample MGYA00521243_ERZ808245 | MGnify/ENA primary metagenome ERZ808245 (study PRJEB31516, sample SAMN03275576) | gut metagenome | biome: mammalia-associated habitat; material: feces | host: Papio cynocephalus | place: Kenya | collected 2012-07-07 ... | reverse complement strand
ATTGTAAGGTTCGTCGCCCAGGCAAGCCAAGACCAATGGCTTGGCTGTTTCACAAGACACAGGATACTCATCAGCAGAAACTTCTAACGAGCCAGGCAACTCCGCACGGAATCCGAATTGCTTCTCCTTGGTGGAATGGATGTCGAAGCATTCCAGGTGCATGTCTCCCACCCCGAAGCTTTCACCATCCTTCAGCTCATGGAATTCCACTCGCTCCGCCACCTTCGCCAACTGCTTCTTGGCGAGCACCATGTCGATGATGGTCTTCACCACCTTCATCACCTTGTCGTGGCTATAAACATGCAGTTTTCCCTCGTAGCCCTTGCATTGCGCCACCATGCGAATCACCCAAATCACGCCGAGCACATGGTCGGTGTGGGCGTGGGTTACGTAGAGATGGTGAATGGCGGAAATCGGAACGTTCACCTTGCGCAGTTGCGAGAGGATTCCGTTTCCACCACCTGCATCCACCAAAAGCTTTGTGGTGGAAGTCTCCAGGATAAAACAAGTATTATAAATCTGGGAAACTGTCGCGTTTCCCGTTCCAAGCATTGTAATCTTATTCATATTCTTCTTTCTTATTTCTAATCTTTTTATTCTTAGAAACATCTCGATTCTTAGTAACATCTCGTCCACTTTCTCCAGCTGGGGCGATTTTTGTCTATCGAATTAATTATTTTCTAATGATTCATGGGTTTCCTGGTACGCCCATAATACATCATTTCCTCGAACAGCTCCTTCTTGCCTAGGAAATAGGCTTCGAGCGTATCCACCAGCACCGACTTGCCGAAGCGGCGAGGACGGCTCAGGTAATTGTACTTCTTGCCTTGGTTGGCAAGTTTCCAAATGAGGTCCGTCTTGTCAACGTAAAGAAATCCTTTCTTCCGAATCTCCTCGAAAGACTGGATGCCAACGGGCAATATTCTATCAATGGTCTCTGTCATAATCTGCCAAGTTTTTCGTAATCACGCTGCAAATATACGACAATTATCTGAATCCGCCAAGCTTTAACTCTGATTATTTTCACAAGCAAGCTTGATAGGGCGGTCATTAACGGTCACGGTCATTTTCGGTCATTAAGGAAAATGACCGTGACCGAAAATGATTTGCTGTCCACTCACCACCGAAAGAAATTCAGCATCTTCGGGGTGAGTGGACTTTTTTTATATTTTTTAAATCCCTTTACACCACATTTTCTTCTTTTTCTTGCTCAATCCAAAGGAAATGCGTATCTTTGCAAACTGATAAATAATGATAAAAAATAAACAAAGAATATACAGCATACAACAATGAACGATTTCCTTCCGCAACTCAAGAGACTCTCTCCCATCGCCGCCAGCAAGGGCAACAAGACTATGATGGGAAAGGAGATTTTCTTCATGCTGAAACCCACAGAAAGCGACGTGCTAGTCATCCCGGTGGACAAGAAACTGAAGCCTGTGGAGGCTGACTTCCACTACTACACAGGCGACACTTCGCAACTCTTGCGGGCACTCGATGCCATCAAGGAAGAAATGGCGTTCCAAATCTCCTGGGACGACAACGAGGCGGACAACGTGAGCCTCAACCAAAACCCTCATCTTCTCTACCAGATCATCAGATGCAAGAACCTGGTGGATGAGCAGGGAAACACCATACAAGTATCCCAAGACACCACCGTACTGCAACTGGTACTGAAGAAATACGGCAAAAACATAGAGCCGCATTTCATCATCCCGACGGAAGACAACGACCAAGAATTCGATGGTGCCAAGAAGTATGAGGACAACCATCTGAACCTCACGCTCCTCTCCGACAGCTTCGCCCTATCGCACGGCACCATCTACCCCATCGCCTCCATCGGCGACAACTACAGGCAGCTGGGCTATTTTGCCGCCCGATTCGCCGAGGACATGATAGAGCAATACCTCTCCGTGTTCTTCTCGTTCATCGAGAACGTGCAGGTGGTTTATGAGGACTACACCGTGGAGTTCTCCGAGAACGACATCATCCCTACCCCATCCCTCTCCTTCGAGAAAATCGACGCCGACAAGACGCTCTTCCTCCGACTGATGGAGTCGGTGAAGGGGCTGCCGCTCGACTTCGTGCAGCAGTTCGACCTCAGCATGGTGGCCTCGCTCTCACTGGAGAAGAAAATCAAGGTGAAGCGTCTCGCCCACCTGCCGATGGACGAGACCATCGCCTCGCTGAAGAAGGAAATCACCACCTACGCCCCCACCAAGGAGGCGAAGAAGGAAGTCTATAACGAGGGCAACCTCTTCATCATACCCGAGGAGACGGCGGGTCCATTCCTGCTCCACGCCCTGCCTTCGCTCATCCGCACCTACCAGCTGGTGGGAGCCGAGAAACTGCGCCAATACAAGGTGAAGCCAGTGATGCCGAAGCTCAACATCAGCCTCTCGTCGGGCATCGACTTCCTGGAGGGCGACGCCACGCTCGAAGTGGACAACGAGCAATTCTCCCTGCAGCAAATACTCTCGCAATACAACTCTAAGAAATACATCCAGCTCAGCGACGGCGACCGAGCCATCATCGACGACGGCTACATGCGCCGGCTGGAGCGCATCTTCAAGCACAAGAAGGGAAAGGACGGCAAGGTGAAAGTATCCTTCTTCGACCTGCCCGAAATCGAAGACCTCATCAATGGTCCCTTGGAGGGCGAGGCGTTCAAGCACCACCGCGAGGTGTATGAGGGATTCAACCACCTGGCAGAGGAAAAGCTCAAGACTCCGAAACTGCAAGCCCACCTGCGCCCTTACCAGGCAGAAGGCATCAAGTGGATCAAGTATCTATACGACAACAACCTGGGCGGTTGCCTCGCCGATGACATGGGCCTCGGAAAGACCGTGCAGACCATCGGCGTGCTCACTCTCATCTACCCAAAGGTGAAGAAGCCTACGCTCATCGTGATGCCCCGAAGCCTGCTCTTCAACTGGCAGAACGAGTTGCAGAAGTTCGCTCCGCAACTCTCCGTCTATACTTACTACGCCGGCGACCGAGACATCAAGGAGGCGATGAAAAACCAAGTGATTCTCACCACCTACGCCATGGTGAGAAACGACATCAAGGAGTTCAGCAAGAAGGATTTCCAGTACGCCATCCTAGACGAGAGCCAGAACATCAAGAACATGAACACGCAGACCACCCAGGCAGCCTTGTTGCTCCACGCCGAGCACCGACTCGCCCTGAGCGGCACGCCTGTGGAGAACAATCTCTCGGAGCTTTACTCCCTGTTCCGTTTTCTCAACCCTACGATGTTTGGCTCGCTCGACGACTTCAACACGCGCTACGCCGCCCCTATCCAAAAGGATGGCGACAAGGACACGCTGCTGAGTCTGCGCAAGAAGATTTTCCCATTCATGCTGCGCCGCCTGAAGAAAGATGTGCTGAAAGACCTGCCAGACCGCATCGAGCAGACGCTCTACGTGGAGATGAGCCCAGAGCAGCACGACTTCTACGAGCGAAGAAGACAATATTACTTTAACCAGGTAAGGCAAACCATCGCCACGGAGGGAATACAGAAGTCGCAGTTCATCATGTTCCAGGCGCTGAACGAGCTTCGCCGCATCGCCTCCATCCCTGAGAGCCTGAGCGACGGCCACATCAAGTCTCCTAAGCTCGACCTGCTGGCAGACACCCTGCTGGAAGCCGTGGCAAACGGCCACAAAGTAGTGGTGTTCTTCAATTTCATCGCAGGCATCGAGCAACTCAGCGAGCGACTAGACCAAAATGGCATCGACTACACCTGCATGACGGGTTCCACGAGAGACCGCCGCAGCATCGTGGAGCGATTCCAAAACGACCCCGAGTGCCGCGTGATGCTGATGACGCTGAAGACGGGAGGCGTGGGACTGAACCTCACCGCCGCCGACACCGTGTTTATCTTCGAGCCTTGGTGGAACAAGGCAGCCGAGGAGCAAGCCATCAACCGCCTGCACCGCTTCGGACAGAAGGCGAAGGTATTGAGCTACTCGCTCATCACGCAGCAGACCATCGAGGAGAAAATCCAGCTCCTGCAACAGCAGAAGGCTGAGCTTTTCGAGGGACTGATAGGAGCCGACTCCTCATCGTCGAAGCAGCTATCGGAGGAAGACATCAACTTCATCCTGGGATAAAAGAAAAAACGTGAAACGCTATCAGAAAAGGAAGTTTCGGAAGAAATCGAAAGTTTCAGAAGAAATTGGAAAGTTTCAGAAGAAATCGAAAGTTTCGGAACCAACAAGGAAACAAGAAAAAAAATAGAATCAAAGACAAATGGCAACAGAAAAAGCACTCTTTGACATGAGCGACAAGCGTCCAGAGAAAATCATATATATGCCCGATGGCAAGGAAAAGACAAAGGCTGCGGATAAACTCAACCACCACTACCTGTCAGACTTGCAGGAAGAGGCCTACAGACTCCGCGATGTACTGAAAAAATATCACCTCGTGGCAACAACCCCCGCCGGCAAGAAGTACACCCCCGAGCCTATCCAACTGATATATACAGGCGAGAAGAAGCTGAAGAAGGATTTCATCGCCTTCCTCACCATCGTGAAGCATCCCAAGAACGCCTTCCTGTTCTTCGACGAATGGGGAGAACCGACGAAGGAAATCTTCCGAAAGACACTCGCCAACCATTTCATCTACCATAAGGAAGCCACCCAGCTTCTGGGCGAGCCTAGCATCGTCAAGAAGGAGAAGTACTTCTGGGAGAACGAGGTTGCGTGCGACAAACTGAGCGACTGGTTCGAATGCACAAAGGCCAGGGTGGACATCCGTCGCAAGGATGCTCACGAAATAAAGGGAAGTTACCTCAGCCTCAAGGATGGTACCCTGTACGTACAGTTTATGCACGTCTTCTTTCCCGAAAAGTTTCAGATAGAGAAATGCCAAGAGCTGCCACACGCCGAGGAATACAAGACCTACAGCGGCGAGGCCAACATCTTCACGGTGCTGCCCATTCTGTCATCGCTCTTCGACAGCGGTCAGCTCAACCTAGGCAGGAGCAAAATTCCTGCCACCGAGCTGAAAAAGGCAGCGAAGCTCATCAACCTGCCCGAGTTCTTCGACGATGGCAACAAGTATTTCGGCAACCTCTGCGCCCTCTTCGTGCTCAACATCTACACCATCTACTGCGAAGATTGGTACGACAACAGCCTCACGGAGCTACAAGACCTGCTGAAAGACATCTTCGAGACCATCGCCAAGATTCAGGACTACCTCCTGCCCATCGCCATGCCCCACTTCTCGGGATTAAGAAAGAACATCTGCGAGAGCAGTTACGCCAATCCCCTGGTCATCCAGCTGAACCAAAGCTTGGAAGACCTCCAAGCCAATGAATGGATTCCGGTGGAGAAGCTCTTGACACACTGCCGCACCTGGGATATCTATGCCGAGCGCAGATATCTGCTGTTCTATTTGGAAGACATCGACAGGGGAGTCTTGCACAACGACTTCGACAACAAGACCATCTACATAGACGACATGCTGCGAGAGTTCACCTACCCATTCCTCAAGGCAGTGCTCTTCGTCTATGCCGCCTTCGGATTTGTGGAAGTTGCCTACAAAGAGAAGCCAGCCGAAGATGCCACCTCCTACTTCGACACCCTGGAATACGTGCGCCTCACCAACCTGGGCAAGTACGCCCTGGGCATCGAGAAGAAATACAAGCGCACCAAGGCGAAGGACATCCAGTATTTCGAGCTGGACGAGGAGCGGCTCATCATCAAGTCGCTGGTGGAGAACAATCCTTACGAGAACCTGCTCTCCAACATGGCGGCTCCCATCTCGAAGAAGATGTACAAGGCGAGCTACAACACCTTCCTCAGCGGATGCGAGAAGCTGCAAGACATCACGAGCAAGATAGACTTCTTCAAGGAGTACATCTGCGCAGAGCCGCCAGCCAACTGGGAGGGATTCTTCAAGGAGCTGAAGAAGCGATGCAAGCCGATGAAGGCTCCGCAGAAGAAATACTCCTTATTCCAGATTCCAGCCGACAACAAGGAGTTGCAACGCATCATCCTCGCCGACCCCATCATCAGGAAATACTCGCTGAAGGCCGAGGGTTTCATCCTCCTGGTGGAGACGAGCAACAAGGGCAAGGTGACGGAAGCACTGAAGAAATACGGCTATCTATTATAATATTATAATAAGGTATAGAGATTGTAATGAATATGGAAAGAATACTGATAGTAGAAGACGACATAGCCTTCGGAACCATGATTCAGACATGGCTCAAGAAGAAGGGATTCGAAGTGGAGAAAGTGACTTCGATTAAGGCAGCCGTGCTCGCCTGGGAAGGGAACAAGGGTGCGACTGAGAGAACGGACAACGAACATGGGGACGGCAAAGGATTCGACTTGGTGCTCTCCGACCTCCGTCTGCCCGACCACGACGGCATCTTCCTCCTTCAATGGCTCAGAAAGCACGGCATCGGCGTGCCTTTCATCGTGATGACCAGTTACGCCGAGATTCAAAACGTGGTACTCGCCATGAAGTCGGGTGCCACGGATTACGTGGCGAAGCCTTTCCACCCCGAGATTCTGCTGGAAAAAATCAAGGAAGCCATCAGGAAGGGAAAGGAGGAAACGGAGAGAGCTGAGAACCAAGGAATCGGGAACAATGGAATCGGGAATAATGGAGCTTTGACTTCCAACGACGCTTCTTCCTCTAATTCTGAGGGAGCTTCTTCCTCTAATTCAAAGGGAGCTTCTTCCTCTAAATTCAAGGGAGCTTCTTCCGAAACCTCTGACGAAGCTCCCAAATATATTGAGGGCGAGAGCGAGGCTTCGAAGAAACTATACAGCTTCGTGTCTCTGGTAGCACCCACCCCGATGTCGGTGCTCATTCTGGGTGCCAGCGGAACGGGCAAGGAATACGTGGCGCATCGCATCCACGAACTAAGTCCTAGAGCCGACAAGCCTTTCTTCGCCATCGACTGTGGAGCCATCCCTAGAGACGTGGCTGCATCCGAGTTCTTCGGCTACGCCAAGGGAGCCTTCACGGGAGCCGAGCAAGACAAGAAGGGAGCCTTCGAGATGGCGAACGGCGGAACGCTCTTCCTCGACGAGATGGGAAACCTGAGCTACGACGTGCAGGTTCAGCTGTTGCGTGCCTTGCAGGAGCGCAAGATTCGCCCATTGGGCAGCAACAAGGAAATCGACATCGACATCCGACTGGTGTGCGCCACCAACGAGAACCTCGCCCAGCGTGTGGCTGAGGGGCAATTTCGTGAAGACCTCTACCACCGCATCAACGAGTTCACCATCTACATGCCGATGCTGAAAGAACGTGGCATGGACCTCTTCCTCTTCGCCGAGCTATTCATCAAGTACGCCAACAAGGAACTGAACCGCCACGTGGAAGGTCTCGACGACAAGGCGAAGGAGCGCATCGCCGCCTACTCATGGCCGGGCAACCTCAGGGAGCTGAACAATGTGATGAAGCGCGCCACCCTGCTAGCCCAAGGTCGCTACATCGGAGTAAGGGAACTGGAGATGAGCATGACGCAGACGCAAATCCAGCCGCAAGCCCCTACCACCCTACGCGATGAGCAGACGGAACAGCAGCGCATCGAGGCTGCCCTCAGAGCCGCTGGAGGCAACAAGAGCAAGGCCGCCCAACTGCTAGCCATCGACCGCAAGACGCTCTACAACAAGCTGAAGAAATTCGGGATTTAAACTCTTTCTTGGTGTGGGGAGCTTTGTCGGTTCAAGGTGTGCAGCTTTGTCGGTTCAAGATGGGGAATTGTGGAATTCCCCATTCCCCCTTCCACACTATTTTGTGGAATAATTCCACACTATTTCCCCACTTTCCACAATGGCAGGAAATATTGGCACGAGCGATTTCTCTTGATTATCAACGAGTTAAGAAAAATCTACTGTTTTTGGCACGGCTATTGTAATATTAGATAGTGAACTCGCAAACGAGCAACAAAGCAAACGAGCAATGAAGCAAACGAGGCAGTTCACAAAGAGAAAATAATAAACAATAATAATATTCACAATTTAAAAACAGTAAGATTATGAAAAAGTTAGTATTCGCAGCTATCGCAGCTATGGTAATGGTTTCAGTTAGCAACGTATTCGCCAGCAACAAGATGGCAAGTGTTTCTGCAGCAGCTCCAGCTGACACAGTAGCTCCAGCTCAGCCAGCCGACACTACAGCAGCAGAGCAGACTCCAGCACAGACAGCAGAGACTCCAGCTCAGCCTACACAGACTCCAGCCGACACAGCCACAACAACCAACTCTGCCGCACAGACAAGTTCAGTGGTTGCCGAGTAAATTACCTTCAAAAAACAGTAATACGAAGAATTAAACTCATAGACTATTTAAGAAAGAAAAATAAGTAAATAGACAAACAAAACATTAATTACGCGTCGCTTTCAATTAGTTAGGAGACCAATGGGAATCATTTTTCATTGGTCTCCTAACTCGTTTATAGGGAGAACGAAGGTTCCGGCGGATTTGCAACTATAGGGGAAGCGAAGGTTCCGGCGGATTTGCAATCCGACGGCAAGCAGCCAACAAGCATTTTTCTTCTTCGCCGGCAAGCAGCCAACAAGCAAGTTTTTTTTCTTTTTATTTTGGTTTTTCCCTGATTTATGCTAACTTTGCACACAAAAAAGAAAACAGCAGCATCATGCACAAGAATAACGTTCCTATCAAGGTTGCCATCGGCTATTGCGCCATCGCCATCGTACTGGTGATGGCCATCAGCCTCGTCTATAGCAACACCAAGTCGATCATCGCCATCAACCAAGCCTCCCGAGAGTACATCCACAAAAGGGACAACGCCGACAGCACCATGTCTGCCCTGCTCAAGGAGGAGCAAACCAACCTGCGCCAACTAGCAGAGGCAATGGAAGGCAAGCCCAGCCCCAACTTCCTGCACGACAAGGTGGAGAATCTGAACATGGGCAAGGACTCCGTGATGGTACACACCAAGGCTCCCCAAACCCAAGAGGCGAAGCACACCACCGTGGAAGTGGTGAAAACCCGCAAGGGATTTTTCCGCCGACTCGCCGACGCCTTCAAGAAGCAGCACGCCGAGACCCTGAGCGTAAAGAAAGACAGCAACAAGGCCATCATCGACTCCGTGGCTACCCCTGTGAACGTGGCGGAAAACGTGGCAGACATCCTCGAACAAATCGAGAAAAAGGAGAAGCATACTTCCCAAAAGCACAGCGAGAACATTAACAAGGAAATGGAAGACCTCAAGATGGTGAACGCCAAGATGGCGCTGCGCTCCGCCAAGCAGTTGAACGAATACCACCAGCGTGAGCGAAACTCCATGCAGCAAGCCATCAACAAGGCAATGGAAGCCCGCAAGCACTTGCTTTGGCAAATCGCCATGCTCGCCATCGTGGCCATCCTGGCCTCCCTCATCCTGTTCTGGTACATCTGGAGAGACACCAAGAAGGAACGCCTCTACCGAGAAAACCTGGAGGCTGCCAACGAGGAGACCAACCAAGCCAACGAAAGCCTAAAGGCCGCCAACGAGGAAATCAAGCGCATTATGAACCAGCGCGAGCGCCTGCTCCTCACCATCACCCACGACATCAAGGCGCCAGCCGCCTCTATCGCGGGCTTCATCGACCTGATGAAGGATTACGTGAGCGACCCACAGGGCATCGAGTGCCTGGGCAACATCAAGAGTTCCGCCACCCATCTCTCCAAGCTCGTAGCCTCCCTGCTAGACTACCACCAGCTGGAAAACGGACTGATGAAGACGCATATAGAGTCTTTCGTCCCTGCCCAACTGGTAGCGGAAAGTGTGGATGGAATGCGACTAAGAGCCGAAGAAAAGGGATTGAAAATCGCATTCGAGATTACGGACGATTCCAAACAGGCAGAAGAATATCAGAAAGAACAGAAGCCTGAAAAGGGCTTGAAGAAGGAGAAGGAGAGCTTGGAGAATGAAAAGAGCTTGGAGAATGAAAAGGGCTTGAAGAATGAAAAGAGCTTGGAGAAGGAGAAGAAGACTGAAAGTCTTTTCGAAGCCGACGCTTTCAGAATTCGCCAAATATTGGATAATCTGATAAGCAACGCCATCAAATATACGGAGCAAGGAAGTGTCAGCATCCAAGCTTCCATCAAAACCTCGGCTGAGAAAGCTTCCACCCAACCTTCTGCCCCAAAAGACTCTTATTGGCTTACCCTGAGCGTAAAGGACACGGGCAAGGGAATGACGAGCGAAGAGAAGGAAAAGGTTTTCCAAGCCTTCACCAGACTCAAGAGCGCACAAGGCATTGAGGGAACAGGACTGGGACTCTCCATTACCAAGGAACTCGTCTCCCTGCTCCACGGCGAAATCCATGTTGAGTCGGCTGTTGGCGAAGGCTCTACCTTCACCGTAACCCTCCCGATTCTCCCTTCTTCCGAAAGACAAGAAGAGAACGAAAAGAACGAGTCCTCCTTCTCGCAGAAACAATTTGCGTCTTCGCAGAAACAATTTTCCTCCTCGCAGAAACAGGAGGCTACGAGCGAGGCAGACCGTGAGGCTCACCCCCTCGCCAACCGAAAGATTCTCGTACTCGACGATGACAAGCTCCAACTCCAGTTGCTTCAAAAAATCTTAAGCAAACTGGTAGGAGACACTTGGCAAGTCTTCGCCTGCAACCACGTCACCGAAGCCCTCACCGTCTTGCACAACGAGCAACCTATCTTCATGCTCACCGACATCGAAATGCCCGAAATGAACGGCACGGAACTCATCAAGCACATCAACCACAACAACATGACCGTGATTGCCATGACCGCCCACGACGAGAGCATCAAGCCGCAACTGATAGAAGCAGGGTTCGACGACTGTCTCTTCAAACCATTCACTGTGGATGATCTCAAACAGTTTATGGAGAAGAAACTGGGGAAAATCGAAACTCCAGAAGAAGAAAAAGTTCCTACCGAAAGCGAGCAAGACGAAAACAAGCAAGACGAAAAGAATACTTCCAAGAATATCCCTTCTCGATTCGCCCCACTCTTGGTTTTCGCCGAAGACGACGAAGACGCTGCCTACGAGATTTACACCACGGTGAAGCAAGAGCTAGCTGGCTATCAGGAAAGCCTAGCCCAAGCTTTGAAGAATGTCGAAATCGAAAAAACAGTCGAAATCGAAAAGACAGTCGAAATCGGAAAGACAGTCGAAATCGAAAAGACAGTCGAAATCAGAAAGATCGGGAAGATTGCCCACAAGCTCCTCCCGATCGCCACGATGATAAAACTGGACTGTCTGGAACAAATCAAGGCTTTATCGCCCGAACACATCCAGGAGCTGGATGCGCAGCAAATCAAAGCTTTCACACAAACCGTCGCCAAGGAACTAAAAGAGATACTGGAGCTTAAACAGTAATCTCGCCCGAGCCATAGCAACGATGGTGGTTCTCATCATAGACCACGCAGAATTGCCCCGGAGCCACACCGTGGATGGCTTCCTCTGAGTGAATCATCCACCTGCCATCCTCCAAACGCTCGATGGTGGCAGGATGATACTCTGGCGTGTGGCGAATCTTGAAGGTCACCTTCTGCATAGCCACCTCTCGGGTCAAGAAATGGAAATCGTGCAGCGGGAAATCCTTCTTGTAGGCAGTCTGAGGGTCGTAGCCATGGCTCACATAGAGAATATTGTGCTCCACATCCTTCTTGATAACGAACCAAGGACCGCCACCAAAGCCCAAGCCCTTGCGCTGACCGATGGTGTGGAACCACAAGCCCTTGTGCTCGCCTATCTTCTTGCCCGTCTCCATCTCGATGACATCGCCAGGGTTCTCGCCCAAGTATCGACGGATGTAATCATTATAATTAATCTGTCCGAGGAAGCAAATTCCTTGGCTATCCTTGCGCTTGGCATTGATGAGATGCTCCTCCTCGGCAATCTCACGAACTTCATTTTTGATGTGATGGCCGATAGGGAAAATCGCTTTTTTCAATTGCCAACTCTCTATCTGAGCCAAGAAGTCGGTCTGGTCCTTCACGGGGTCGGGACTCGTTACAAGCCATTTGTCGCCATTCTCGTCCGTCTCGGTCTGCGCATAATGCCCTGTGGCGATGAGGTCGTAGTTGTGTCCCATCTTCTCGTCGAAGGCTCCAAACTTGATGAGTCGGTTGCACATCACGTCGGGATTCGGGGTGTAACCCGCCTTCACCTTGTCCATGGTGTAGCGAGTCACCTCGTTCCAATATTCCTTGTGGCAATCCACCACCTCCAGCTTGCAACCATACTTGCGAGCCACGGCAGTAGCCATTTCCAAGTCCTCCTCAGAGGAGCAATCCCACTCTTCCTTCTCCTCAGGACCAATCTTGATGTAGAAGCAGTCGGGATGCAAGCCCAGTCGAGCGAACTCCCACACGACCACCGAACTATCCACGCCGCCCGAAAGCAGCACAGCGATGCGCTTGTCTTTTATCTCATTGATGTCCATATTGCTATTCCTTAAATTTTAATCTAGATCTATCAAAATATGATATGGCTGCAAAATTACAAAAAAAAATCAGAGAAAAGAAAAAAAACTGTTTAAATTCCGTCTAAGTTCCGTAGGATTAAAAAAACTCCCACAGATTTTCACAGATTAACACAGATTTATATGATGGGGACCTCCTGTTTTTTATCATATTTTATCCTACGGAACTCAAACGGAATTTATACGGAATTAGGAGCTTCTCCGCTTCATCTGTCTAAGTTCCGTAGGATAATATAAAAGCTCCCGCCCGATACTATCGAAAATACTTATAGCAAAAATCGACTTATTCTAACGCAAAAGCTTTCTTGCTTTCGATTTTATCTATACCTTTGCAATCGAAAATCAGAGACCTGCGGTCATCGAAAATCGCAATACGTAGTTATGATAAGAATGAATCCTTTTAAAGGTAAAAATCAATAACATCAAATAAAAGAACATGGAGATCTTAAAGAATCTGTTTTATGGCTTCCCTGATCTATGGGGAGGCGGTGTAGCCCACTCAGTGATGATACTGGCTTTGGTCATCACACTGGGCTTGAGTTTGGGCAAGCTGAGAGTAAAAGGCGTTTCTCTGGGCTTGGCGTGGATCTTGTTCATCGGACTTATCTTTGGACATTTCTCTCTCAACCTTGACGAGCATCTGCTCCACTTCCTCAAGGAGTTTGGCTTGATTCTCTTCGTATATTCCATCGGTTT
>ERZ808245.902-NODE-902-length-13164-cov-2.333740_pt1 | contig 13164 bp, 12 predicted proteins | sample MGYA00521243_ERZ808245 | MGnify/ENA primary metagenome ERZ808245 (study PRJEB31516, sample SAMN03275576) | gut metagenome | biome: mammalia-associated habitat; material: feces | host: Papio cynocephalus | place: Kenya | collected 2012-07-07 ... | reverse complement strand
GTGTTTTTCCATATTTTTCCTGAATATTTCGTTCGACAGAAAACGACATCCGGAAAAAAAGAGCGACGCGGCTTTTGCCGCGTCGCTCCCGGAAAAGTTTTCAGTTGTTCTTGTATGTGTCAAGCAGAGTGGTGAGCTTCTTCTCGAACGAGGTCTTGTTCTTGTCATAAGCTGACATGATGCCTTCCTTCTTGCTCGCGATCTGACCGAAGAACCACATGACGATATGGTCGGTCGCGGTCTCGTTGACGAAGGTGAAGTCAAAGAATGTGTTCGACACGATGAGGTCGAGCATATTCGCGGTCTCCTCGTCGCGGCTGTACTTGCCCTTGAGCGCGGTGTCGAAGTAGGTTCCGACGACGCTCTTGTAGCTCTCCGCGTTGAGGGCCTCGAGCATGACGGCGCTCATCAGCGGGTCCTTCGCGGTCTTGAGTATCGCCATGTAGTAGGTGCCGAGGTTGTAGGTCACATAGCTTTCCTGGCTCTCATCGAGCATGGGCGTCGGGATTATGCCGAAATCGGTCTTCATGTCGCGGAGATTGTCGGTATCGCCGATGAACGCGCCGAGGAAGAGGAGATTGTCGTTCTTGAACACCGCGTTGAGGTCGACTTCTCCGTCCGCGAGGTCAATAAGACCGTTTTTCATGTAATAGCACGCCTTATTGTTGTTGATGATATCGTAGATCTTGTCGTACATCGTGACGAAGCGGTCGTTCATGAAGTTGTACTCATACGCGCCGTCGGAGGTCGGTGTCGCGATCTTCATTCCGGCGGAGGCGAGCAGGGCGCGTCCGGACTGGAGGTCGCAGGCGTAGCCGAGGCGGTCGTTCGCGATGTTGTATTCCGAGTCGCCGTTGAGGTCGGAGAGAGCCGCCGCCGCCATCTCGGTCATCTTGTCGAGCGTCCACTTGTGGTCGTTCACGAGATCGTACGGGTTCTCGAGTCCGAGCGAGTCGATGAGCGCCGGATTGAAGTATATGACCTCGAGCATTCTGATGAGGTCGAGCGACATAGAGCCGACCGCGCTGTAGAGCTGACCGTATATAGTCGCGCTGTCGTTCCATCCGGCGCACCAGTAGGGCGCGGAGAAATCGAGCACGTCATAGTCGAGAAGGTTGAGGAACAGTCCGCGGGTCTCGCAGCCCCACCAGTAGTCCGGCATGACGACGTCGTAATCGCCGCTGCCCGACATGACGTCTCCCTCGAGCTGCTGGTTCCACTGGTTTGAGTCGTCCGGGAGAGTGACGGCTTTAATATTGACATTGAAGCGGTCGGCGATCTTTTCGTTGCGCTTAAAGAGTGAGTCGCTGACGACGTCGCCGGTCTCGCTCTCCGGGCAGATGAGATCGTTTCTCGTCTCGCGTACGAGCATGGTGAAATCCACGCCGCCGAAGTCGTACTCGCCGAGATTGTCGGCGTACGGTTTCTCGGTCTCGGGAGCGGTCGTTTCGGTGTCGCCCGAAGAGGTGTCGTTTCCCGGAGCGGTCGTTCCGGCGCCGTTTCCGCAGGCGAAAAGCTGAAGGGTCATGGCGGCGAGAAGAAGCGCCGCTATGCGTGATGCTGTTTTTCTCATATATAATTTACCTCGATTCGCATAATATTATATATAAATTATACCATTACAGCCGCGGTCTGTCAATATAAAAAATTTGCACGAGCTTGTAATTTATTTGCGCCCGCCATGAATCGCCTCAAAATAGCTCGTCGGCGACATACCGGTTTCCTTTTTGAAGCATAGCGAAAAATACGACGTGTCCGAAAACCTCAGCATGGACGCGATCTGCTTTATCGGTATCGAGTCGTGAATCATCCGTTTCGCGGCGTCTATTCTTATTGAGTTCAGGTATTTCATGGGCGTCATTCCGTATTTATGGCTGAATTTGCGGATTATGGTCGACTCGTGCATGAAGTACAGCTTCGCGATGTCTGAGAGCGAGACGTCATCGTATATGTGCGCGTCGAGATAGTCCTTGACCATCTCCGCCGTCGACGCCGCCCTGACGCTGTTCCGGTATTTGTCGCCTTTGCTGACAATCGAGAGTATCTCCATTATCCTGACCGAGCAGACGCGCATTGACTCTTCCGTATAGTCGGGGTCGAAGGCGTCCATAATCTGGTGTATTTTCGTGATGCAGCGTCTTATTGTGTCATCCGCGCAGTGTATCACCGTTACCGGCTGATCTATCCCGTAGATTTCGCAGAGGCGGTCGACGAGCTCGCCCCTGGCGTTCACCCATATCTTGTCGTACGGGTCCTCCGGGTCGGCGCGGTAGTGCCCGGTGAAGCCCTTTTTCAGCAGATAGAAGTCTCCGGCGGCGACGTCCGTGCGCGATTCCTTGGTCTCAATCGTCCCTTTTCCGGACACGATATATTCGAAAACGTGGACGATGTTGTCGTACCTGTACATCTCATAATCCGGGTCCGGCGGTGTGCGTCCGCACATATGCACCTCGAAGAAGGTGTTCGGGTTTCGCGGGATCGAGCCGTAAAATATTTCTCCGTTCCAGTTTATAATTTTCATCTGAACCTCCGATGCTCTGCTGTATATATTATAGTATATTATTTCCGGAAAGTCAAGAGCGAACTTGTACATTATGTGAATTACACGGATTTTACACGGAATATCTCAAAAAGTGCTTGACAAATCCCGCTCATTGTGATATCATATTGATACCAACATGAATTACAGGAGGAATGTGTTGTGAAGGAGATAAGAATTGAGAATGCGCGCCGCGGAATGCCGGTGCTGCTTCTGACGATAGTGGCGTACATACTGTCGGTCGCCATGCTTGTCGTCGGAATCACGATGGTGGAGAACAATGTATATGGTTACGAGGGCTTCTCCCGGAACGCGGGCGGCATGGTCGGAGGGATCCTGCTGATTGTTGTGTCGGGGCTCTGGATGCTGCTCGGGTGGATAATCTTCCTCGGGCTCAAGGTGCTGAAGCCGCAGGAGGCGCTTGTCCTGACGCTGTTCGGTAAGTATGTCGGAACGCTCAGGGAGCCGGGTTTCTTCTTCGTGAACCCGTTCTGCGCGTCGGTCAACCCGGCGGCGAAGACGAGGCTCAATCAGAGCGGCGACGTCGGTTCGTCCGCGCCGAGCATAATCAACGTCAGCGGCGCGTCGGTCACTACCACCGAGATTCCGCTTAACAACAAGATATCGCTGAAGATGATGACCCTCAACAACAACCGTCAGAAGATCAACGACTGCCTCGGCAACCCGGTCGAGATCGGTATCGCGGTAATCTGGCGCGTCGTCGACACCGCGAAGGCTGTCTTCGACGTCGACAACTTCAAGGAGTATCTGTCGCTCCAGTGCGACTCGGCGCTCAGAAATATTGTCAGGGTCTACCCGTACGACGTCGCGCCGAACGTCGACACTACCGGTGACGGTATCGCGGACGAGGGAAGTCTCCGCGGCTCGAGCGACGTCGTCGCCTCGAGGATACGCGACGAGATCCAGCAGAAGGTCGAGAGCGCGGGTCTCGAGATAATCGAGGCAAGGATAACCTACCTCGCCTACGCGCCCGAGATCGCCGCCGTGATGCTCCAGCGTCAGCAGGCGTCCGCTATAATCGACGCGAGAAAGATGATAGTCGACGGCGCGGTCGGTATGGTGGAGATGGCTCTCGAGAGACTGAGCGAGAAGAACACGGTCGAGCTCGACGAGGAGCGCAAGGCGGCGATGGTCTCGAACCTGCTCGTCGTGCTCTGCGGCAACCATGACGCGCAGCCCGTGGTCAATTCCGGAAGCCTGTACTGATAATGGCGGAAAAGAAACAGATACCGCTGCGCCTTTCCGAGAAGCTCTATGCCGAGATAGCCGCGTGGGCGGAGGACGACTTCCGTTCGGTCAACGGGCAGATAGAGTACCTTCTGACGGAATGCGTGAGACAGCGGAGAAAGAACGGAAAGTATGTGTCGGAGGATATCGACAAGCCGCTCGATATCGAGATAGAATAAAAAAGGGTTCCGCGCCGGTGGCGCGGAGCCCTTTTCATAATACCGAGTATTTTTTGCCGCGAAGCGTAAGTGCCTCGCTGACTTTTTCCGTGACGAGCTCTGTAGTGTTTTGAACAAAGCGGTTGAATTCCTCGTCGGACAGCGCGACAGTGTCATATTCCAGAACAGAATCATCCGGCGTATACCCCATGAATCCGATTTTTCTGACGATACATCCGTGCGGGAGATAGTCGATATAATCAGGAAATTCCCTGAGCGGCAGTATCTCGGTGAGATATCCGGAATCCGGATGCTTTTTGAGATATTCCGCCTCGGCGCGCGTGACGCCGTGAAAGCGGACGCCGGATGGGATGAGCTTTTTTATCGAATCAAAGTCCGGCGTCATGCCGGCGGACAGCTCACGGAGCCGGTCATCCGCCATCACTCTTTTCCACGCCGCCGCGACTCGCTTTTCGTCGCGTATCATCGATTGGAACGCCGCGTCGGTCAGGAGGTGCGAATAATATCCGAGCAGAAACGAGAATTCGGCGATATCGGCGTCTTTCCGCGGAGTTATCATCGCGGCGCGGAAATCCTCGCAGTCACTGAAGGATTTGCGCTTTCCGCTCATCCGGTGCGTCACTTCGCGTGACGGTGTGAAGGTTTTCCGGTCCGCGCTTTCGACATTGCAGTCCGGGGCGATGTTCCCGACGCAGAACGAGCGGCGGTCGAGCCTTGGCAAACCCTCAAGCACGCCGTCGGCGATCATCAGATGCGTCACCCAAGTCGACATTTTACTTTCCTTTCTGAAAAATCAACCGCCCCTCATTTCAAGCGTCGGCTTTCGATTTTACTTCATCCCCTGCTTCACAACGTCCGCAAAGTCGCTGACAATGCTCCCGTCAGCGACTTTGCGGCGTTTTCCGTCGACTTCGAGGTGATACGAAGCCTTCTGGTCCTTGCTTATGCGGCGGCGTTCACCGTCTATGAAGATGTAATACTCTGTCTTTATCGGCGCGGTGTTCCCGGAAATGTCCTGACGATTCCGTGGACGCCGCCGTCCTTCATAAGACGTCCTCGCAGACCCGTAACCCGCTCGACAATATCCTCGGTTATGACGCCCCTGAACGGCCGCCTTCCGCTATATCCCGTAGCAGATGAGCCAGTAATTATTCAGAATCGCCTCGTCGCACATCGCTATAAAGCGCGTCACCTGTTCCCCGAGCGTGCCGTCGCCGTCGTCGTCATCTGGGGCGTAATCACCGAACCGACTCGCGAAATCCTCCGGGAATCTGAGAGCATTTTCAAGCAGAGAGCGCGCGACGCCGCGCAGAGCCTTCACCGACACGGGCGGAGCCGCGGTGATTCCGAAAATGTCGAGACGATCAAAAAGCCTTCCGTCCGGAGTCGAGAACTCATTCCCGATCGTCGCGTATCCGAGCAGATTCGAAAATTCCCAGCCGACCGCCAGCAACTCGGGGTCGCCGGGGCGGTGACCGCATGCCTTGTCGAAGAGCCGCTTCAGAGTTCCCGGCGTTTTGTCCGGCAGAATCGCGAAATGACAGGCGCAGCCCATAGGTCAGTCTTTCTTCTTCGCCGCGTCGACGGGACATACGTTGACGCAGATGTTGCAGTCCTTGCATTTTTCGTCGTCAATCGAGAATTTGCCCTCGGGGCTGATGATTATCGCGTGGAAGGGACATTCCACGTCGCAGGTTCCACAGCATATGCAGACGCTGCGGTCGATATAGTGTTTCATTTTATAGTCCTTCTTTCTTGGTTGCTTTTTTCGCTGTACAGCGGGAAATTTGTCAGTCGGTTTTCTGAGCGCGTTTGTGGTGCTTGATCATTCTGAGCTTCACGTACAGCTTCGGCATACGGTTGACGAGGAAGTCCTTCAGGTGGTTTCTCGCGTCAGAGTACCGGTCGTGCCACCAGACGAGGAACTTATACGGAACCTGCTTTCCGGTGACGCGGTGGTCGAGCCACTTCTCGTAGATCTTCCCGAGCTTCGGCGGCATCGCGTAAGCCCACTTGTAGCGCTTCACGAAGTGCATGAAATAAGCCTCGATGAAGAGAACCTGCTCTTCCGGAAACTGCGGCTGGACGAGCGGCACGCGGCGCTGTGTGAAGTCGCCCTCCGGGATGAAGCCGGCTTCTTTCGAAATTTCGTAGAGCGGCGTTCCCTCGTATGGGTAGAAGATGTTCGGTATTGTGCGGTCGCTCTTTATCCGGGCGTTCAGCTTGATCGTCTTGAGCGCGCGGTGGATGTCCTCATAGGGCAGACCGATGATGTTATAGGTGAGCTGAGCTATGCCGTATTTGTTGAACCACTTCGAGCAGTTTATGATCATTTCGTCGGTCTGATAGCGGCGGAGATACTTGAAGCGCATCTCCTGGTCGCCGGACTCGAGACCCATGTCGATTGTGTAGAACCCGGCGTCCTTCATCTTCTTGACGGTCTCCTCGGTGAGGATGTCGAAGCGGATGTTTCCGGTGCAGGGAAGACCTATCTCCTTCTTGTACATATCAATGAACTTGTCGAACCAGTCCGGGAACATATTGAAGATCGCGTCTCGGAAGTTGATGAACTTGATATACGGGTGCTTCGCGAGCAGGGTCTTCAGGTAGAGTATGGCGTTTTCCGGCGAGCGGAAGCGGGCGTAGATCTTCTTGTTCGGGTACACCTTGCGGAAGTTTCCGTTTCCGCAGTAGGTACAGTTGTAGAAGCATCCGCGGCTGACGACGACTATCGCCGTTCCGACCTTCGAGGACTCGAGGTTGTCGAAGTCGAACAGGTCGAAGTCGGGTATCGGTATCCGGTCGAGGTCGGCGAAGAGCGGAGCTATCGGGTTGTGCTTGAAGGTTCCGTCGTCGTTCTTGAAGTAGAGGCTCTTTGTGTCCGTATAGTCCTCTCCGGCGGTCATCTTGTCACAGAGCTCGAGCTCCGGATACTCGCCGTCTCCGACGCATACGCAGTCGACGCCGTCAACCGCGAGAACCTCGTCCGGAACGAGAGTGCAGTGATAGCTGCCGCAGATGATGAAGACGTCGGGATATACTTCCTTCGTCCATTTGATGTAATTCTGGCAGTCCGGGAAAGCGGTGGTTCTTATCGAGAAGCCGATTATGTCGAACTCGCCCTTTTCCTTCAGACGCTTCTTGAAGTCCTCTTCGGTGTGGAGGTTGAGCAGGTGAAGGAGCTCGACGTGGTGTCCGCCCTGCTTGAGGACGGCGGAGATCGACGCGAGACCCTCGCTGTAGTTGCCGCCGCTCATCTTTCTGGCGCAGTCGCGGTCTGTGTAGTCCGGGTAGACGAGAAGCATCCGGGCTTTTCGTCCGTGAAGATTTTTAAGTTCCATTATATTAAAAACTCCTGACAGAGCGTATTATTTTCATTATACAATTAGTATAACACATCTGTCGGCTGTTGTCAAGCGTTATATATTAACGTTTATGGACTTGAAATTTCAGTTCAGGAGTGATAAAATATATTATGTTTCCGCAAAATGAACTGAAAGGGGAAATGGTATGCCGACACAGCGGGAGACAAACCCATTCATATACAGCGACTCGAACAAACGCTATTATACCTACGATTATTTCCTGAAAAAGAAATTCGGGAAGAAGTGCGCGAAGCTCCCGGTCGACGGCGGCTTCACCTGCCCGAACCGCGACGGGACGAAGGGAACAGGCGGATGTATTTACTGTTCCGCGCGCGGCTCGGGAGATTTCTGCGCGGAGCCGGAGGTGCCGGTCACAGAGCAGGTGGACCGCGCGTTCGGGGTAATGCGCCGCAAGTGGCGGGACGCGCTCGGAATTGTCTATTTTCAGGCGTTCACAAACACATACGCTCCGGTTGACGTTCTGCGGGCGAGGTTTGAGCCGGCGCTCACGGTTCCGGGCGTCGTCGGTCTGAGCGTCGCGACGAGAGCCGACTGCCTCCCGGACGATGTGTGCGGGTATCTCGCCGAGCTCGCGGAGAGGACCTTCCTGACGGTCGAGCTCGGGCTCCAGACTGCTGATGACCGGACGGCGGAGAGGATAAACCGCGGGCACAGCTTCGCGGATTTCGTCTCGGGATACGAAAAGCTGAGGAAAGCGTCGGACAAAATAAGCGTCGGAGTTCACCTGATAAACGGTCTCCCGGGAGAGGACGTGGACACCATGCTTGATACCGTGAAAAAGGTCGCCGCGCTGCGCCCGGATCAGGTGAAGCTGCACCTGCTTCACGTGATATCCGGAACAAGGCTCGCGGAGATGTACTCACGCGGAGAGTTCGGGTGTCTGACGCGGGACGATTATACGGAGATCGTCGTGCGTCAGCTCGAACTCCTTCCGCCGGAGACTGTGATCGGCAGAGTGACCGGCGACGGCATGGGCGACGAGCTTATAGCGCCGCTCTGGAGCCGGAAAAAGGTGTGCGTCATGAACGGTATCGACAAGCTGATGTTCGAAAATAACACGTACCAGGGGAGACTTTACACACCGAAAAACGGTGAAATTCACAGTTTTGATGACAAATTGTGAAAATAGCACAAAAATGTAACGCGAAATTTTATGCCCGCCTGTGCTGAATTTTCGCTAAACCTATTGCAAAACGCTCCGGAATAATGTATAATAATTCATGGAAGCAAAAAACGTTAATATAGCATATCTTATCCGGCATATATTTATCCGGGCGCCGGGGGCGCCTGATCACATATAAATCTGTCTGAGTTATTTTATTTTATATTTTCGCGTTGCTGGCACCTTCCGGCTTGACCGGACGGCGGCTTCCCTAACTTATAATCACAAAGGAGCAAAATTGCAATGGACAAGATCAACACCAAGAGTATTCGTAACGTTTGCCTTATGGGACACGGCGGAAGCGGCAAGACTTCTCTCTGCGAGGCTATGCTTTATCTTGCTAAAGCTACCGACCGTCTTGGAAGGACTCCTGAGGGAAATACCGTCAGCGACTATGACGCGGAGGAGATAAAGAGGGGTTTCTCGCTCTCGACCTCCGTTGACCCGCTCATGTGGAAGGATATCAAGATAAACATCATCGACACTCCGGGCTATCTCGATTTCGCCGGAGAGGTGCTCGAGGGCATCCGCGTCGCGGACAGCGCGCTGATCGTGGTCGACGGACGCTCCGGCGTTGAGGTCGGAACCGAGCTCGCGTGGGACTACGCGGAGAAGGAAGGCATACCGAAGGCGTTCTTCATCAACCGTTTTGACGACGGCGAGGCGCGCTTCAAGAGGGTGTTCGACTCTTTAAGAGAGAAGTTCGGCGTGGCGGTCTGCCCGCTGCTGATACCCATGATCGAGGGCGACAAGGTCATCGGCTTCCTGAACCTCATCGACATGAAGTCGGAGGTCTACGACAAGACAGGCGCGAATATGGAGTCCGAGATACCCGAGGAGTTTCTGCCGATCGCGAAAGAGTACAGAAACATGCTCTACGAGTCCATCGCCGAGACGAGCGAGGAGCTTATGGAGAAGTTCTTCGCCGGTGAGACAATCACGTACAACGAGGCTATAAACGCCGTCCATGACGGCATCATAAACGGCGGTATCGTGCCGGTGTTTTGCGGCTCCGCGACGAAGATGTGGGGCGTCACCGCGGTGCTTGACAACATCGCGAACTCTTTCCCGAGACCGACCGCGAGAAAGACCGAGACGATCATAACCCCGGACGGCGAGGACGAGAAGCCGATCGATCCGGAGGGCGAGACCTCGATATTCGTCTTCAAGACGGTCGCCGACCCGTTCGTCGGAAAGATGTCGTTCTTCAAGGTCATGAACGGCGAGCTGCGCCGCGACATGATCCTGCGCAATACGACGACCGGAAATACCGAGAAGATGGCGCATATCTACACGATACGCGGAAAGAAGCAGACCGAGGTCGACTGCCTCTGCTGCGGAGATATCGGAATGACGGCGAAGCTGAACGCGGTCAACACAAACGATACCCTGACGGCGTCGACCGAGAATATCGTCTACAGAAAGATAGAGTTCCCGGAGCCTTTCATGACGCAGGCGATTAAGCCGCTCGCGAAGGGCGACGAGGATAAGATTTCCTCGGGCATCACGAAGCTGCTCGAGGAGGACCTCACGACGAGGTACCAGAACGACGCGGAGACGAAGCAGCTGCTCATCTCCGGCATCGGAGACATACATCTCGACGTGCTCGTCTCGAAGCTCAAGAACCGCTTCGGAACGTCCGTCGTGCTCGAGAAGCCGAAGATCGCTTACCGCGAGACGATAAAGAAGTCGGTCGAGGCGGAAGGAAAGCACAAGAAGCAGTCGGGCGGACACGGACAGTACGGACACGTGCGCATCCGCTTCGCGCCGGGCGATAATGAGGGTCTGACCTTCACCGAGAGCGTCGTCGGCGGAGCCGTGCCGAAGGGCTTCTTCCCGGCGGTTGGGTAGGGGCTTCAGGAGGCGATGCTGAAGGGGGTGCTCGCCGGTTATCCGGTCGTGAATCTCGCGGCTGACCTATATGACGGTTCGTATCATGACGTCGACTCTTCGGAAATGTCCTTCAAGATGGCGGCGAGCCTCGCGTACAAGGACGGTCTGCCGAGAGCGAATCCGGTGCTCCTTGAGCCGATAGGAACGCTTATGTGCACGGTTCCGGACGATTACGTCGGAGACGTCATAGGCGACCTCAACAAGCGCCGCGGACGCGTGCTCGGTATGGAGGCGACCCACGGACGCAAGGGCTACACGACGGTTCAGGCGGAGGTTCCGAAGGCTGAGATGATGGACTACCCGATAGCGCTCAGGGCGTCGACTCAGGGACGCGGAAGCTTCACGTTCTACTTCACGCGCTACGATGAGGTTCCCGGAAACGTCGCGCAGAAGATAATCGACGAGGCTAAGAAGGCACAGGCGTAAAACCCACAGACTTGTGGATAAATGAAAAAGCGGGGCTGTCGCGCACCGGCGCGGCGGCTCCGTATCGTTGTGAAAGGTGAAACCGAAAAATGAGAAGAAACAGAATATTTGTAATGATCCTCGCGGTATTTGTCGTATTCACGCTCGTGATGACGACCGGCTGCGGGAAGACGCTGTCCGGGACCTACAGCGCTGAGGCGCTCGGTAGCGGGGTCAGCATGAGATTTTCCGGAAGCCGTGTGACGCTCTCCTGTAAGCTCGTGGGCGCGGTTGTCTGGGAGATGGAGGGGACATACGAGATAAAGGACACGCAGATAACGATGTCCTTCCCGTCCGCGTCGAGCGAGGAGGAGAAGGAGTATTCCGGCACTTTCGATTTCGCCGAAGACGAGGGCGGAATAAAGATCGGCGTCGTGTATTACACGAAAATGAGTTAAGAAAAAACTGTCGCGCGGAACGCGACAGTTTTTTATATTTTGGTAAGCAGATCATATGTAATGCCCACGCCGATATTCGGAATGAACATTGAGAATATCATATCCCCAACAAAGCAGATACTGAGGAAAATGTTCAGAAAGGTGTGGAGCTTCCGCGGTATCCTCGACAGCGCCCGGTCGAGCTTCGGACCCACCTTGCAGGTCGCGAGGGTTCCGGTGACGCCGAACATCATGAGCCCCTCGAGGCAGATTCGCCCGTTGAGGTTCATGAATTTCGTCGAGTAGTCCCACCAGCGGCAGCGGAAAATCATCTCGACCATGACGGCGGTGTTGTACTCGATGGTACCGCAGAGCAGCACCGCGAGCAGGAACACGAGCGGCGGATTATCCCTGAATCTGCTGAGCAGCAGTAGTATCAGGACGCCGCCGACGCCGTAAATAGGAAGCCACGGTCCGTGGAGCATCCCGCGCTTCGCGACGACGCCCTCTGTGAAACCGATATAGATGACCTCCCACACCCACCCCGTGAAGGAGAAGATGAAGAACATCAGTATTAAGTTGTAAAGATGGTATAGCCGGGGCGGGCGATGCTCGTTGCGTATCACGGACGCCGCTCTCGTGAAAAAGTTGTCCATCTTAATCCTATGATCCTTTTTGAAAAGTTTGTCGGAATAAATTCTCAGACTACGGCTTCGAGGCGTTCGCCGGACGCGGTCTCGAAGATCGGCTTGCCGGTCTTGTTGACGACGTCGGCGGTGATTATGACTTTCTTTATTTCCTTGTGCGACGGTATCTCATACATGATGTCGGTCATGATGCTCTCGACAATCGCCCTGAGACCTCTCGCTCCGGTGTTGCGCTCGATGGCGAGCTTCGCGATCGCCCTGACCGCTCCGTCGTCGAACTCGAGGTCCGCGCCGTCCATGCCGACGAGCTTCTTGTACTGCTTGATGAGCGCGTTCTTCGGCTCGGTGAGAATCCTGACGAGCGCCGCCTCATCAAGGCTGTCGAGCGTGACGATGACCGGAAGACGACCGACAAGCTCCGGGATGAGACCGTACTTGACGATATCATGCGGGGTGACGTCCTTGAAGAGCCCCTGCTTCAGCTTCTCTTCCTTCGTCTTTATCTCGCTCGTGAAGCCGACGACCTGGCTGCCCTTTCTCTCCGCGATGAGGTCCTCGAGCTTGTCGAAGGCTCCGCCGCAGATGAAGAGGATATTTTCTGTGTTTATCTGGATGAACTCCTGATTCGGGTGCTTTCTGCCGCCCTGCGGAGGAACGTTCGAGACCGTGCCCTCAAGAATCTTGAGCAGCGCCTGCTGAACACCCTCGCCGGAGACGTCGCGGGTTATCGAGCGGTTCTCGCTCTTTCTCGATATCTTGTCGATTTCATCGATGTAGATGATGCCCTTCTCGGCGCGCTCGATATCGTAGTCCGCCGCCTGAATGAGCCGCAGAAGGATATTTTCAACGTCCTCGCCTACATATCCGGCTTCGGTGAGGGTCGTGGCGTCCGCGATGGCGAACGGGACCTTCAGCGCCTTCGCGAGGGTCTGGGCGAGATAAGTCTTTCCGACGCCGGTGGAGCCGATGAGGAGCACGTTGCTCTTCTGGATCTCGACGTCGTCCCCGTTCCCGTCCTTTTTGCCGGACTTCTTCGACTGGCGTTTCCTGCCGTCGTCCGAGGTGCTGAGGATACGCTTATAGTGATTGTAGACAGAGACCGAGAGCACTTTCTTCGCGGCGTCCTGACCGATGACGTACTCGTCGAGCATAGCCTTGATCTCGGCGGGTCTCGGCAGGGTCTCGAGCGTCAGCTCGTCGCTGCTGCTTTGCATAAGCATTCTCGTGTGTTCCTCGATGATCTGATTGCATGTATCGATGCAGGAGTC
>ERZ808245.901-NODE-901-length-13165-cov-6.966438_pt1 | contig 13165 bp, 27 predicted proteins | sample MGYA00521243_ERZ808245 | MGnify/ENA primary metagenome ERZ808245 (study PRJEB31516, sample SAMN03275576) | gut metagenome | biome: mammalia-associated habitat; material: feces | host: Papio cynocephalus | place: Kenya | collected 2012-07-07 ... | reverse complement strand
GTAGGAATGTTGACCATCGTTGTAGGTGGTTGCATCCTACTAAGTTATATCGGTTCTAGTTTTAATTAAGGGGGTATTTAATATGTTTACCTTTATTGCTGTTATTTCAGTTATTTGCGTGCTTGGTTATTTGAGTTTAAAGGATGGTATTTGATATTTGATTATGATTGAACTGTACCAACATCAAAAGGATGTACTAACACTGTTAGAACCATACAACAAGTGTGCCATGTATTTAGAGGCCGGAACGGGGAAGACGTTTACATCAATAGCGAAGGCGTTGACGTATGACGCTCCTATATTGGTAGTGTGTCCTAAAGCGGTTATACCACAATGGATACGAGCTTTCAAAGATATGGGGGAAGAAGCAAAAGACTGGACGAAACCTAAACAGTTTGGTACTGGTGATGTTGCTGTTATAACTTACGGGCTTGCGTGGCGTCGTGATATTAAATTGAAAGATTTCACTTTGATACTCGATGAATCACACAATATATGTAACCCAACCAGTAAACAAACTAAAGGCGTGATGAAACTCAAATATAAGAATCTGATTCTATTGAGTGGTACACCGAATGGGGGGCGTTACGATAAGTTATATACACAAATGAAAATGCTCGGTTATAAACCAACCAAACGGCAATTCGAAGACCGATACTGTAACATGTTCGATATGGAAACAGGCGGTGTCAAATTTAGAGTACTCTCAAAAACAAATCCATATAAGAATGTGGATGAGTTAAAATGTATCTTAACAGATGAATTGCATTGTGTGTTTATGAAAACCAATGACGTTATTTCATTACCTGAACAGCATTTTATTAATATCGATATTCCTGTTAGTACAGATTATAAGAAGTTTTTGAAAGACGAATATATTGACCTAGGTGATAGAGAATACATAGCCGACTCACCAACGAACAAGCTATTATATTCTCGTTACCTATGTGGATTTGAAAACAAGAATAAACTTGATGTACTAACAACACTAATCGAAGGGATAGAGGATAGACTAATTATATTCTATAACTTTGAAAATGAACGTTCTGTACTAACAAATCTATGTAAAAAACTGAAACGTCGTGTATTTGTTTGTAATGGTTCTGTTAAACAAGTAGACGACTTCAAACGTAACGAAGAATCAATATTGTTAGTACAATATCAAGCTGGGGCAACCGGTCTCAACTTACAATTTTGTAATAAGGTAGTTTATTTCAGTCCTACATTATCATCAACATTATATGAACAATCTAAGGCTAGAACATGGCGAACAGGTCAGAAAAATAAGTGTACATATTGGTTGTTGACGTGTGGCGTTGAATATGATATCATGAAATCACTAAATCAAAAGAATGATTTTACATTAAAGTTATTTAAGGGGTGATTTATTGGCGGAAGAAAAGCAATATGAAATGAAAGTTCGTAGGTGGTTAGAAGACCATGGAATATATAGGATTGGCACACCAAAACAAAAAATGAAAGTACCGCAAATCGGTATATACATGAAAAACTTCGGTTGTCAATTCACTGTAAACGGTACGCCCGACTATATTCTTGATATTAGTGGTCGTGCTATTTGGCTTGAATTTAAAGCTACACGAGGACGCCCTAGCATACCACAAGTTAGGATAGTAGATAATATTAACTCTTGGGGAGGAACAGCAAGAATTATATACCCTAAAGATTTTGATGAGGTGTGTACGCTATTAGAGGAGGCAATAAATGACGAACATAGAAAGGTATGACAATTATTTAAGGGAGTACTTATCTGAGCGGTGTGACGTTAATAAGTTAATTCAAGATTTAGAAGACGGTGGATTTTATACTGCTTGGGCTAGCACGACATTCCACTGTAATTATGATTGTGGTTTGTTAGAACACACTCTAAACGTTATTGACTATGCATTAAAACTTGCCGATACATTAGATAGTAAAGTATCTCGTGAGTCTATTGTGTTATGTGCATGCGGACATGACTGGGGGAAATGTTTTGGTTACTATGTCGATAACATTTTAAAGAGTGGTAATCCTAGCGGAAGTAAACCGAAAAAGATTAATCCTAGTTTGATGATTAAATCACATGCTTTACGGTCATTGAATTTTGCGAGTAAGCATTTTGTACTAACAGAAAGTGAGAAAGTTTGTATACTTTCTCACGACGGATGGTATGAGAGTACTAACCGTGATTACATGCTAGCGTTGGACGAATTATTATATATCGTGCATAGTGCTGACTTGTATGTTGCTAGATTTGTAGAACCTGTTAAGTCGTATAAGAAAGGGGACTAAGAAATGAGTGTGTATGAAAAACTACAAAAAATTCAATGCGAATTAAAAGCACCAAAGAATAAGAAGAATACTTTCGGCGGTTATTCATACCGTGATGTTTCGGGTATTTGCGAAGGTTTGAAGCCGTTACTAGACAAATATAAATGTGCGTTGGTAATGACGGACGCTATTCAAACCACTGAAACAGAACGTACATATGTTGTCGCTACTGTTACACTAGTAGATACGGAAGACAATAGTCAAGTATCTTCGACGGGTTATGCTAGGGAGGATAGTGCAAAGAAAGGAATGGACGTGAGTCAGTTAACAGGCTCATGCTCATCATACGCACGTAAATATGCGCTTAATGGTTTATTTGCTATTGACGATGGCCGTGACATTGATAGTATGGATAATACAGAACAGAAACCACCAAAAAGACGGTCAAGATTACAAAAACCTGTTGACAACGATTGTCCTTTTTAGTATAATGTTAGTACAATAATTTATTATTTTTAATTACCATAGGAGGTATATATATTATGGGTATGTTTTCTAATTTTAACGTTGATTTTGAACAATATAAATCCGAAGTAGCGGAGCTAAATAAACCGAAGGAACAGCAAGACGACGCTCCTAAAGAATATAAGAAAATCGAAGACGGTCAACACGATATGAGTATTCGGTCATTGGAATTGGGAACCAATAAAGCGGGCGACAAACTAATGTTGAAAGGTTCTTTCAAAATGAAAGAGAAAGGCTATGAATTGCTGTGGGTTAACACAGTTCTAACTGGAACTAAAAACGATACATACATGATTAAGAAAGCTATTGATTTCTTGAATAGCTTGGGTGCTACAATGAAAGTAGAATTTAATGGTGATTTTGATGATTTGGCTAAACAAATTGAGATTGTATTTGCTGACGTTCAAAATTGCATGTTCTTGATTAATGTTAGTACAAACGATAATGGTTTCAAAAACATCGATGTAGTTGATGTATTTGAATAATAGATAGGGCGGTTATTAACCGCCCTTATTCTTTTATGTAATAGTAACTATGCAAATTAAGCATTAGACTTTTGCTGTTCCTTTTGTTATACTTTAACCATAAGGAGGTAAACATAATGTTTAAAGAATATAACGCAAATCCAAACGGTGACAATATTGACGATTGTGTTATACGTGCAATATCGTTTTGTACTAACAAACCGTACTGGGACGTATTCGATGAATTATGTGAAATAGCTGACACAATGGAGTTGGAAGTAAACTCTTTTGCAGTTTTCAATAATTACCTAACTAATAACGGGTACGAATTTCGTGAGTTTCACAATAAAATGACGGTAAAAGCTGTTGCTGATATGTTCGCTGAATACGATGAAAAGATTATACTACTGGTTAAAGACCATCTAACTAGTGTGTATAAGGGTGACACATATGATACGTGGAATTGTAACAGATTTATTGCTCGTTTTATGTGGATTAGAAAAGAGGTGTAATATGAAATACGGAAAATTGACAATATTAAAAACATACTACAAAATGATGAAAAGCAGAAAACGAAAATTCGCGCTATGTAAATGTGATTGCGGAAACATTACCGAAGTTCGCTATGATTGTGTTAAAAACGGAAATACAAAGTCTTGCGGGTGTATGAATACGGAAGATAAGAAAAAACCTAATTCAATAAAGAAACACAAATTATATAGAGTATATTGGGCTATAAGGGAAAGATGTTACAATAAGAAAAATAAAAATTATAAATATTATGGTCTACGTGGTATAGTAATGTGTGACGATTGGTTGAATTCATACGAAAAGTTTTTATCTTGGTGTTTGACTCACGGTTATTCTGACGGTTTACAAATTGATAGAATAGATACTAACAAAGGTTATACACCGGATAATTGTAGATTTACCACATCTAGTAATAATAATAATAATTATAATAAAAGAAATAATATTGAAATTCTATACGTCGACGGATGGCGAAATATACAATACATAGCTGATAAGGAGGGTATACCATGGAACACTGCGTATTATAGATATATAACAAAAGGTAAATCAAAAGTTAGGTATATTTACGGGGGTAGTAGAATAGGAGGCAAGAGTAATTGATAGTATTTGACTTTGAGGTGTTTAAATATGACTGGTTGTTTGTTGCGTTGGAGTTAGAGACGGAACAATATACGACCATAGAAAACGATAGAGAAAATTTACAATCGTTTTACCAATCACATAAAGATGATATTTGGATAGGTTATAACTGTAAGAATTATGACAAATATATTTTACAGGCTATTTTAGAAGACGTCGACCCTAAGAAAGTCAATGATTATATCATTGGTGGCGGTGTTGGTTGGAAACTGTTCGACAATAAACTACCAATCAACTTATATGACTGCATGATTATGGGTAAATCGTTGAAACAGTTAGAGTCTTATTTTGGTGTAGACATTCGTGAGACCGAGGTAGATTTTAACCTAGATAGACCGCTAACAGCTGATGAACGACGTTCTAATATTGAATATTGTAAATCTGACGTGCTTAATACGGCGTATGTATTCATGCATAATATAAGCGACTTTGACGCACAGATGGGTCTTATCAAATTATCTAATTCGCCATTATCCGACTTGTCAAAAACTAAAGCGCAATTATCTGCTAAAATATTAGGTGCTAAACAATTAACACCAAAAGAGTGGAGAGAAGAGTGGGAATTTACGTATAATGAATGTGTAAAAAATTACTCATATAAGCATAAGGAAGTTGTTGCGTTTTTTGACGAATTACGAAATACCAAAGACGATAGTGTAAAATTAAATATTGATTTATATGGCGTTCCTCATACGTTCGCCTTGGGTGGCGTGCATGGTGCAATACCTAATTATATTTGTATTCCTACAAAGGACGAATGTATAGTACACATAGACGTTGCTAGTTATTACCCACACATTATGACCGAATGGGGATATCTAACGCGAGCAATACCATCTATTGATGATTTTAAAAATATCATGGAGTTACGTTTGAAATATAAGAAAGAAAAAAACCCGTTACAGGCGTCTCTAAAGATAAGGCGTTAACGGAGCGTACGGGCAAAGCGGAGCGGGTAAAAAATTACCTGATGGGACGTTTAAAGTTCTGTCTCCTATGTATGACCCTAAACGAATGCGTGAGGTGTGCATTAACGGTCAACTCATGTTATTACAATTAATAGAGGATTTATCCGAATATAGTGAACAATTTAAACTCATTCAGTTAACAACATGGCTGAATTAAAACGCATTGAACCTAATCAAGGGTATCACATAAATATGTGGTTAACGGTGAACCCCTCTGCAATTACAAGGGCAATACCGTGCTAAAGTTTTTTATTGATAACGCTTGCATGATAGGATATACTACAATTAAATCAGGTATGGTTTATTGTAATAGGAGGTATATCATGGAATGTAAAGGATATCCATTAAACACAAATTATATAGCATATAAAGATGGTAAAATTTATTCTAAACGTATGCATAAATTTTTAACACCAAAGAATAATTATGACGGTTATAAACGTATACGAATATGGGAAGACAATAAATGCAGTATGGTACAATGGCACAGGGTTATTGCTGAAACATTTATACCAAAACCATCAGAAAAGCATAATATTGTTAACCATAAAGACGGGAATAAGTCTAATAATCGTGTAGATAACTTAGAATGGGTTACGCAGAAAGAAAATATACGACACGCTTGGAATACAGGTTTATCAACTAGTGCAAATCATTCCAAATACCGAGGGTTTACGGTATTGGACGTTATAACAAACGAAAAAAATGAATATGAGTGTTTAAAAGAAGTTGCCGACGCTATAAACGGTAATTATTTTGGCGTTCGCATAGCTTGGAAAAATGGGAAGATTTATAAAAACCGATACTCAATAAAATCGAAGTGTAACGACTAGCCGAAAGGCGTAGGGCTATTATTGATACATAGCCCGAAGCGGTGCGAATGCAAAAAAGCATTAAGAGATAGTCTAATCATATAGGATAGTAAACTATATGCTGTATGTGCAAATACAGACGGTCTAGTATATAAATTTCCAAAGGATAAACTAGACGATGTTAAACGTATTGTATCAGAATGGGAACAACGTTCACGTATGACAATGGAATACGACTATACCGACGTCATATTTCAACGCGACGTCAATAATTACGTGGCTGTTTTCTCTAATGGTAAGATAGAACGTAAAGGCGGTGCGGTTAAAGAATCCAAACCATGCGATTATGATTTACCTATAGTCAAAGATGCGGTAGTCAATTATTTTGTACATGGTACTCCAGTTGAGGAAACAATTAATAATGAAACGCAATTGATGCCATTCATGAAAACGTACAAATTATCGGGTGCATATAATCGTGTATTACATGGTGATGAGGAACAGCAAGGGAAAATATTCCGTGTGTTCGCAAGTCGTTCCCGTCGTGATGGAATCTTGTATAAACAAAAAGAAGGAAAGAATAAGGAAAAATTTGCTGGGTGTCCCGAACATTGTAAAATTGTAAACGAGGACATTAGAAGTGCCACAGTGCCTACTTGGTTAAATCGTAAATGGTATATCGATTACGCCAATAACGAAATAGCTAAATTCAAGGGTGAGTCATAGTACTCACCCTATTCGTTTAGGTAATAGCAAGTATGCGTTTTAAATATTAGACAATTGTACTAACATGATGTATTATAATGACATAGGGTGAACAAACTATAAGCCCTATAGATAAATTTATACACTGTGTTAGTACAAAAAGAGGAGCGATTTATATGGTAAAAATCAAAATTACGAATATTGACAACGGAGTAGAATATGAAACACAAACAAATAACTTGAAACAATATTTTAAAGAAAATCATAGATTGATTGGTATCAAATCATCAGCAGAAATTGATTTTATTGTAAACAAGTTTGACAGAACTGGTTACGTCCAAATACCATATACATTATTGGGTTTCGATATGGTAATATCATGTATGCAAATTAAGAATTAGACATAACGTGAAAGATATAGTATTATAATTGTAGGAGGTATAAAATGGAATTTATAAAAGATTGTTTGAACAGAAATTATAGTTTAAAATTTGTTAGTACAAAATGGAATATTGATGAGGTGGATATACTAGAAGAATTCTTGAAACAAAAGAAACGATTTACAAAACAAGAAATTGAACAAGTTATGAAAGAGGTGTATTACGTATGAGAAGAAAAAAAGCGGTATGGAAATACGACTTCTTTACTAACGAATTAATAGAAAAATATGAGAGTACTTTTGATTGTGCGCATGCACATCGGGTAGGACCATCACAGATTTGGAATCATTGCCATTACAAGCGTGGTATCAAATCACCGCAAAAACCATATTATTTCCGTTGGGCTGGTGAACCGCCTGAACCGCATTACGTAGTAGAATGTTATAACCATGATTTTGAATTACTTGGGACATATTTAAATGCACAAGAAGCCAGCAATGATACTGATGTTGATTATGGAACCGTAACGCTACAATTACGGGAACACGGTCACGATGATTTAAGAAATAGGAATCAAGGTTACAGTGGTTTATGGTTTAAATATAAGGAGGTTAAATAAATAATGGATAAATTACTAACAAAACATTATTTTAATGAGCCAATGACAGAAATAGAACGCATCAAAGTAGAAAACTTTCTAGACCGTCATACACCATGGCAACGAATGATTATAAGAGAATTTTATTGGCTTGGTCCACAATATGTAGAACAGCGTTACGATTTAGATGTATATAATATGTTTACTAATATGGGAATTTTAGAGGTGGAATAATGACTATTGAACAAGCGTGGGATAAATTAGAAGAATTGGTTATTAAATGGGAGGAAGATGTAAACCAAAATAGTTTACTTGCGGTTTCCTGTTTTATGGAAGAGTTTGAGAGTTTCCTAGATGACTTGATTTATTATAGCGACTTTGGTGACATTCCCGCTGACATGAATAACGCCATTGATATCTTTGATAACGATATCTTTGAACAATGGGCGTATTTAAAATTTAAAGCTAGCGAATGTAATATGCTAGGGTATCCAACCGGAGGAAGAGTATAATGTGGACTGAATGTACTAACAATGATGAAATTATAGCGCATGTGTGCGCTGGTGAACCTTTTAGCAGTAACATGTGTGATTGGGTTTATATCCATCAACTAGATGAACCAATTACCGACGTAGCGTATAGCGTTATTCAAGTGAATAACAGCAATATTAAAATTAAGTTATACCTATCATCTATTCAATTTAACGAAGTACCTAATTCAATTAAAAAGTTAGTTGATGAGATGTATTTTACGACCACAGGCGTTACAGTTAAGAAAGAAGAGGTATGGAAAAATGTTAATTAGTGATATTGCGGAGCAACTAAACAAAGATTATTGCGAAGTATTTACCTTGTGTGAGTGTAACAATATAAAGCTTAATTACAACGATAATGGACAAGCATACATAAATGAACCCGACGCTACAAAATTGTTAGTACGGGAAACGGAAACGCCAACACGCTACACCAAACACGGTAGGGAGTGCAAAGATATCATAAAGGATATTATCGGTAGTGAAGGGGTGCAGAATTTCTATATTGGCAATATTATGAAGTATCTATATAGAAATAATTCGATAGGTGATTTAAAGAAAGCCCGTACGTATTTAGGTATGCTTATCAAGGAGGTCGAAGATAATGATTCTAATGAATAGTGATGTAAAAATTGGCCATCGTGTAGAAAAGTTATACGATATCGTTGACTGCGCACCGTTTAAAATCGTACCGACACAGTCAAACGACTGTTATGAGGTAGTCACTGAATTTGATAAAATTGTACTAACAGGGGATGCACAATTACAACAACCAAACGGAAACTATATTTTCGTAGAACGAATCAAACCATATACAACGTCATTGAAACATGTAAGCGGTGTGGCGGTAGTGAAAGCGGTTAATAAGTTACCAGCATCATTAAATGTATGTCACATTGCGGGTACTGATTATGTAATTGTAAATGGTTATTATGTAGCAAGTGAGGGTTAATTATGACGATTGAACAAGCAAGACGAGTTATTGAGGATTTTTTAGAGGAGCAGTATATTATTAGTGATAGTGACGAATTAGACGGGTGGATTGCGCATATAGCCCGTAACGAAGGTTTTGACAATTTAGCTGAAAGGATTGAAAATAATGGCAAATAATTTGCGTGGGGTAAGAGGTGATGAATTTTACACATTATATGAGGATGTAGAATGCGAACTAGACAATTATGATTTTACAGGTATGAAAATTGTATGTCCGTGTGATGGCGAACATAGTGCATTTGTACAATATTGTACTAACAAAGGGTATGATTTCGATTACTTTGAAGGTGATTATGAAAGCGTTGATTATGATAAATATGATGTTGTACTAACAAACCCACCGTTTACAAATTATAAGAAGTTTTACAATCTAATCAAAGATAAATTGTTTTGCATTATTGCTCCGTTATCTGTGACTTATAAATCATGGTTCAACTGGAATAATAATACTGTTGGCTATAGTGGTCGGGTTAAGAAATTCAAAAGACCCGACGGTACAATTGAGGACATGTCTAATACTGTATGGATAACCAACATGAATCACGATATTAAAGAGTTGCCATTATGTAATACTATTGAACATACACGACAATTAGATAATGGAAATTTAGAAGTTAATAAAAAGAAGTATATACCAAAATATAAAGGAATATATTATGTTCCTATTACAATTTTTGAACATACTCCACTACCCGAAAACATTAAAATTATAGGCGTAGATAATGCGCCAAAATATCAAGGAAAGAAATTGTATACTAGATTTATTATTGAGGTGAAATAATGAGAATTAAACTATTAGACGAACAATGTAAACCATTCCGAGCACATGAAACTGATGCCGGTTTAGATTTGAAAGCCCGTGAAACTATGACAATTCCTAGGGGCGTTACTAAAGCTGTTCCGCTTGGTGTATGTTGTGAAATTCCACCATATCACGTAGGGTTGTTGTTCCCTCGTAGTAGCATGGGTAAAACACCTTTTAGAATGACGAACAGTGTAGGCGTGATTGATTCTGACTATCGTGGCGAAATCTGTGCCATGTATCAAAACACAAGCGTTGACACATTGACGATTGAAAAAGGGGAACGAGTAGCACAGTTAGTTATTGTTCCTATTCAAATTGTTAGTACAGAATATGTAGACGAATTAACTGATACTAAACGAGGTACTGGCGGATTTGGCAGTACTGGAAAAATGTGATATAATAATAGTAGTGAAAGGAGGTGAATAGATTGAGAGTTATCGATGTAAGTGATTGGCAAGAAGGAATCAACCTTGAACAAGTTAAGAATGAGGGTATTGACGGGGTTATTGTTAAACTAGGACAAAACTTTAGAGAAACAGAAACCGGACGTGATTTCATTTTTGAGGCGTTGCGCGTTGGTTTAAAAGTTGGGGTTTACTATTACAGTACTGCAACTAATTACGCTGAATCTCGTGCTGAAGGTAAATGGGTAAATAGCAAATTAGAAGAAATCGGCTTGACTGATTACCATTTACAGCTTGGTGTTTGGTTCGACTATGAAGAATCTGACGTCATTAACGGTTTCACAATGCAAGAAAACACTAATATGATTTGTGAGTTTTTAAACCAAATTAAAGCGGTTTCCAAAACTGGTGTATATGGCGGTTACTGTGCATTGTGGGATAACACTTATTTGGTGAGTCAATTACCGTGGGTTCGTGTATGGTGCGCTCAATACTCCAAAGAATGCGATTATCCAAAACAATACTTAGCGGGATGGCAATTCACTGATAGTTATCCATGCGCTGGTATGCAAGTTGACTGTTCCGAATGGTATGATTAATGAAGGGAGATACATACTATGTGGGTTAAAATTCGTAATATTTTAGTACCTATCATTTTAAACGAAACGACTTTGAAAGCGTTCGCTACTGGTTGTGGGTTGAAAGAAGAAACAGCAACCGCGGTTAGTGGTGCAATCATGGACGTTAAGTACTTTGTTGATACGAAAGACAAACGATACATTAACAATGCTATTGATAAATTACAAACTCTAATTAAATAAGGAGAACGGTCTTCTATCTCGTAGCGATTTAGTCGTAAAGTCGCACTTGACAATATTGTACTAACAATGTTATCATACTTATAGAAAGTTATTTCTAAAATGTTTTCTTGATGGCGGTTACTTGTTGGGGAGCAAGTGACCGCTATTCTACTATAAGGAGTAAAATAAGTGGATTGGGAAAAGACCATATCAATTATAGTAGGAGGTTTAGGCGGGTTTATAAGTTATGCCTTTGATGGTAACCAATATATAGAGGTTCTATTATGGGTAATAACATTAGATATAATCACAGGTGTTGTAGCAAGTTTTGTAAATCCTCATTTGCGATTTAATAGTAAACATATGTATCGTGGATTGTGTAAGAAGTTTATCATGTTATGCATGGTTAGTTTCTCACATCAATTAGACATTATGCTACATATGAATATTATTTGTAACACAGTTACATTATATTTTATAGCAAGTGATGGCTTTAGTTGCCTTGAAAACGCGGGAAAATGTGGCGTACCACTACCACACATATTACATAATTCATTGGAACAGTTAAAGAAATTAGGTGAACAAAGTGAACAAGATAAGAAACATTAAAAATATTATGTTGACATTGGCGTTCGTTAGTACAATGTGTTGCATTGCTGTTACGCCTAACATGGTAAAATGGTTCGTAGCTGGATATTTCCTATATTTGGTTGCTTTAGGTGCTGGTGGTGGTGAGGATTGAAACGCATTTGTCCTTACTGTGGTAAGATTGTAGATACTAAAACTCACGTTTGTACTAACAAGCCAAAGGATGTGAGACGTAATAGAAAAGCCCCTATAAATAATCAGCGTTGGAACAAGATACGCGACGAAGTACGAGCACGGGATGGCTGTTGTGTGTTATGTTATCATAACGGAATTTTTAGAAAGGGCGAAGAAGTACACCATATCATTCCTAGGGATATTGACCAAAGTGACGAGAATGTATTTAATGTTAATAATTGTGTATTCTTGTGTAGGGATTGTCATCACGAAGTACATAACGAAGGCTGGAAAAAATATATAGACTTATTTAGACGGTTAGTTAATCATGACTAACCGTCATTTTTATTATGCGTTTTATATATTAGACAATTGTTAGTACAATGATGTATTATAATGACATAAGGTAAATGAATTACTTAGGAGGAAACAAGAAATGAAAAAATATGTAATCTTAAAGAAAATGAACAAAATTTGGTATGCAACTGAAAACAGATACACAGAAGAAGAATTGATGAAAGTGGTAAAAATGAACGGATATGAATTAGACCAATTGCCTAGCGACGGTGATTGCGAAGGATTAGAAGAAGGTGTTATAGTAATAGAAGATGATGGACGCCCTATAATCAAAGATGGTAAGCATAGCCATTTAAATGATAATCTTGAAATCATGGAAGCAGAGAAAAGCCACACAGCATTATACATCATTCTTGCAATTATCTATTTTGTAGGACTAATGAGCATGGGTAGTTATATTCTCATACCAACGGTTGTGATTGGCTTATGTTGGATTGCTTACGTGTGTGTTACAAAAGATAATGAAAAAGCATGTTAAGTATGCGATTTATGTATTAGACAAAAAAACTATACATGATTTAAAATATAATCATAAGGAGGAAACAAAATGATTATTAAAATGAAAGATAGTTCTGTACTAACAACTGATTATATAGAACACAAAATGATTGAGAAAGG
>ERZ808245.898-NODE-898-length-13200-cov-5.026626_pt1 | contig 13200 bp, 8 predicted proteins | sample MGYA00521243_ERZ808245 | MGnify/ENA primary metagenome ERZ808245 (study PRJEB31516, sample SAMN03275576) | gut metagenome | biome: mammalia-associated habitat; material: feces | host: Papio cynocephalus | place: Kenya | collected 2012-07-07 ... | reverse complement strand
GCGCAGAAGGTGCGCACCCTGATCATCGAGGACTTCAAGAAGGCGTTCGAGAAGGTCGACGTGCTGGTCGGCCCGACCAGCCCGGTCACCGCATTCAAGTTCGGCGAGAAGACCGAGGATCCGATGGCCATGTACGCCATCGACATCACCACCATCCCGGCGAACCTCGCCGGCGTTCCGGCCATGAGCATCCCGGCCGGTCTGAGCGACGATGGCCTGCCGGTCGGCTTCCAGTTCCTCGCCCCGCAGCAGCGCGACGAGGCCATGTACAAGCCGGCCGCGGCACTTGAGGCCGCCCTTGAGGAAGACTGGAACGGCCCGATCTGGCAGTCCCTGAAGACCCCGTGGCTCGACGGCTTGAACAAGTAGAAGCATCGGAGGAAAGAAAACAAAATGGCTGAAAAGTTGATGAAGTACGCCGATGCCGTCAAGAAGTTCGACCCGGTCATCGGTCTGGAAACCCACGTGGAACTGTCCACCAAGACCAAGCTGTTCTGCCCGGCCGAAGTCTCCTTCGGCGGCGAACCGAACACCCAGCTCACCCCGGTGAGCCTCGGTCTGCCTGGCTCCTTGCCGGTGGTCAACAAGACCGCCGTCGATTACGCGATCAAGCTCGGTCTCGCCCTGCATTGCGAGATCAACGAGTGGAGCCAGTTCGCCCGTAAGAACTACTTCTACCCGGACATGCCGCGCGATTACCAGATCTCGCAGTACGACAAGCCGACCAACGGCAACGGCTACCTGGACGTGGAGCTTGACGACGGCACCATCTTCCGCGTGCCGATCGAGCGCGCCCACATCGAGGACGACGCCGGCAAGAACACCCATATCGGTGGCGCCGACGGCCGCATCGAAGGCGCTGACCACTCCCTGGTCGACTACAACCGCGCCGGCGTGCCGCTGATCGAAATCGTCACCAAGCCGATCGAGGGCGCGGGCGACCGCGCTCCGGAAATCGCCGGCGCCTACATGCGCGCCATCCGCGACATCGTGCGTGCGCTGAACATCTCCCACGCCCGCATGGAGCAGGGCAACATGCGCGCCGACGTGAACGTGTCGCTGCGCAACAGCCCGTCCGATCCGTTCGGCACCCGTTCCGAGACCAAGAACGTGAACTCGTTCCGCGGCATCGAAAAGACCATCCAGTACGAGATTCGCCGTCAGGCCGCGATCCTTTCCGAAGGCGGCGAGATCCTGCAGGAGACCCGTCACTGGGATGAGGCCGCGCAGGCCACCGCCGGCGGTCGTGTGAAGTCCGATGCCGACGATTACCGTTACTTCCCGGATCCGGACTTGGTGATGCTGCACATCACCAAGGAGCACATCGAGGAAATGAAGGCCCAGATGCCGGAAATGCCTCGTGAGCGCCGCAACCGCCTGAAGTCCGAATGGGGCTTCAACGATCTGGAAATGCGCGACGTGCTCAACGCCGACGCCTTGGATCTGTTGGAGGAGACCGTCAAGGCCGGCGCAACCGCGTCCGGTGCGAAGAAGTGGTGGCTTGGCGAGCTGTCCCGCGAGGCCAACAACAAGGGCGTGACCCTTGAGGAGCTGCCGATCACCCCGGCCGACGTCGCCGAGGTCGAGAAGCTCATCAAGGCCGGCAAGCTGAACGACAAGCTGGCCAAGCAGACCGTCGCCGGCGTGCTCGCCGGCGAAGGCACTCCGGCCGAGGTCGTCAAGAAGCACGGCTACCAGGTCGTGTCCGACGACGGTGCCCTCGAGAAGACCGTGGACGAGGCCCTTGCTGCCAACCCGGACATCGTCGAGAAGCTCAAGAGCGGCAACATGAAGCCGATGGGCGCCATCATCGGCGCGGTCATGCGCGCCACCCGCGGGCAGGCCGACGCCAAGGCCGTTACCAAGATCGTGATGGGCAAGATCAAGTAGACCATGCGATGGCGGGATGGCTGATACGGCCGTGATTCCGCCACGAACGGTGTGCCATGGCCGTGCCGTCCGGTACTGAGATACAGCTCGGTACCGATCCCGCCGCCGGTACCGAGCCGCAGGGCGTTGCCGAAGGTCGTCGGACGAGTCGCCATGCACCGGCATGACGGATCGCCCGGCGTGGTGACGCTGCACGGTGCGCACGGTGCGCATGGTGCGCAAAAACGACCGGTCAATGTATGAAAGGCGTGTCGAAATCCATCAACGAGGATTTCGACGCGCCTTTGCTTTGCCTTATCATGAAGGTTCCGCCAAAAGCGGAAAATTTACGAAAGAGGACGTCGAGGAAGTTCACAGCTGACATACAGCCGAGTAGAATACCTTCGGTAATAGGTGTGCGGCATGAGCCGTGCCGGCGAAGACGTAGGGGACGAGGAACATGCCTGAGAATGTTGAATCTGCGACGACGGATCAGCAATCGCGCGAATTGCCCGGACGCATCGCCATTCCGCCGATCAAGGGCGAGATGGTGCATCTGCGTCCGGCGATGATCGAGGATCTCAATCGTATGGACGTCATCGAGGCGTATCTGGGCGCATCCAACATCACCGGCAAGGACAGCGGCGCGGAACGGAGCGCCGTGCATGCGTGGGTCCGTCGTTCCGTGGCGTGGAGCAAAGGCGAGTCATCGTCGGAATCCGGCGTGGGCGATCCGGAATCCCGCCGTACCATCGCATGGTCCATCGTCACCGAATCCGACCATGACGGCGATGGCGCAGTCGATGCCGCATCCTCCAACAACGTGATCGGCATGATTTTCCTGATCGACATCGACGGATGGGCCCGTTCCGCGCGCATCCAGGTGGTGCTTGGCAAGGATTACCGCGGACGTGGCTATTCGCGTGACGTGATGCCGCGTGTGATGACCTATGGTTTCGCACCGGAACCGGCCGGCCTCGGCATGCATCGCATCTGGGTGGCCGTGCCCGAGCAGAACACGCGCTCCGTGTCCGTCTACCAGTCGCTTGGCTTCGTTCCGTCGGGCCGTTCCCGCGACGCGTTGTGGAACGCGGCGGACAACCGTTATCAGGATCTGATCATCATGGACACGCTTGCCGACGAATTCGATCCGATCCGCTCGCTGGACGCCTTCGGCATGCATGTGATCGAAGACAATCCGGGCGTCAAAGAGGCGCTGAGCGCGCGTGAGCATTCGCTGGCCATCCGCATCAACGCCGACAAGAGCGATGCCAAGGATGGCGACAAGGCACAGGCCGAACATTCCGCGGTGGAAGAAAATCGCACGGCCAGTTCGCCACGGTCCGCGTGGTCGTCCCCGTCGGCCGAAAAGACCGTGCGGACGCAGCCGTCGCGGGGCGGATCCGAGGGAGGAAAGCAGCCGTCCGTCGAACGCAAATCGGTCAACGGCGATGCCGACGTGGAGAACAACTGGCCGTACGGGTCGAACGAACGAAAGACGTCAAAGGAAGCTTGGTGGCGCACGCTGGGACGTGGCCGCAAGCGTGATACGGAAGGTAAGTGATGAGCGCCGAAGATCTCGACAATTACGAAACCGACGCTGAACTGGCCCTATACAAGGAATATCGCGACGTTATTAAGCTCTTTACCTATGTGGTGGAGACGGAGCGTCGTTTTTATCTGGCGAACAAGGTCGATTTCAATGTGCGCTCGGCCGGACAGGACGTGTATTTCGACGTGCGTCTGACCGACGCATGGGTGTGGGACGTGTACCGTTCCAGCCGATTCGTCAAGAACGTCCGTATCGTCACCTTCAAGGACGTGAACGTCGAAGAGGTGCAGAAAACGGATATCGACATCCCCGACAGCATCTAGCGGTCGGCCGTATGCCTGCATAATAGGCCGCAGCCAGGCGCTTTGCGGTGTTCTCGATGCATGACCGCATGACGATGCGTCGCATGGCGTCGCGTCCGGCCGCGGATTTCGATGTATCCTACGGGGTCGATGGAATTCGTCTGTCCGTTACCTTCCATGCATGTTCCGTTTCTTTCGTTCGTATAGAACGGAGGCATTGTGCATTGGATGCCCGTGCACCATGCGTTGCCGTCCCTGGTTTCCAGATGATTCAGATCAGGCGATTCGGGTCGGATGATTGCATGGAGCCGGGCGATTATCGAGAGAGCGGTTCATGACGAAACCAATGATGAGGGGATTCGTGGGCTTCATCGCAGGCGCCACTGTCGCTGCGGTGCTGTCCACGGGAACGGCCGGCGCGGCGCTGGCACTGGAATCCGACGGTCATTATTACAGCAGCAAACAGCCATACGTGGCGCCGAGCGCGCAGACGACGGCATCCTACAGCGCGGCGCCGGAAGGCTACACGCCGATATACACCGAGAGCATGGCCCGCCATGGTTCGCGCGGACTGTCCAGCTACAAATACGACGCGTTGCTGATGAACATGACCAAAGCCGCCGAACAGGATGGCGGATTCAAATCCGACGCCATCAAAAACGAATTCGTCAAAAACCTGACCGCCATCACCGCGGCCAACGTCGACAATGGGTACGGCATGCTCACGGAACAGGGCGCCGAGCAGCATCAGGGCATCGGAGAACGCGCATACCAGCGTAACCGCGCGCTGTTCGACCAGGCGGCCGCCGACGGCGGCACGATCGCGTACCAGTCCTCCGGCGAGGCGCGCGCCACGGAATCCGGCGAGAATTTCGAGAAGGGATTCAATGAGGCGTCCGGCGACAAGCTGGCGAACAACGTCGTCATGCCGACCGATCCGGCCGACGACGGCGCCGGCAAGGACTTCCAGAAGAGCCCGGACACACTGTATTTCCACAAGGCCGACAATCCCGACGGCAGCAGGAAACAGCCGGGGACCAAGGCATACGACATCGCGGAAGCGTATCAGGATTTCGTGGCGAACGACGCGACCATCAAAGGCGCGGAAGCCACCATCGCGGACAATGAGCAGGTCAAGCGGGCCTCGCACGACGTGCTGTCGCAGATCTTCACCGACGATTTCCTGAACAAGCTCGCCACGGGCGAATACAAGTGGTACAACACCGCGGACGGCACGAAGAACGGCGGCGAGAACTGCGCTCCGAACGCCGATCCATCCAAGGACGCGAACGCCTGCGGTGACGGCAAGAAGAAGATCGCCAGCGAATACGATGCGGCCATGGACCTGTACAACCTGTACATCATCGCCGCGGACATGCGCGGTGAAAGCGGCGACGGCCATGCCTTCGATTTCGACCAGTACTTCCAAGGCGGCTACGCGCAGGACGCCAAACTGTTCGCCTGGGCGCTCGATGCCGAGGATTTCTATGAAAAGGGACCGAGCTACGCCGGGCAGGACCAGACGTATTCCATCGCGCAGCCGCTGCTCGACGATTTCTTCAACGCGATCGATGCGCGCGTGAACGGTGGCAAGACGGTCGCCACTTTCCGTTTCGCCCATGCCGAGACGATGATGCCGTTCGCCGCATTGCTGGGATTGCCGGGGTCCACGCAGCAGGCAGCGAACTCCACGACCGACGTGTACACCTATGACAACAATGCGTGGCGTGGCGAGACGGTGACCCCGATGGCCGCGAACGTGCAGTGGGACGTGTACGCCAAGCAGGGCGCCGATTCGCCGATTGTGCGCATGCTGTACAACGAGAATGAGATCGCGTTCCGTTCGGAATGCACTCCGGTGGCGGACGGGTCGAAATGGTACAAGCTCACCGAGCTGAAGAGCTGCCTCGCCTCCGGGCATCAGACGCTTGGCGCGGCGGCGCGCATCGACACCGCCAACGGGCAGAAGCCCCAGCCGGGTCAGCCGTCCAACGGCGGCAATGGCAACGTGGGCACGGGTGATGCGTCCAATGGCAATGCCGGCGGAGCTGGCGCCGGAGCGTCGGCTTCGGAAGCGTCGGGTTCGACGAATGACCGGACCTCTGCGTCTTCCGCCGGAGACCATGCGGCGCTGGGGCGTACCGGCGTTTCGGTATCGCTGATCGTGGTGTTCGCCATCGGTCTGACGTTGATCGGTGTTTCCTTGGGGCTGTGGCGCATGTGCTGCTGAACACCCCGCCCGCAACGCGCCTTCCCGGCTTGTCGCACGCTTTCGTGGAATATTGATTCCATGGCGCGCGACAACGGCCGGGAAGGCGCGTTCGCGTGTTCGTGCTATGGTTTTGCGATATTCCAAGGGGCGATTTTGTGTGCATTCACACAGATCGCCGTGTTCGTTTTCTCACCATCGTGTAGACTATCTGAGATTTTGTTTTTATAAGGAGACCTCAAAGTGACGCAAAAGCAATCCGTGGTGATTATCGGTGGTGGCCCTGCTGGCTTGACCGCCGCTTGGGAGCTCGTCAAGGACGGTGGCTCCGAGAACTACGACGTGACCGTGCTGGAGGCGACCCGCGAATTCGGCGGCATCTCCCGCACCGTCAAGCATGACGGCAACCGCATGGACATCGGTGGCCACCGCTTCTTCTCGAAGGACGAACGCATCATGGACTGGTGGAAGGAGGTCCTGCCGCTGCAGGGCGCCCCCAGCTATGACGACAAGAAGCTGCATCGCGAACACGATATGGAGCCGGGCGGCCCCGATCCGGAGGTCGAAGACAAGGTGATGCTCAAGCGCCACCGCGTTTCCCGCATCTACTGGAACCACCATTTCTTCGATTACCCGATCTCCCTGAGCGCCAACACGCTGAAGGCCATGGGCCCGAAGCTGACGCTCGTCGCTGGTTTCAGCTATCTGAAATCCATGGTGCACAAGCTGCCGGAAGACAATCTGGAGAACTTCTACATCAACCGTTTCGGTCGCAAGCTGTACTCCATGTTCTTCGAGGGCTACACCGAGAAGCTGTGGGGACGCCATCCGTCGCAGATCTCCGCCGATTGGGGATCCCAGCGCGTCAAGGGCCTGAGCATCATGGGCGTGCTGAAGAACGCCGTCCAGAAGCTGCTGCCGAAGAAGCGCAGCAACGACGAGGTGGAGACCTCGCTCATCGAGGAATTCTGGTATCCGAAGTATGGCCCGGGCCAGTTGTGGGAGACCGTCGAATCCAACTGCGAGGCAGCCGGCGTGAAGGTTATCACCGACGCCAACGTGGTTGAGATCCGTCAGGCCGATGGCAAGATCGCTTCCGTGGTGTATGAGGATTCCGAGGGCAACCGCACCGAAATGCATGCCGACGACTTCATCTCCTCCATGCCGGTCAAGGATCTCGTCAACGCCGTCGACGCGTCCGACAAGCCCGCGCCGAAGGACATGACGGAAATCGCCAACGGCCTGCCGTACCGCGATTTCGTCACTGTGGGTCTGCTGGTCAAGCACCTGCGTCTGAAGAACACCACCGACATCCCGACCCTCGGCAACCCGCCGATCGTGCCGGACTGCTGGATCTACGTGCAGGATCCGGGCTACAAGGTCGGCCGTCTGCAGATCTTCAACAACTGGAGCCCGTATCTGGTCAAGAACGTCGACGACACCGTGTGGATCGGCCTCGAATACTTCTGCGAGGAAGGCGATTCCTTCTGGAACATGTCCGACGAGGAGGCGACGAAGTTCGCCATCCAGGAGCTCACCCGCATGCAGGTGATCAATGGCCCGCAGGATGTGCTTGACTCCCATCGCGAACGCGTCAAGAAGGCGTATCCGGCGTACTTCGACACGTACGACCGCATGCCGGAGCTTATCGAATACCTTGATTCCTTCGGCAATCTCTACTGCGTCGGCCGCAATGGGCAGCACCGTTACAACAACATGGACCATTCGATGGCGACCGCCATCGAGGCCGTCGGCAACATCAAGAACGGCAAGACGTCCAAGAAGAACGTGTGGTCGGTGAACACCGACAAGTCCTACCACGAGCAGAAGTAAGGACGGATTCGGGGCGTGACGCATGCGTCCCATGGCAGGCGCATTCCGCATGCGCCATGTCGAAGACCGATGGGCCCGCCGGCGATCGCCGGCGGGCCCATCGCGTTGTTCCGCGGCGGCTTGCGCTGGTCTCGGCGGCGTTGTAAGGTGAACAACGTTCCTGAGGTGTGATTTCCGCACGGGACATTCATTGAGCGGATATTTTCCGCATCTCTTTTTTCAAGCTTTGCAGGCGCGTGCCTGCGAGAGCCAAGGAAAGGCAATAACCAGTGGCAACCAGCCCGAATCTTGAAGATATGAAACTGCCCGAGCTCAAAGAGCTCGCCAAGCAGATGGGACTTCGTGGGACCTCCACGATGCGCAAGCCCGAGCTCATCGCAACGTTGCAGGCCGCTCGCTCTGGCGGTCAAGCCCCCGAAGGAGTCACCGTCCGCACGCCGAAGGCCGCTCCTGCCAAGGTTTCCGCAGATGCTGAGGCCTCGTCGGAGAACGCGCAGGAGACCAAGAAGTCCGAACAGCCGGCGAAGACCGCGAGGAAGCGCGTCGTCCGTGCCAAGCAGTCCGCGGACGAATCCGAGGCACCGGCGAATGGCAGCGTTGAATCCGCGGAGTCCAAGACCCGTGACGCCAAGGCCGGAGCGGACAAGACGGTCGATGACAAGGCGCCGGAATCCAAGGAATCGGATGCCAAAATCGCCGTGGACTCGATTGGGAACCTTGATGCGACGCCGAAGCGCCGTCGTCGCCGTGATTCCGACGCAGGCTCCGACCTGCTGGCGGAACTCGGCTTCGATGACACCACCACGAAGCATGAGGATCGTCGCCGCCGTCGCAGGGACGATTTCGAAGACATGCCCCGTCGCCATCGCCGTGTGACGGACGAGCCGGGCAATGAGGATGTGGTCCGCGATCTCGACGATATTCTCGCGACGCTTCCGGCGCAGCATGACGATGCCGATGAACGCCACGAGGAAAACGATGAGCCGGAATACGGTCGTCGCCGTGGCCGTGGGGATCGCGGCAACGACAGGAACAACGATCGTGGCGATCGCCGCGGCCGTCACATGCGTGGCCGCGACCGTGATTACGAGGAGCGCGAGGATCGCCGTGGCCGCAATGCGGATCGAGACAATCGCAATGACCGCAACGATCGCAACGACCGTGACCAGCGTCGCGAAGAGCCGAAAGAGGATCTCGTGCCGGTGGCCGGCATCGTGGACGTGCTGGACTCCTACGCGTTCGTACGCACGTCCGGCTATCTGCCTGGACCGAACGACGTGTACGTGTCCATGGGACAGGTCAAGAAGTACGGCCTGCGCAAGGGCGATGCCGTGCACGGTTCCATTCGCGCGCCGCGCGAGGGCGAACGCCGCAACCAGCGTCAGAAGTTCGTGCCGCTGCAGTCCATCGATTCCATCAATGGCATGACCGTCGAGGCTGCGCAGAACCGCCCGCAGTTCAGCAAGCTCACGCCGCTGTACCCGCAGGAGCGTCTCAAGCAGGAAACCGCGCCGAACAAGCTCACCGGCCGTCTGATCGACATCGTCGCGCCTATCGGCAAGGGCCAGCGTGGTCTGATCGTCTCTCCGCCGAAGGCCGGCAAGACCATCACGTTGCAGAACATCGCCAACGCGATCGCCACCAACAACCCGGAAGTCCATCTGATGGTCGTGCTGGTGGACGAGCGTCCGGAAGAGGTCACCGATATGGAGCGCACGGTGCAGGGCGAGGTCATTTCCTCCACCTTCGACCGTCCCGCCTCCGACCACACCACCGTCGCGGAGCTCGCCATCGAACGTGCCAAGCGTTTGGTTGAGCTTGGCCAGGATGTGGTCGTGCTGCTCGATTCCATGACCCGTCTGGCGCGCGCCTACAACATCGCGGCCCCGGCGTCCGGACGTATTCTGTCCGGCGGCGTGGACGCGCAGGCGCTGTACCCGCCGAAGAAGTTCTTCGGTGCCGCCCGCAACATCGAGAACGGCGGCTCCCTGACGATCATCTCCTCCGCGCTGGTCGAGACCGGTTCCAAGATGGACGAGGTGATCTTCGAGGAATTCAAGGGCACCGGCAACATGGAACTGCGTCTGAGCCGCGAGCTTGCCGACAAGCGTCTGTTCCCGGCCATCGACGTGAACGCCTCCGGCACGCGTCGCGAAGAGCTCATCACCAACCCGCAGGAGCTGCCGATCATCTATCGTCTGCGTCGTCTGCTGGGCGGTCTCGAGCCGGAGCAGGCCTACCAGACTCTGGTGCCGCGTCTGAAGAAGACCGCGACCAACCGCGATTTCATGGCGTCGCTGATTCAGCAGAGCAGCAACGCCAACAACTGAATCGTCGCACCGGGATGATTCAGCCGGAGGGCCATGCGTGTGCCGCATGGCCCTCCGGCGTATTTGCCTGGTGATCGCTGAGACCCTTCGCAGGGGGAGTGCGATGTGGGTGGAAAACGAGACGCGTATGGTCCGGTGGACGATGATGTCCATGACGGTTGTATGTCCCGTACGATATGTGACCATTTTTCAATCATAAAAAATACTGCAAATAAGTCAAAAGATAATAAATATTCCGAACACTCAATAATATATAAAAATTTTTCAGAAATCGGTAAAATTTGTTGAAAAATCACGGAAAAAGATGTGGAAAAATGGCGTCGTTCTATGTGGTGGGGTGGGTATTCTAATGGTTGTCAACTTGAGCCGTCTGAGGGGACGGTGCCGTATGGCGCCGTAGGCGGCACGCTTGTTGGGAAAGGGGCTAATGTATGGCAGGCAATGACTCGGCGGCGCGTTCGACCGTTGAGCAGCTTGATGAGATCGACGAGACCATTCTCGGCATGTTGGAAAAGAATGGACGAACCACGCTGTCTCAGCTTTCCGATGCCACCGGTCTTTCCGTCTCCGCGGTGCAGTCGCGTGTGCAGAAGCTGGAACGCCGCAATGTGATTTTGGGGTACAAGGCGGTCATCGATGATGCGAAACGCGGTCTTGGCGTGAAGGCGTATATCGCGGTGACTCCGCTTGATTATTCGCTGGAGGGTGAGATTCCCGAGAAACTGCGGAACATCGAAGGCGTCATGTCCTGTGATTCCGTGGCGGGCGCACCGAGTTTCATGCTGGTCGCGCGCGCCGCCTCCACCAGCGAACTCGAATCGTTGCTGAACACCATCCATCAGACGGTTCCGGTGAGCACGCAGACCACCATCGTGCTGCACCGTTACTTCGCCAAGTAGGCGCGCCACCATTTCGTCAAACAAGGATATCGTTTTCGATACCGGTCACCCGCTTCGGTGACTGGCACGCGGTAATCTTGTATCCATGAACGATAGCGAACATGGTTGGCCTCGGCCAGAAGAAAACAACGAAACCGAAACCGTCATCGATGCCCAGACCGCGCGGAGCAATCCCGAAGTCGCATCGGAAGTGGCGAAGATCGCTTCACTGCGCCAGTCCATCGACAACGTCGATGCGGCCATCGTCTCCCTGCTCGCGGAACGATTCAAATACACGTCGCAGGTGGGGGTGTTGAAGGCGCGTGCGGGCTTCGCTCCGGCCGACCACCAGCGCGAGCATTACCAGATCGAGCGGTTGCACCGCATCGCGGTCGGTGCCGGATTGGATCCGGACATCGCCGAGATGTATCGCGAATTCGTGGTGACCGAAGCCAAGCGTCGTCATAAGCGCATCGCCGATGCCGGTGGCGATCCCGGCGTGCTCGACGTCTTCGCCTGATATGTCTGTTTTTAGCTGATTTTCAACGTTTTTCGGCATTCGTGCGCCGATTTGGGGCATACCGCGCATTACATTGAACACCTTGGAGTGCCGTATGGCGAAGGTTTTTTGAGGGCGATTGCGAGGTTCGGTATGCGAGGTGCGCGGAAGTTGCGCGTGTTCCGGAAACGTCGGTGGAACCGCGCCATGGGACGCCGCGAACTCGCGGCGGCGGTCGCCATGGCCGTGCTTTGCGGCGTGCCGGTCGGCGCGGTCGGCGTGCGAGACGTTCATGATGCCATCCGCCAAGCGGATGCCTATGCCCAGGAGGCGTCCGAATCCGATGTGATGAGCGCCTATCGCGGCACGGATGAGCCTGGACGGCTGTACCTGACTTCGGGTGCCGCCGATGGCACCGCTGATGATGGTTCCAACGGCGACGGTTCTTCTCAAGACGCCGTCACAGGCGGTTCCCAAGACGCCACCCGGTCGAGCCATGTGCCCGCAGGTGCGGTGGCTCTGCCATGGAAGATCCATGTGGACTTCACCCTGGACGGTCCCGATGTGGCAGCTTCCCGGATTTCCGGCGCTTCCGGAGTGGTCGGCATCCATGTGAGACTCACCTCCACAAATCATGACGCGACCTCGGAACTGGTGCCGGTGGTCGCCTTCACCATTCCGGTGCGTGTGGGCGACGACGTGTCCTCGTCCGACGGCGCGATCGTGTCCTCCGACAATACGCGGACGTTGGTGGCCGCGATAGGCGGAACAGGGGATGACATCGACTTCACCACATACGTGACGGCGCGGAAATTCACGATGAGCGCGTTGGCGATCGCCGCGGTGTCGGCATCTGCCGATGGTGACGCCGGAAGCGCCGGCGGTGTCGCGGATGGCACCGTGGACGATGTCGCCGGAAATAATGCCGCAATCAACGGTTTCAAACGGAATCTTGCCGGTCTGACCCATCGCGCATCCACACTGGTCGATGGATTGACGAACGTCGGCTCGCAACGCAACCAGACGCTGATACGGCAGCTCGAAACGCTTCGCGACCATGAGAAGGAACTGGCCAAGCAGACCATCGCGGCACGTTCCGAGACGCATCGACAGGCGTTCGACGCCTACATCGATGCATATGTCGATTCCTACACCACGCATCTTTCCGGTTCGCTGGGCGATACCACGCAGCTTTCCGCCATCCTCGGCACCGCGTCGGAATTGAATGGCGACACCGATGTGGCCCATGCCGTGGTGACGCTTGCCAATGCGGTGAACGACGTGAGCGCGGCGTACCGGCATGAAGGCGCCGCCGATGCGGTGGATGAGGTGATACGCACGATTGAGCAGCGCGGCACATCCGATCTGCTCGCCGAGCTGAACAGGCGTTCCGGCGAGGAGCGGCAACGTGGTTCCAAGGACTACAGTGCCGGCCAGTCGCGGCTTTCCGCGGCGATGATTCCGTATTCGATGGATTTCACCGATGCGTATACCGCGCGATTGCGTCAGCTGGGTGCTTCCTCGAGCACCGCACGCGATGTTGAAGCGCGGGCGATTGCCGATGTACGCTCCGGCATCGGAACGAACGAGAAGCTCAAGGCGGCGCGGAACAAGGTGGATGCGGCGATGGACGATTTGGCCGCCGCCAGCGAACATACCGGCCAGGCGAGCGCGTTCCATCAGATCGCCATCCGGTTCGCGGACCAGTTCGGCGCCGATGCCGATGCG